>ULXJ01001823.1_pt1 | contig 27241 bp, 22 predicted proteins | sample 1960981 | NCBI WGS metagenome assembly ULXJ01 (sample SAMEA4835830, study PRJEB28245) | human gut metagenome | biome: gut microbiome; material: fecal sample | place: Denmark | collected 2008 | reverse complement strand
GCCTTGTATTTACAGTGTTCCTAATAGGAAGTAATCATATGGTAATGATTTGCTATCTCCATGAATTTCTTTTCGGCTTTTTTGAGATCAAGAATTCCATGCTTGCCGCTTTTTGTCCCCATTACTACGTTTTCAATGACACTGAGGGCGGGAACAAGCATAAAATGCTGGTGAACCATTCCGATCCCCAGGCTAATGGCTTTGCCTGGAGACGTGATTTCAACTTTATTTCCATCCAGATAGATCTCACCGGACGTTGGCCTGTAAAGGCCATACAGCACATTCATCAGTGTGCTTTTCCCAGCGCCGTTTTCACCAAGAAGCGCATGGACCTCACCTTTTCGAACTTGGAGATTGACATTATAATTTGCTCTGACCCCTGCAAAGTATTTGCAGACGTTTACCATTTTTAGAACATAATTCTCCATACTTTCATCCTACCATATTCTCATTTTGGCGCAGTTGATTAATCTATAAGCGATAAGCGGAGAAATTACTCCTTTATATATGGCAAGCCTGTTGCAGCAGGCGCGCTAGACTTATCTTTTCCGACGACTCCCATCAAAGCGATGATCGTTAAGATATAGGGGAGCATCAAAAGAAATTCATACGGGAATTCCGTATTGAGTGCGCGCAGCCTCAACTGAAGAGCATCTCCTAACGCAAATACCAGAACGGCGATAAATACACCTCTGGGTTTCCATTTTCCGAAAACAACCGCAGCCAAGGCTATGTAGCCGCGGCCTGCAATCATTTCCTCGGTAAATACGCTCAATTGCGCCAAAGACATATAGGTCCCGGCGATGCTGCAAAGCATGGTGCTATAGAGAATTGTCCCGTATCGAATATAGTATACGTTAATTCCCAAAGTGTCGCATGCCTGTGGATTTTCACCGACTGCCCGGATTTTTAAGCCCAGTTCTGTTTTAAACATTACAAAGTGAGACAAGAAGACCAAAATCCACGCAAGATATAGCAAGATATTGTGTTTAAATAATAGTGAACCCAAAACAGGAATATCTGAAAGAATGGGTACGGCAATCTCACCGAAAGTTTCCACTTCAGGAAGCGTGGAATTGATGCCGAACATTAACCGGTATAGGGTAGTGCTCACACCAATTCCCAATATATTAAGTGCCGTACCGACAATGGTTTGATCAATGGCGACTGTAACAACAAGAAATGCAAATAACAGACCAATCAGTATTCCGACTAAAGCAGAAACAAAAACGCCACCCCAAGCGCCGCCAAAATAATACGACCCAGCGTATCCCGCAAAGGCACCGATCAGCATAACACCCTCAGCACCAAGATTAACAACACCTGATCGTGCGCTGAAAACAAGGCCCATGGCGGCGATTAATATGCATCCCGAGATTCGAATATCTGCAGTTAGCAAATTAATGATAAATTCCATATCCATTAACTCCTTTTTGCTTCCCGCTTAATGGCGTATCTCTTCTGCATAACGCCAAAGAATTTGCTGGCTACAACAAAAATAATGATAAGACCTTGGATGATTCTAATCATCGCCGACGGCACTTTTGCCATCATCTGCATCATGTTAGATCCCGCTCTCAAGATACCGAACATGACCGCAGAAATAAACATACCAATCGGCGTATTATTTCCAAGAAGCGCAACCGCGATCCCATCGAAACCATATCCGGGAGAAAAGTCCCGATAAAGTCTGATTTGTACTCCTAAAATTTCTGTAGCACCGCATATTCCTGCAAAGCCACCGGCAATGAACATAACAAGCAATGTCATATGGCTGGTATTAACACCCGAATATCTCGCTGCATCCTGATTTAGTCCGGCGACGCGAACGTTGAACCCCGTTTTCATTTTCCACAGGAAAAAATAGTAGAACAAGAGGCAGGCCAGTGCAATAAATAAGCCCACATGAGCACGTGTGTCCGCTATGATTCTGGGAAGCTGAGCAGTGTCCTGGACCATCTCACTTTGTGGAATGGTCCCCCCGGCTTCTTTCATGACGGATGTCGCCATCCAGTTTGCAAAGTAAAGGGCAATATAGTTCAACATGATTGTAACAATCATTTCATTGGCATTAAATTTTACTTTTAAATACCCGGCTAACATGGCCCAGAGTCCACCCACAACACATGCCGCGCCGACCGCAAGCGTTATATGTAGCCATGAGGGTATTCCGGTGATAAAAATTCCTACTACTGCAGCGGCCCAACCACCCATAATTAATTGGCCTTCTGCACCAATATTGACCAGACCGCTGCGGGCAGCTATTGAATAACTGAGTGCTGTCAGCAAAAGCGGAATCATTTTGACAATAATTTCGCCCATGCCGGTTATACTGCCGAAGGCACCCTGAATCAGCGCTTTCATTGCATCAACAGGACTAAGCCCAAGTAGCAGTATTAACCAGCAACTAATTAGCAAAGCTAAGACAACGGCTGTAATAGAAATAGCCATTGTTCCAAAATGCTTTTTTATTTCTTTTACTCCTGAACTCATTTTTAATGCCATCATTTGTCCCCCACATACTGTTCGATGGAAAGCAGAATATTTCTCCAATCACAAGCCAACGTATATTTTTCAATGACTTATAGCTTAATTTAAAATCGTTAAAGGGATCTCACTTTTGCCTCTATTAAAACTGTTTTACATTTTATGAGCTATAAGCGCATCATTAAAAATCGAAACAAAAGCAGATACAAAGTGGATTTCAGTCCCGCTTATGGCCCCCCAGTTTACTTGCCGACACATTTTAAGCGATATAAACCACATTATTTATATAATGACCCCGGAGATTATCCGGGGTCATTATATAAAAATTACACTTTCAATCCACAATATTTTAAACTGTTCGAGCTACGATGGAGATATATTCGCCATAACCGCTTTTCTGACGCCGCCATTCAATATGACGCTTCACAATCTTCAAAAAATCAGGCCCAGCAACAATACACGCTTACTACTCAGGCTTAAAGCAGCGCCCAAAGATACCAACATCTTGCCGGAATAGATCATCGTGCAATATATCGGAGAAAACATCTATGCAAAATACTACGATCATCTGCGCGTCTATTCCATAAGATATTTATGGGCATATTAGAAGCAAGAAAATTTTTACTCTTTTATAATATGAAGGGCCTCACTTCCATCACGCAGGAAAGTAATCGACAAAGGTTTCCTTTCTGCATTGAAACATATTTATTCAGTTGATCGTCAGGTATTCAAGCAAGCTCCCGATTCAATAATCTCCATACTATCATTCAAAATTGGTCAATGCTTATACGAAAATTTGGAACCATATTCACTCTGCCTATTTTAATTCATTAACTTCTCAATATCATTCGAGAATGGCAGAGCCCGGTCCTTCCGTCGCATCAATGGAGCCGTCCTTCAGTCCCTCGACAATCGTATCCATTTTGTCGATGACCTCCTGCGGCACACTGTCGCTGTACGGGCACATTCCTACATTTCCGTCAGCGATGCCGAAGAGGTTACTGGTGGCCACAAAAGGCTCCCCATTCCACCAGCTCTCCACAAGTGCACCGATTGCAGAATAAAGATCCTGGGCTATACTTGTACATACTGCGGGGGAGATATCGGTCTGATCCAGCACGTTTCCGATGGCGTAAATACCGCTCTCTTCGCACGCCTCAATAACGCCCAGACCAGCCTCATCGCACCCGTGGCGAATCACATCAACTCCCTCAGAAATATAAGCTTTTGCCAGCTCTTTGGCCGTTGCCAGATCGGCGGTATCCTCAACATAGCACACACGCGCATCAATATCCGGATTCACATAGGTCGCGCCATTGATGAATCCGACATTGGCGTGAATATTGGCATAGAGTTCGGGTCCGCTCATGGAAGCGACGATCCCGGATTCACTCATCAGTGCCGCCATTGCGCCTGCAAGGAAGCCAACCTGCTCATAATCAAGGTTCAGGGAGCAGACATTCGGCTCCTGATAGCTAACAGCGCTGTTAATAATGAAACGTGTATCGGTGAAATCGGGTGCGATATTCATAACCTGGTCTGCAAACTGCGACCCGTGGCAAATGATAATATCATAACCCGCAGTGGCATAATTTCGAATTACTTCCTCTGCGTCAGAGTTTGTAGTATTTTCATTATAATGTGTCTCGGCCCCAATCGCATTTTCGAGATATTCCAAGCTGCCGTATGCGCCCGCATTCCAACCGCCGTCGCTGATAACACCGGGGAGAATCAGGGCTATCTTCCAGGGTTCCTTATCCGTTTCCCCGCCGGACGATTCCTCTGTGGAAGAATCTGCAGATGACGAGTCATTTCCGCAAGCAACTAAGCCGATGACCATAACCAAGGACAGAAGCAATGCAAAGAACTTTTTCATAATCAATACCACCTTTTCGTTTTGTATCGTCTCTCTTGGTTATTGGAAAATGCGCCAGCATCTTTATAATCAGATTTAGCGCAAGCCCAAATACCTTTAAAACATGCGGAATCTTTTACGGGTTGGGGCAACTATTTTGGGTGTTGCCTTATTCAATCGTACCTCCTGCTTATGTCAATGCAAAAATATTCAACTACCAGGTATCGTTTTTCTGTGCAGATACTCTTGTGTTATGCCCTTCTGAATTTGACTGAAAATGGTGCATCCCACTGCGCCTCATACCTGCCAGAAAGGGTTACCCGATTCTGATGGCCGCTGTGTTGCATGCATTGAAGCAGATCCCGCATGCACGGCACTTCGTCTCATCAACTGCCATTGTTTTTCCTGAAAGTGTTCGGGCTCCATAGGGGCAAACCACCACACAGCGCTGGCATCCCACACATTTTTCCGCATCATAGACAAACTGGCTACAATGATACGTCTCATTCATTTCGACATATTGTAACGATTTTCGACTCACTTCAGAGATCGTAGCGTATCCATATCGGTCCATTAGCTCGCTCAATTGTTTGTTTAAAACACCAAAATAGTCTATTCCTCTAATAATGGCGGCTGAACAGACTCCGCAGCAAGAAGCGCCTGCTAGTAGCATTTCAAGGGCATCAGCGGCCTTGGTGATTCCACCTAGCCCAATAATATCTTTCTTGGTCAGACGCGCGGTTGTACGTACGATCTGCAAGGTAAATGGCAATAGAGGCGCTCCGGTAATCCAGCCATAGCCCCCATTTCCACCAATTCGGGGAGCTCCGGTAGCCAGATCCAGCCGTACAGTGGGTCCCATGGAATCTATACAAGTAATTCCATCAACGTTAGCCTCGAGGCATTGCTCAATAATGCCCTGCGTATTTCTCCAATTTGAATTGATCTTAACGATTACAGGCACAGATACTTCTTTTTTCAGGTCTTTTACAGCGCTTACTAAATCGCCAGCATCAAAATACCCGCCGCCCGAAATTTCAATGATATCTGCGCCTGCCTTTTCAACAGGTCCCGCCAGCTCCAGCAATTCATCCCGATCCCCTCCAATACTCGCAATGAGTACTTTTACACCTCCCTCCTTGCATTTTTGCAATTCCTCTTTAATCCAGCGTTCAGCCGGATAGTCAGACCACTTTTCTGTATTCAAAATAGAGTTGCCGTCACATAGCGCCATATGGGGCGTTGGATTAATAGCTGCCTCTCGGCGAATCGTTTTGGTAACGACAGCGCCAGCCCCTGCCTTTGTAGCAGCAATTATTCCCTCGGCCCCATAAGACAGAGGGCCAGATCCCAACACGAATGGGTTGTCCATTTCAATGCCACATAGAGTCGTTTTCAAATTAGCCATTATACGGTCCTCCAATATTCTTCTGTGATCTCTCTGCAATCCTTTTTCGCCTGTTCTTCATTCAGTGTCAAAACTTCCCCATTTTGCATCACTAGGTTTCCTGCTATGGTGGTGGAAGTAATATCGGACGAACGGCGAAAGCGGACTAACTGATCTAGAATATTTTCGTCATTGAGCGGTGTTGGGGTATCAGCTTTAACCGTAATATAGTCGGCTTGCTTGCCAATATCTAACGTACCAATTTCTGTATAACCAATGGCTCTGGCGCCATTTTCCGTCGCCATATAAAATGCTTCCGTGGCACTGAGTGCTTTAGGATTGATGCGCTTAGCACGATGAATAGAAATGGCTGTGCGCATAACCTCTAACAAGTCATTGTTTTCCCCGTCTGTACCAAGCCCAACAGGGATGCCCAACCTTAACATATCTGGTACGGGAGCGATTCCACACCCATCGTGACTATTACTAATAGGCTGGTGAGAAACTCGTGTGCCTCGTTTGGCCATCAGGGCGAGTTCGTGCGGGTCCATGATAACACATTGGGAAGCCAGTACATTACTGTCCAAAAATCCGATTTCTTCGTAGTGTTCCATGGGTAATTTTCCGAAGGTAGCCATGCACCAACGAGGTTCATCCGGTCCCTCTGAACAATGAAGCTGAATGTCGCTTCCTGCCTCGTCTGCCATCTTTTTTCCGGTCCGCAGGAATTCGGGGGAACAACTGAATGTGGTATGGACGCACATCATACCTCGAATAGAACTGTTTTCTGCACGCTGCCTTTTAATAAAATCATAATTCTCTTGCAAACACAGCATTCCATTTTCATGGCTGATACGTTCACAAGACTCAACGGACAGAATTCCTCTCATGCCAGCCTTTTTTAAGACCTCTGCTTCCAAGCGCAGGCAACCCGGGACAGAATTAGGCGCCTCTAATATATCATCCATGCATGTAACCCCGCACTTGAGCATTTCGATGCATCCAATGCGGGCGGCCACCTCGATCATTTCGTGATTGACCCGGTCCTCTACCTTGGCCCACCACCATTCTTCCAGCATCGCTTTCAGGCTCGTAGCTGTAGAGTGAAAGTCCTTTCCTCGTATAATGACGTTGTACATATGAGAATGCGTATTCAGAAACCCTGGGGAAACAATACAGTCCCGCGCATCAACAAAGCGGGAGTCCCCAACCACTTTTGAGTTGGGAACCATATCAACCACAACCCCATCTTCGCAAACAAGCGTGTGGTCTTTCAAAATCCGGTCTTTCGATACGATTAGCCATCCAGCCTTGACTCCCGTAGTTTTACTCATAAAAATGCTCCTTATTTTTACTCCCAGCCTCTATATTTGAGTTCCATAGTCTACACGTTGTTAGCAAGGCGAAATGAGAAGCTGAGGCGTCAAACGAAACTTTCAGATAGGGTTGTCCAATCAGATATCAAGAGACCTACCAATAAAAACTTTAGGGTTATGGATCTATATTCGCTCTTTTTAGCCAGACTATTGTGTTGAATATCAACTGAGATGCATGTGTATTTATAAATACCAGACTTCTGGATGGCAATTTCACAGTAAGCTATATGTTTGGGTAATGCGGAATCTCAAATCACATCTGTTGCAATTTCATAATTTTCAAATATATGAAATTTTTTTTCTTATGCAGATTATATAGCATGTTACCTGGCCATGTCCACTATTCTTTATAAAGAATAACGATTTCGCCTTTTATCATTTAAATTTTTAATCAGCGAATTAGCACTCTGCAGACAGAAGCGCCTGCCTAGGAAAGAAAACTTTTGTATAAATGACTATCTTATGGTGCAATTCTGTTTTTGCCCAGTGCAGGACTTAAAACATAGATTTTATTGACAAAGGGGGAAATTAAATGTTTATAATGAGATCATCCGGGAACACCCGGACCGGACAAATGTATCATATTTGTCCGGAGCATCTGCTGGGAATAAAAACGTTGGCTGAAAAGTGTATCTGCCTTACGGGTGCTTTAACCTCGATGGGTTCAGAGGACGGGAGATTAAACCGGTAAATGAAGTCTATGCATGTCAGAAAAGAGGTGTAAACAAACGACAGGGACTTTCCATTGAAGAAACAGAAGAAAAAGACTTGCTCCCTGTTCTGCTGTTCAGTAAACAGCCGAAACAAAGTTCCTGAGCAGAAATCAAGAATCTTGCCGCAGACGTAAACCATGTGCACGGGATGTGAACGGACAAAAAATTTAAGGAGGAAAAACTATGGACGTGTATGAGAATTTGAAGACTCATGGCATTGAGCTGCCGGAAAAGTTGCACGCGGTTGGATTGTACAAGCCGGTGAACCGGACGGGGAATTTGCTGTTTATCTCCGGGCAGGGCAGCATTGAGAAGGGACAGCACTTGACCGGCCAGGTGGGTGTGAATGTGACCGTGGAACAGGCGCAGCACGCCGCACGGGTATGCGCGCTCAATACCCTTGCCGCCCTGGAGGACTATCTGGGAGATCTGAACCGGATCAAGCGTTGTGTCAAGATTCTGGGATTTGTAGCCGGCGCGGACGACTTCACAGAACAGGCCAAAGTCATCAACGGCGCTTCCCAGGTCTTTATCGATGCCTTTGGCGAGGAGGGATACCACGCGCGGTCAGCCATTGGCACCAACAGCCTGCCCCTGGGCCTGACGGTGGAAGTGGAGTCTATTTTTGAGGTGAAAGAGGACTGAAAGGAGGATGCCTCAATGCTGGGACAAGATTTGACGCCTGTACAGATTTCCGATATGGTAGCCGCGGAGCAGCGCCTGCGCAAGGTGTTTCCCCCTTCTCCCCTGCTGTCCATGGCGCCTTTGGATCAGGAGCTTGGCTTTCCCGTCTATTTGAAAGCCGAGAGCCTGCTTCCGTCCGGCGCCTATAAATTCCGCGGGGCCACCAATAAGATCACCTCCTTGGCGGAGCAGTTTGGCTCAGATCTGCGGATCATTACGGCGTCCTCCGGGAACCACGGCATGGCCTGTGCCCTGGCCGCAAAAAAGCTGGGGATCTCCGCCACTGTTGTGGTGCCGGTGCCTACCCCCCAGATAAAGAAAGACTGCATTCGCGCGCTGGGCGCGGAGCTGCTGGAGATCGGTGAGACCTACGACGCGTCTTTTGTAGCGGCCTGCCAGTTGGCGGAGAGCCAGAAAATGTACTACGTACACCCTGTGTCTGACCGCTATACCGTCGCAGGCCAGGGAACGATCACACTGGAACTGCTGGATCAATTACCTGACGTGGAGGAAGTGGTGGTCCCCATCGGCGGCGGTGGCCTGATTACGGGTATTGCTTTTGCCATGAAGAAGTTGAAACCTTCGGTCAGGATCATCGGTGTCATGCCGGAGGGCTCCGCCGTGTACGCGGCCTCCCGGGCGGCGGGGAAACTGGTCACACTGGACACCTGCGCTTCCCTGGCCGATGCAGTGGTCAGAAAGACTGGCGAGGAGTATCTCTATCCCTATATTGAGCAGTATGTGGATGACATTGTACTGGTCACGGAGGACGACCTTCGCAAGGCGATCAAGTTGGCATGCCTGTATGGGAAACTGACACTGGAAGGTGCTGCAGCGCTCCCCTTGGCCGCTGTGAGCCAGGGTAAGTGCCCGCTCATGGATAAGACCGTACTGATCTGCTCCGGCAGCAATATCGACCAGTCTGTGCTGGAAGCCTGCCTGCGGGTGTGAGCGGGAGATCGCAAACGGTGGGGCGGTGACGGAGGTCACCCCCCGGTATTTCCCTGGTGCTGATGCCTGGGGCTGGTGAAACGCTTTTTCAAAATGACGCTCAGAGATGCTTCCAGTCCGTCAGCTCTGAAAAATTTCTTTCTGATAGTCTTTTCTGAAATTCTGCCTGCCGAATTTTCTTGTTCTCCTCAAATGAGTGGGACTTTTTAGTGAAAATTAGTCAAAATTTCGACAGTTTTATCTTTTGGAAATTGCAAAAATGCACATTTTCTCCCTTTTAGATACGTTATTCTTTTAGAAGAATAGTGGACACGGAAAGGGGAGATATTTTATAATCCTCACAAGAAAATATTTTTCAAATAAATGAAATTATTGAAAATGCAAAAGCAAAGCAAAAGGATTTTGGCGCAAAGCAGAGCCCATTATGGAGAGAAAAGACAGGTTGTTTTTTGGATGAGATGTTTTATGGGTCAGAAAAAGGGCTCCGTCTGACAAACACGTGGCAGACCGTGTGGCACAGATCATTTTGGAAGAGTGATGACAGCCCACTTTTGCCTCAATTCTACCGGAGAGATCCGGTAAATAATGGAGGTCATCATGTATAGAGTGGTCAGTCTTAAGGAGCACCCGGAGGAGCACCAGGTAATTGGAAAGTCCGTTCCGCGTATTGACGGATGGGAGAAGGTAACCGGCAAGGCGATTTACGCTGGTGATATTCACATGGGAAATATGCTGCTGGGCGGCAGCGTTTACACACCGGTTCCCCATTGCCGGATTACCTCCATAGATGTTTCGGAGGCGAAAAAAATTCCCGGCGTTCACGCGGTACTCACAGCAGCGGATATTCCCAAGCCCCAGAGTGACGCGGATGTGTACTTTCTCACGGATACACCCAAATTCATCGGTGATGTCATCGCCATTATTGCGGCGGAGACCAAAGATGCCCTGAATGCCGCAAGGAAGGCAATCAGGTACACCTACGAGGAACTGCCCTCCGTTTTCACCATTGACGAGGCCCTTGCGGAGGGCGCGCCCCAAATCCGGGAGCGGGGTGTGGGCCTTGTCAATGGGATCCCCACTAAGGGAACCCGAGGAAATGTCTATTTGGAGACATACCACCCGCTGCGGAAGGGCAACGTGGAGGAGGGCTTCGCCCAGTGCGACGTGATCATCGAGCGGGAATACGAGACACAATTTGTGGAGCACGCCTACATTGAGCCGGAGGCGGTCGTGGTATATCAGGACCCCAACGAGGGGACCTATACGGTTCACAGTTGCTCCCAGCACTGCCATACCGCCCGCAAGTGGCTGGCGGATGCCATGCAGCTTCCTCAAAACCGCGTGCACCATGTGCAGCGTACCGTAGGAGGATCCTTTGGCGGCAAGGAGGAGTCGGTGGGCCTTTTGGCAGGCCGGGCGGCCCTGCTGTGCAAGGCCACCGGCGGACGGCCCATTCGGATGGCGCTTAGCCGGGAGGAATCCATCATCGAAAGTGCCAAGCGCCATCCTTTCAAATTCCATTACAAGGTAGGAGCTACCAAGGATGGCCGGATCCTTGCGTTCAAGGGTACCCAGATTGACAACTGCGGCGCCTACAACGGTCACACGCCCTATATGAACGTTCGGGCGATGATCCACTCCGCAGGCGCCTATGACATCCCCAATATCGAGACGGATACATACGGAGTGTTCACCAACAATATTCATCCCGGCGCTTTCCGGGGATACAGCTCTCCGCAGATCATTTTCGCGGGAGAACAGTTGATGGAAGAGCTGGCGGAGGCACTGCACATGGATGTGGTGGACCTCAAGCGGATCAACCTCCTCCACCAAGGGGGCCTGACGGCGACCAGTCAGCGGCTGACCAGTCAGACCATCCTCAAGCAGATGATGGAGGATATGATCAAGAAGACGGATTTCCAGGCAAAGAGAGCAAAGTATACCAAGCAGAGCGGGGAGTACCGGCGGGGGATCGGACTGATTACCTGCTATCGCGGAGCAGGCCTGGGTTCAGAGACCATTGACGCCGGCGGCGCCTGGATATCAGCCCAAATAGACGGGTCCTTCCTGATCAACACCGGTCTGGCGGAGAACGGACAGGGATTGCGCACGGCGTTCTCCCAGATCGCGGCAGAAGCCAGCGGCGTACGGATGGAGGATCTCTTCTTCCCCAACGGAGACTCCATTGCCGCACCGGACAGCGGCATGACGGTGGCCTCCCGCGGAACGGTCATGGGTGCGCAGGCAATGCGGAAGGCCGGACAGAGCATGAAAATCCTGCTGCTGAACAGTGCCGCGGAAATGCTGAAGTGCCGCCCCGAGGAGCTGGATCTGCGTTTGAGCGTGATCTACCGGAACGGAGAGCCGGCGGAGCTGACGTTGCAGGAACTTTGTACATACATGTACTACAACGGCTATCAGATGCAGGTCTATCAGTGGAATATCCCGCCCAAGCTGGGCGCTGACCACAAGACGGCCCAGGGAGACGTCTTCCCCACCTATTCCTACGGCGTTGCAGTGGCGGAGGTCGTGGTGGATACCAAGACCGGATTCGTGGATGTGGAAAAGGTGACCGTGGCTCATGATCTGGGAACTGTGATCAATCCTGCCGTAGCGGCCGGCCAGATCTATGGCGGCATCGTGATGGGCATGGGGTTTGGTGCCATGGAAGAGGTCGTTTTGAAAAAGGGCTACGTCACCACGCAGAATTTTGACAGTTATATTTTCCCAACGGCCATGGATATGCCAGAGATGGACATCACCATGTACGAGTGTGATGACCCCGCCGGAACGTTCGGCGCCAAGTCTCTGGGCGAACCTGCCACAGAGATGATCGGCGCAGCCGTGGCGCAGGCCGTCAGCAACGCCACCGGCGTTCGGATCCGGGAGTTGCCCACGTCACTGGAACGTGTACTGCTGGGGAAGAACCTGCGCTGAAAGCCGCAGATTATTTCGGAGTTGCAAGGTCCGATACCGTTTGCTTCATTTGCTATTGACGGCGTGACAGGCTGTAGAAAGAAGAGGAAGAGGTATGTCAACTTATTATAGACCGGACACATTGGAGCAGGCCCTGGCGCTGATGAATGAACACACCGGCGCGATCAAGCCCTATGCGGGCGGGACGGATCTGATGGTGCATCTTCGGGAACAGGGCGGCCACTTGAGTGGTGTGGATGCGTTTCTGGATGTGACCCGGCTGCCGGAGCTTCGAATGATTCAGGAGGCGGGAGACCATATTCGCATTGGCGCCGCGGTCACCCATACGGAGGTGGCGGACTCTCCTCTGATAAGGCAGTATGCCGCTGCGCTGTGTGAGGCCTCGGCCTCCGTGGGATCCACGCAGATCCGCAATGCAGGGACGATTGGAGGGAACGTGTGCAATGGCTCCCTGGCTGCGGATACGCTGTCTGTACTGACGGCGCTCTCCGCAGTGGTGGAACTGCAATCCGTCGATGGAGTCCGGGAGGTGGAGGTTTCGAATCTCTACCTTGGCCGAGGGAAAATGGATATTCGTCCAAATGAACTGGTGGTGGCGATTACCATCCCCATTCTGCGGGATTACCGGTTTTCTTTCATCAAGCTGGGCCGACGAAAAGCACTGGCCATTTCCAGAATGAACGTGGCGGTGGCCATGAAGGTGGACGGCGACGTGGTGGAAGATGTGCGAATTGCGCCCGGCTGCGTCTTTTCAAAGCCGGAGCGGGCCTTCGGGGCAGAGACACTTTTGCGGGGAAAGGTTCTCTCCGAGGAGCTGTTTGAAGAGGCGGGAAAAGCGGTGTCGGCGCAGATGATCGAGCGCACGGGCGTCCGGTGGTCCACAGAGTATAAACAGCCTGTGATTGAGGCCCTGACAGTGCGGGCGCTTCGAATGACGATGGGGAGTGCGGTCTGATGATACGGATTGAATTTGTTTTGAACGGGAAGACCTGCGTGGTGGACGCGGAGGAAGATGAGCGGCTGCTGGACGTTCTGCGGGACCGCCTGCTTCTGACGGGCACGAAAGAGGGATGCGGCGTGGGAGAGTGCGGCGCGTGTACGGTGATTGTGAACGGCGTTGCAGTCAACTCCTGTCTGACGCTGGCGGCCAGCGTGGCCGGGAAAGAGGTCATCACCATTGAGGGCGTAGCCCAGGATGATGAACTGGCCCCCATTCAAAAGGCTATCCTGAAGCACCACGCATTCCAGTGCGGGTTTTGCACGCCAGGTGTGGTCATGAGTGCCAAAGCCCTGCTGGATAAGAATCCAAATCCGTCCCGGGAGGAGATCAAGGTTGCCCTTGCCGGAAATCTGTGCCGTTGTACCGGATATGAGCAGATCGTGGAGGCCATTGAAGATGTGGTCAATGGGAAGGTATAGATTCATGATGGGCGGTTTGCTGTGTTGCGTTATAAATCTTGCCTTCAATAATGGCATCATAGTACACGGAGAAAATATGCACTTTCTCCTGCTTGTGCTTATATATTTGAGCACTGGTGGCTTGTGGCTTCGAGGGGGAGTGCAGACTGCGTGGACCTGATATTATTTGCGAAAACGTATTCTTGCCAGAAAGCTGTCATCCGATTCTGGTGACAGCTTTTTGCTTCTTAAGTAAATGCGGGGCAAATTGATTACTGATACATTTCCAGTGACAGAGTGACAGATCAATAGTGATCTGTCATCCGCAATATCCAGGAGGCGTCCTATGGGTTATGCGTATTTCATGGCACGAACAGTTGACCAGGCGGTGGCCTTGCTCCATGAACAGCAGGGGAGGGTCATCGCAGGTGGAACAGATCTGGTGCTGGATTTGCGGAGCGGCAAGAAAACGTGCCGGGCAGTTGTTGATATCACGGATATCCCGGAATGTGGACAGATCTCTCTGGAAAACGACTTTTTGCGGATTGGCGCCTGCTGCACATTTGCGCAGTTGGAGGCCTCACCCCTGGTGCAGCGCTACGCCACGGCGTTGGCTCAGGCGTCGTCTTTCGTAGGTTCCCCTCAGATCCGAAATGTGGCGACCATTGGGGGAAATGTGGTCAATGCCATGCCGGCGGCGGATGGTGCCGTAGCGCTGGTGGGCCTGAATGCCCAGGCGGAAATCGCAGGGGCTGACGGCCTGCGGCTGTGCCGTGTGGAGGATTGCTACCGGGGAATTGGACAATCCACCGTAGATGCGGGGCGGGAATTCATCTGTGCATTTCGCGTCCCGCTGGGGACAGAGGGGACTTGGCGGAGCGCCTACAAGCGCTTCGCCCTGCGGCAGAGCTTGGCATTGCCGGTAGTGGCGGCGGCGGCCGGAATCGGGCTCCAGGAAAAACGGATCGTATCCTGCCGGTTGGCTCTGGCCCCGGCGGGGACGGCCCCCTGGCGGGCTGAAGAAGCAGAGACGTATCTGAAAGACCGGACGATCTCCCGGGAAACGGCGACCGTCGCCGCGGGTCTTGCGGCACAGGCTGCACCATTCCGCGACAGCCCGGTCCGATGCAGTGCCGCGTACAAACGGATGTTGGCGGAAACGATGGTATGTGACGCCCTACTGGATGCGGCAGGGAATCTGGCGGATTAAAGGGGTGGAAAAATGAAACTTGTCTTCACACTGAATGGAAGAGAAGTGCGGACGGACATTTCCCCGGAGGATTCGCTGCTACAGGTCCTGCGGGAACGTTTCGGGCTGTTGGGGACCAAAGAGGCCTGCGGCCAGGGGGAGTGCGGCGCATGCACGGTCATTATCGACGGGAAAACCGTTACTTCCTGCATTTACCCGGCTGTAAAAGCGGCGGGCAAATCCGTGACCACCATTGAAGGGCTGGAAAGCGGCGGACAGTTGCATCCCATTCAGCAGGCGTTTATTGACGCGGGCGCGGTGCAGTGTGGATATTGCACGCCGGGCATGGTACTCTCTGCAAAGGTCCTTCTGGACAAAAATCCCTTCCCCACCGAGGAGGAGGTCGCCTGGGCGATGAGTGGAAATATCTGTCGGTGCACCGGCTATACCAGGATCCTTTCCGCGGTGCTGCTGGCGGCGGAAAGGATGCGAGAAAATGGGCAAAGGACATAAGTTCGTGCCGACAAACCTGGTGGGGCAGAGCATTCCCCGCCTGGATGCCTATGAAAAAGTGACAGGGCGGGCGCGCTTTACCAGGGACCAGACGGAGCCGGGTATGCTGTATACCAAGGTCCTGCGCAGTCCTCACGCCCACGCCTGGATACGTTCCATCGATACCAGCGAGGCCCTGCAGATGTACGGCGTGATGGAAATCATCCATTGCTTCAATACCACCAACAAGAAATTCAACTGGACCAACGAGCCGGTCCAGTCGCCGCCGTATTTTCAGATCGTCAAGGACCAGTGCTTCTTTAACCGGGAGGTCCGGTATGTGGGAGACGAGGTCTGTGCTGTGGCGGCAATCTCCGAAGAGATCGCGGCGGAGGCCTGCAAGGCCATCCGGGTGGAGTATGAGGTACTGCCCGCGGTTCTGACGGCTGAGGAGGCCGCGGCGGAGGACGCGCCGATCCTTCATCCGGACGTGAACCCCAAGACAAATCTGGCGTTTAAGAGTGAAAACCGGACCGGAGACGCGGAGGCGGCTTTTGCCGGGTGTGCGGCGGTGGTGGAAGGCACCTATAAAATGGGCGTACAGAAGCAAATGCAGTTGGAAACCCAGAACGCCCTGGCCTGGCTTGCCGGGGACGGCAGACTGACGGTGTGGTCCCCGACCCAGTCTCCGGCGCTGGTGCAACGGCTGGTCAGTTGGATCTGCGAGATTCCCATGAGTAAGGTCCGGGTTGTCAATCCCGGTTATGTGGGCGGTGCGTTCGGTGTCCGCATTGGATTGAGCTCCAAGGCGGAGATCTACGCAGTGGAGCTGGCAAAGCGCACCAACCGTCCGGTCAAATTCGTCTACGACCGCCATGAGGACATGATCGCGTCGGAGACGCGGCATGGCGGACAAATTCATATCCGTCTGGGATGCGATGCCGGGGGGTGCCTGCAGGCCCTGGAGGGGCGTGCGCTGATGGAGGGAGGGGCGTACGCACTGTCCAGTGCCAGCCTTTGCGGGGCGGTGGCTTCCCGGATGCAGACGGTGTACCACATCCCCAACGTGGACTACTGCGGGCAAGTGGCCTATACCAACACGACACCCGCCGGTGCCCAGAGAGGGTACGGTGCACCGCAGCCTCAGTTCGCTATGGAGAACAGCATCAACCGGCTGGCAGACGCCATCGGGATGGATCCGGTGGAGTTTCGCAAGAAAAACGTCATGCAGCCCGGTGATCCCTGGATGGTGTCCTATGAGCTCCGTTCCACCGGAATGCTGGAATGCCTGGACAAAGGGGCCCGGGAGATCGGATGGGCCAACCGGAAGAGTATTCGAGAGGGCCGGTTCCGCAGAGGCTACGGCGTGGCTTGCGGAAATCACATCAGCAGCGGCTATCCCTTCCAGATCGAACACTCCAATATCTTTATTTGTATGAACTACGATGGCACCATCCAGTTCGCCTCCGGCATGATGGAGATGGGAACCGGACTGAAAACCACGTTGATCCAGATTGCCGCTGAAGTCCTGGGCACGGACCCGGACCATATCTCCGCCATTATGGGTGATACCAATATCAATGTGGCGGATATGGGCGCGCAGGCCAGCCGGGGACTGTATGTGACGGGACACGCTGTGAAAAATGCGGCGGAGAACCTGCGGTCGGATATGCTGCGGTACGCTGAGAAGCGGTTGCACATGGACAAGGGTGTACTGCGGCTGAAAGATTCCTGTGTCTGCGATGACCAGGGCAAGGTGTACTTTACCTTTTCCGAGCTGGCCCATGACGCAGATGACCATATGATTCAGTTCTCCGCCATCGGCAAGTACATCTCTTATAATGCCTGTCCCTGGCACGCCCACTTTGCCCAGGTCACGGTGGATACCTGCACGGGTGATGTCCACGTGGACCGCCTGGTGGCCGTGCATGACGTTGGCCGGGCGATCAATCCCGATATTGTCAGGGGCCAGATCGAAGGCGGCGTCGTCATGGGTCTTGGGTACGCCCTGAAGGAGGAGATCGGGTACAGTGCCTCCGGGCGGCAGCAGCGGGATGGCTTCCACAAGTATATGGTGCCCGTTGCTGCGGACATCGGTTCCGTGGAGGCGCACATCGTGGAGTCCTATGAGGTCAGCGGTCCGTTTGGCGCAAAAGGCGTATCCGAGTCACCGGTGGGAACCGTGGCACCGGCAGTGGCAGCGGCCATTCACGATGCCACCGGCGTGTGGCTGACGGAAACGCCCATGACACCGGAACGGGTACTTTTCGCCTTGCGGGAATCACGCGGAGGGGAAAATGGAACAGATTCTCATTAAAAACGGTCGAATCGTGGACGAACACCACAGCGTTGGAGCGGATCTGCTGATTCGCGACGGAGTGGTGGCGGCCATTGGGGAACACCTGGCAGATACAGGTGATGCCAAAGTGATCGATGCCACCGGGAAGCTGGTCTTCCCCGGTATGATCGACAGCCATGTCCACTATTCTGCTCCCTGTGGGGACGGATTCACGGCAGATGACTTCACCAGCGGTTCCATCGGGGCGGTGTTCGGCGGGGTCACGACCATTATCGACTATGCCTTCCCCCGGCCGGGAATGGATCTTTTGCAGTCGCTGGAGTGCAGACGGCAGGAGGCGGCAGCCGGCAGCTACGTGGATTTTACCTTTCACGCTGAGATCATGGGATGGTATGCCTACCGCCGGGAGGAGCTGGGCGCCCTGCGGGATTATGGCGTCAATTCCCTGAAGATCTATACCACATACGGAGACGATCAGCTCTCTTATGACAAGGCGGAAATTCTGATGGGTGCAGCCAGGGACGCGGATCTGCGGGTCACAGTGCACGCCGAAGATGATGCGGTGTGCCAGCGGGAGAGGGCCCGGCTCACAGCCGCAGGGCGGACGGAGTGCGCCTGCCACGCCATAAGCCGTCCGGCGGAAGCGGAGATCACTGCGGTGGAAAAACTGCTCTCCCTGGCGAAGAAGACCGGCGCGAAGCTCCACATCGTCCACGTTTCCACCGGACATGCGCTTCAGATGATCGCCAGGGCCCGGGCGGAGGGCGTGCCGGTTACCTGTGAGACCTGCCCGCACTATCTGCTTCTGACGGAGGAAAGATATCAACAGGCGGATTGCCCGCTGTATATCATGACGCCTCCGCTGCGGACTGCCGCAGACAATGAGATCCTGTGGTCGGGAGTGAAGAGCGGCGTGGTGGACAGCATCGTCAGCGACCACTGCGCCTTTGAGAAGGCCGAAAAGCTCCGCTCTACGTCCTGCTTTTCCACGCTGCCGGGAATCCCGGGCACGGAGACGATCTTACCGCTCCTGTACACGGAGGGGCTGCGGCGCGGAATGGACGGAACAGATCTGGTCCGCCTTTTCAGCGCCGGTCCCGCCCGGCTCTTTGGGCTCTATCCCCGAAAAGGCTGCTTGCGGCCGGGCAGCGATGGGGACCTGTTCCTCTTCGATCCCGCCCGGCAGAGGAACCTGAGTTGGAAGAACCTGCACTCCCGCAGCGGATACTGTCCCTATGAGGGGTGGCCGGTACAGGGAGAAATTTCACTGGTACTTCGCCGTGGAGAAGTTCTGATGGAAAACGGGAGACTGACCGCATCGCTGCCAAAGGGAACTTTTATATCAGCGAATTCCTGTAGAAAATAAAAGAAACATTGAGAGTTCCTGAAAAATATGGTAAACTGAACTCAATTTTAATCTATTATTTTTGCGGGGAAATGAATGGCTATGATGAATACGTCGTTGGGCATCCTATCCAAGCTGGGCGGAGATCGGGACGAATTTACACAGAAAGAGCGCAAAGTTAAGACTTACATTCAAGAGAACCTCCATCTTTGCAGCAATCTCTCCATTCAGGAGCTCTCAAAAGCGACCGGCGTCAGCAAGGCGACCATTTCCCGGTTTTGCCGCAGATTGGGATACGCCAATTATCGTGACTTTTCTCTGGCTCTGGCCCAGGAGTCCACTGCCAACTACAGCCGGATCAATGAGGACATCAAGCGGGGCGATTCCATTGAGGATATTGCCGTTGCCGTGCTGCACACGGAGCATAAGGCACTGGACGAGACACTGGAAATGCTCAGAAATATTGATCTGGAGGCACTGGGAGATCTGATTTTGCGGGCAAAGCGCGTGATGATCTTCGCTGTGGGTGGTTCGGCCTGCGTGGCCATGGACCTCTACCACAAGCTCTGCCGCCTGGGAATCAGTTGCGCCATGCAGATGGATATTACGTTCCAAAAGGTCCTGGCCACGCAGCTCACCTCTTCGGATGTGGCGTGGGTCGTGTCCCTGTCCGGCTATGACGCGGAAATGATCGAGATTGCCCGTGTGGCCCGGACGAAGGAGGCCAAGGTGGTGGGGATGTTGAATGATTACAACTCCCCGCTTTCCAGACTTTGTGATTACACATTGTACGGAGCGTTTTTGAACAACTTCCTGTACACGGGGACTACGGAGTCCCGGTTGTCCCTGATGTATATCACGGACGTGCTCTATACGCTCCTTTCTGTCCGTGGCGCGCCGGATACCATTCAAAAATTGCAGGAGACCCGCCTGATCCTGACAGAGCGCGCTTTGCAAAGAGATCGATGACTCTTCCCACCTGAAAAATAATTGAGCTGGGTGTGTGCCCATAGAAGGAAGACATGATGACAAAAAAATATTCCATTATTGACCTCCATGCGGATACGCCGGAATTTGTGCTGACCGATCTGAAAGGCGGCGGCAATACACTGTGGAAGAGCCGGGGGCACATTGATCTGCCCAGGCTTGCGAGCGCAGGAGCGCTGGTCCAGGCCATGGCGATCTTCGCCCCCGCAAATCCTCTGCCCTACATGCCGGCCGACTATGACGTCACAGTCTATTTTGACCGGGTATATGCTGCCTACCAGCAGGCGCTAGGAGCGTGCGCATCCGCCGTGGCACCGGTCTATACCTACGAGGATATCGCCCGCAACCAAAGTCGGGGTAAGATCTCCTTTATGCTGACTCTTGAGGATGGAGCTGTGTTGGAGAGCAACCTGCAGACGTTGGATGTGCTCTTTGAAAAGGGCGTACGCATGATCACGCTGACGTGGAACTACGAAAACTGCTTGGGCTATCCCAATTCCAGAGATTCCTCTGTTATGGAACAGGGGCTGAAGGCGTTCGGAAAGGAGGCCGTCCGGCATATGCAGGACAGAGGCGTCATTGTGGACGTTTCTCACCTCTCGGACGGCGGTTTCTGGGATGTCCATGGGATCTGTGACAAGCCCTTTGTGGCCTCACACAGTGGGTGCCGTGCTCTTTGCGACCACCCCCGGAACCTGACGGACGATATGCTCCGGGCGCTGGGAGATCGGGGCGGTGTTGTGGGCGTCACCTTTTGCGCCCCCTTCCTCCGGCCGAATGAAACGGTCAGCCGCATCTCGGATATTCTGGAGCACATGCTGCATATAAAAAATGTAGCCGGCATGGAGGCTTTGGCACTGGGTTCTGATTTCGACGGGATTGACAGCCAACTGGAGTTTCTGGATTACGGCGGCCTGCCGCAACTGTTCCGTGCCTGCGAAGCGGTGTTCACTCCGCGGGAGATGGACATGATCACCCATGAAAACGCCCGGCGCGTATTTCGCGACTGCCTGCCTCACGACTGAAAAAAGCACCGCCTTTCTCCATTCGGAAAGGCGGTGCTTTTTTATGTGGCGAGGGCAAAAAACCACGGAGTCCGCGGAGCCGGAAAAAGCCTGATGGAAGATTGCTTCCATCAGGCTTTTTGTAAGTACGTATGGGGTTATTTGGTCAGTTCGGAGAGAATGCCACAGAAGCCCTCACAGGCTTTGAGCAGTTGCTCGATCTCAATATACTCGTCCACCACGTGGGCAAGGCACTCCAGAGAAGGACCAAAGCCGATGGTGGGGATTCCCCGCTCACCACAGAAGTGGCTGCCGTTGGTGCAGAACGCAAAGTGGGAAATGGGAGCGTGGATGCCGGCCTTTTCCAGACCGGCCCGGACCTTTTGCACATACTCGTCATCCTCGCGCAGCAGCCAGGCCGGGAAGAACCGCTTGGCGGAAATGCGCTCGCCGGTCCAGCAGGCCTCCTGCCCTTCGGCCAGATAACAACGGGCATTTAACTGAGGAATCCGCGCCTTGACTTTGTCGATCACCTCGTTCACCTGTGCCAAAACACTTTCCTCTGTTTCGCCCACCAATGTGCGGCGGTCAAAGGTGGCCCGGCACAGGCTGGGGACAACGGATGCACCGGGGTAGGGGGAGGAAATGATGTCGGTCAGCACCAGAATACCGTCCCCAAGAACGGGATGGTGCCGGAAAGTGAGCTTTTGGATTTCCTCGATCAGCGCGCTCATGTGGTACACCGCATTGATGCCGGCCTCCGGATTGGAGGAGTGGCAGGGCTTTCCAATGGTCTCCAGAACGACCTCCGCCCGGCCTCGCTGACCGATTTTCAGAGTGGTGCTGGTAGCCTCACCGATAATGACATAGTCCGGCTCGGCCAGGCGGGAGATTTCCCGCGTGGCCACACCCTCAAAGCACTCTTCGTGGACGGAGCCGGAGACGTAAATGGAGCCGGCAAAGTCCCGGTTGGTGTCTTTGGTGAAGCGGGCCGCTGCCGAAATCATGGCGGATACGCTGCCCTTCATATCGGAGGTGCCGCGACCGTAGATCCGGCCGTTCTCAATTTCGGCGCCGAAGGGATCATGGGTCCAGCGGTCCCGGTCTGCAATATCCACCGTGTCAATATGGCCATCCATCAGGATCCGCTTGCCGGGCCGTTTTCCCCTGATGCAGCCAAGTACACTGCCATGTTTGTCGATTTGAACTTCATCGTATCCATAGGCGTGCATGGTTTTCTCGATAAATCTGGCAACTTGCTCCTCTTGACCGGATAGGCTGGGGATACGGATCAGACTTTGGCAAAGGGAAATCAGTTGTTCGTCGCGTGTCATAATCTGCCTCCAATCTGTTTTGCGGCAGTACTTTCGCATCCGCCGGATTTGCATTTTCATACAATACAAATTATATAGAAAATGGGGGAAATGTGTCAAGCATACCGGCTGAAGCTATGTAATTTTAGGGGAGAAAATTCCTGAAAAAACTTGTGCAAAACGGAAGAAATAGTATCAAAAATGAAAAAACCGTTAATGAAAGAGAGACGGCGGCACTTCCAGATTCATACATAAATTGGCAAGAGATATACAAGGCTTGAAGGAAAAAAGGCAGCCGCCCGGAACACGTTTCAGGCGCGGCGGAGCCAACAGATGCAGATCGTTATCAGAGCCGGCGTAGTTTTGCCCCCAAAATCCAGGGGGACTCCATCTGTTTGCCATTTGTTGAAGGAAACCAGCCTGATTGCCGCTGCTCTGCCCCGTAAATCTGTGGCGTTCGCGTGTAAACATCAGCAATGAAAGGACTTCGCCGCTACGCATCTTGCTGTATCTGCGTTATTTTCAATATCTGCCAGCCGAATTCCTCAGGCTTTCTGCCCGTTTGCCCCGGGCTTTGAACGATAACCGTGCGATTGTGCTGTAAAAGTTGCTCAAATGGTACCGATTTATAAGAAAATCGAAAATTTGGATGATTTTCAAAAATGGTGCCCAGAAAAAATGGGACTGAGAGAAATGGTACGCTCTACGGGAATATGCTGAAAAACGACCGGGAAGGAAATGCGGGCTGCTGGGGGAAAGGGGCCGATGCGCTATCGGCGATGGAATCTTCCTCCTGAGGGCAAGGCTTAAGATAAGATGTTGTTTTCTGTCAAATGATTCGGATTATACCGCTCAAACGTCAAGTCGATCAATTCCTTGGTGAGAGGGCCGATTTTATGCTTGGATGGGGTCACCACAAAAGACTCCAGACTGCACTCCTGCAATATTTTAGGGAACTGGATCAGATTCTTTGACTGAATATCCGATTTTACATACATCTTGGGCAGAAGGGCGACACCGCGATTGTAATACAGCAGTTGCTTGATGGTTTCCAGATCTCCAATGTTGGACAGAGAAGAAAACTGCTCGTCAAATTGCAGCCCGATAGACTGCAACATCTGAATTGCCACCGGCATTTTCATCGTTCCCAGGAGGGGGGGAAGCGTTTCCGGAGTCTGCTCCTGAAGAATTTTCCAGTATCCTGGCGCGGTCACAAAAATCAATGGGAGCGTCCCCAGATAGCGAGAATATAGTCCCTCTGGGTGAAAATCGAATTCACAGATGATAGACACATCACAAGTCCCGGCAATCAGTTTCGAAACAGAGACGTCAGATGTCATTTTGGCGTATTCAATTTCAACAGACGGATAATTGTGGATAAATTTTCGCAGGATCTCATGCATAAAGCAGACGTCCCCGGACTCACTGGCGCCAACCCGCAGAGTTGACTGTTTGACGTCGAGAAGGGCTGCGCAGGACTCGTCATAAAGCTCCAGGATCTTTTTTGCGTATTCCAGCAGGAGTTCCCCCTTGGGGGTCAACTCGATTCCGTGTGGCGTGCGGCAATAGAGTTTCGTATTGTATTCCTTTTCCAGGGACTCCAGGTGGCCAAAGATGGTGGAATGGGAGTAATTCAAAGCAAGTGCGGTCTGCGCCATGTTTTTGGTTCTGGCTACGGTGACGAATGAAACCAGTTGCTTTATATGCATAGAGATGCCCTCCTTCCAGTGTCTGGTAATACAGAAATTATATCACCCACTGTTGATTTGCGCCAGAGAGTAACTCTGATTTTCTGAATTCTGTTTTAATGAATTTACGTTTTATAAATTCGATTTTACAAAACAAGAAAAAGATGCTATGATTAAAAAAACCAAACAATTGCCTAAAAAAATTTAATAGTTATGGGAAAATGTGGTTATTTTGTGCAAAGGGGCTAACTGTATGAAGATTAAGATTATTAATCCCAATACAACTTGGACGATGACAGAGGACATTGCAATAGCCGGAAAAAAATTTGCCCGTCCCGATACAGAGGTGTATGCGGTAAGTCCCAGTACAGGGCCGGAGAGCATTGAGAGCATGTATGATGAATATCTGGCGGTTCCGGGGGTCCTCTCTGAGATCATCAAGGGAGACCGGGAGGAGAACGCGGATGCGTTTATCATCGCGTGTTTTGGCGACCCCGGATTTCTGGCGGCCAAGGAAGTAACAGAGAAGCCTGTTGTGGGAATTGCCCAGGCGGCGTATACAGTGGCCAGAATGGTTGCTCCCAACTTTTCTGTTGTATATGTGCTGGATCGTTCGGAACAGGTGATTCGGGAGTCTCTCCATCTGCACGGTATGGAGCGGTTCTGCAAATCCTGCCGCAGCACGGGATTAGGAGTCCTGGATTTCGACCGGGATCCGCAGGCCGGCCTGCGAGCCTTGGCTGAACAGGGCAGGAAATGCGTAAAAGAGGACGGCGCCGAATGTGTGGTCCTGGGATGCGCGGGCTTTGTCCAGTTTGTGGATGCCCTCAATCAGGAACTGGGCGTTCCCGTGATTGACGGTGTCAGTCCGGCGGTGAAACTCTGCGAGGCTTTGGTGGACATGGGATGCAAGACGTCAAAGGAGAATCTGTGGGCCAATCCGGAGCCAAAGAAGATCCTGGGTTTACAGGATATCATCAAATTCTGAGGTTTCTATGGGCTGCCTGGTTGTGGGAGGGCTCCTTTAGAAATAGAAAACACACAATACAAAGGAGGAAACGTACATGAAGAAGTTTTTTGCGCTGTTGCTCACCTTGGCCATGACTGTCAGTTTAGTGGCATGCACTTCTGACTCGGAGACTCAGCAGGATGACACCACCGCGGACACTACGCAAGAATCCCAGGATTCCTCAACCACGGAGACGCCGAGTGAAACAAAGACAGGGACCCTCAAAATTGGCGTCAGCATTAACGCCACCTCCAATCAGCACAACCAGGATGTATACGAGACACTGATCGCCAACGCCGAGGATCGCGGCCATGAGGTACTGGCCACCAACGCGAATGGCGCGGCCGCCCAGCAGACCACCGATATCGAGAATCTGATCGAGCAGGATTGCGACGTCATCATCATCGCCAACGGCGAGGCGGAGGCTCTGATCAATGTGGTTGCCAGAGCCAAGGAGCGCGGAATCTATGTGATCTCTTATGAGTCCGGCTGGATCGAAGGGTGCGACACCATGTTCGCGGTTAACGACTTCGCTTCTGCCTCCGAGCTTTACATGAAGATCGCGGCTGAGATGGGATTTGAGGGGAAGATCATTACCATGCACCACAATGATCATCCGGTGCCCAGAGCTCACTATCAGACCATGCTGGCCATTTTGAATGAGTACACCAACATTGAACTGGTCAATGACGGTTATACCGGATTCCCCGGAACCACCGAACTTGCCTATGATATCACCGAAAGCGCCCTGATTGCCAATCCCGACATCAAGGCTATCTGGTGTTCGTTTGATCTGGAGGCTATCGGCGCATTGCAGGCCTGCCAGGCTATGGGCAGAGATGATATCATGATCGTCGGCTACGACGGCGAGGTGGAAGTCCTGGAAAATATCGCCGAGGGCGGCCAGATCATCGCGACTGCCAACACCGGATTTGAGAATGCCTGCGAAGAGGCAATTGAAGTGGCAGAAAAGCTGTGCGCAGGCGAGGATTGCAGCGCCATGTATGCCATTGAGTACAATATCATTGACGCATCCAATATCGATCAGTTCTATCAGGGATAAGCATGATAGCAAACCGAATGTGCATAGGGTGGAGAATTCCACCCTATGCACCTATCTTGACAACGACTGTACGACAACAAGGGGGGGAATCGAGTGTCCAGTGAGTATGTGATCGAAATGTCCCATATTGATAAACAATTTGGCGGCGTTTATGCACTGCGAGACGTGAGCTTGCAGTTGAAAAAGGGAACCGTACTGGCACTGTTAGGAGAAAACGGGGCAGGTAAATCCACCCTCATGAAAGTTTTGACCGGTATGATCACCAAAGATGGTGGCACCGTCAAGATGAATGGAAAGGAAATCAACCCCAAAAACTATGCGGAAGCACAGAACATGGGGATCGCTTTGGTGCCGCAGGAACTGGCCTTGGTAGATTATTTTACAGTTGCTGAGAATATCTATCTGGGTCGTGAGCCCTACATAAAAGGCACCAAGATTGTCGATTTTAAAAAGATGTATGCCAATGCGGAGAGTCTGCTCAATGAGTTGAAGATTAAGCTGGATCCAAAGACAAAAGTCAAGGATCTCAGCGTCTCCGGTCAGCAGATGCTGGTTATTGCGCGCATCCTTTCCCAGGATGCCGAGGTCATCATCATGGACGAGCCCACTGCTCGCCTGGGATACCATGAAATCGAGGAGCTGCTGGAGTATATTCAGTATCTCAAGGAAAACGGAAAGAGTATTATCTATATTTCACACCGGCTGGAAGAGATTTTCAGAATTGCCGATGACGTTATGGTTTTACGGGATGGCTGTTTCATCGGATCAAAACCTGTCTCCGAAATGGATGAGAAGGCCCTGATCCACATGATGGTGAACAGAGATGTGGAGTTCACGGACGAATTTGTCCAGGGACGCCAGCGGGGAGAAGAAATTTTACGTGTGGAAAATCTGTCCCGGGCTGAACTTGTGAAGAACGTATCCTTTAACCTCTATAAGGGAGAGGCCCTGGGATTTTTCGGTTTGGTGGGCGCTGGCCGTACGGAAACGATCCGATCCATGCTGGGTATCGATAAGAAGGTCAGCGGCGATATCTATTTAAATGGTAAAAAGGTAGAATTAAA
>ULXJ01014636.1_pt1 | contig 27746 bp, 24 predicted proteins | sample 1960981 | NCBI WGS metagenome assembly ULXJ01 (sample SAMEA4835830, study PRJEB28245) | human gut metagenome | biome: gut microbiome; material: fecal sample | place: Denmark | collected 2008 | reverse complement strand
GTCGATGAAGCGCGCGGGCACGGAAAATTCGCGCGCCGCTGAAAGCGCGGGAGCGTCCGCGACGTCCGAAAACAGGGCGCAGACCTCCGCGCGGATCCGCCCGGACGCCGCCGCCTCCATGACGGCGCGCGCGTTGGACCCTCTGCCGCTCGCGAGAATCAAAATTTTCATTTCTTAAAAAAATTTTCCAGCTCCTTCGCGATGAACGGAGCCCTGCAATCCAAAAAGGCGTCCTCAATCTTGGAAAAAAACCTTCCGAAATCCCCTACATCCTCCGCGGAAAACGAAAACGGCTTGGAGGAGCGTATTGCGAGCGCCTCACGCCCCGACGATATATCCTCGTATTCCGCCTTGGAAATTTTCAGCGAAAAGCTCTTCAACACCCTCGCGCCCGAAGCGTCCGGCGGAATCTCGAGGATTTCGGAAATTCCCTCCAAAAACTCGTTAAAATTATAGTCGGAGTGGTTAATCCTCAAACAGCGCAGGCTATCAACCTCGGCCGAGAAAGCCGATACCGCCAATTTGCCGCGAAAGAGCGAAACGGGGCTTACGCGCATCCTGATTTTTTCCGCCTTCGCGAACGCCCCGACCTCTCGGGAATTTTCGCCGGCAAACGCCTTTTTATACGCGGGGGGGTTGAAGAGCGTCAGTCGGCTTATGGTGAATTCTCCGTTAAATACATTGAAAAAGGCATTTTCGTAAATCGGATAAAATCCCGTGGATGACTCGACGGAATCCCTAAACGCCCTAACTCCGGCAAAGGCGAAAAACAGCCAGAACGCCGCGGCCGCCACCGCGCACATCATCGCAAGCGAGAGCGCAAACGCGAACGAACAGCCAAGGGGCTTTTCCCTGGCAAATTTCAAGGCTTTGAAAAACGAACTCATAATTCAAACCCATAATGAAAACCGCGCGGGAGCGGGCAACAACAAAATTTTCCGCGCCCGCCGCAAAATCGGGAAAACCGGCGCGTCGGCAAAAAAAACTCCAAAAAAATCTGGAAATTCTCTTTGCGATGGGGCAAGATTGCAAAAAAATATCGGCTTTTGATTTTCACCCCATCCGGCGTCCGGATTCCGAAACTTAAAAGCCGTATTTTTAAAGGTTTCGCGGACGGACAATCCGCGAAATCCAACATTGTAAAAAGAGAGCTCAACTATGAATATCGCATCGACAATCTCGCTTTTGGGAGCCGTTCAGTCTGCGGGCGCGGATGGAAACATCCACGCGGCGTTCTGGATCGTACCGATAGCTTCAATAATCGCGCTCGCGTTTGCGTGGCATTTCTACTCCGGAATGAAAAAGGAGGAAGAGGGCACGGAAATCATGCGCAAAATCGCGGGCCATGTCCGCAGCGGAGCGCTCGCGTATCTGCGCCAACAGTACAAGGTGGTGGCCGCCGTATTCGTGGTCATCACCATTTTTTTCGCCTTTCTCGCCTACGGCTTGAAAGTGCAGAACGACTGGGTGCCATTCGCGTTCATCACGGGCGGCTTCTTCTCGGGGCTTGCGGGATTCTTCGGAATGAAGACCGCCACCTATGCCTCCAACCGCGCCGCGTGGGCCGCCAACCATTCGCTCGACAAGGGCCTGCGCGTAGCCTTCCGGTCGGGGGCCGTCATGGGGCTCGTCGTCGTCGGCCTCGCGCTCCTCGACATTTCGGCATGGTTCCTCATCTTGAACTTCTTTATTGAGGATGCCAGCGACGCCCATAAGATGGTCGTCATAACCACCACCATGCTCACCTTCGGCATGGGGGCGAGCTTGCAGGCTCTCTTCGCGCGCGTCGGCGGCGGCATATTCACGAAAGCCGCGGACGTCGGCGCCGACCTCGTCGGCAAAGTCGAGGCGGGAATCCCGGAAGACGACCCGCGCAACCCCGCAACAATCGCCGACAACGTAGGCGACAATGTGGGCGACGTCGCCGGCATGGGCGCCGACCTGTACGAATCCTACTGCGGATCCATTCTCGCGACCGCCGCCCTCGGCGCCGCGGCGTACATGACTTCTCCCGAAGTCCAGATGAAAGCTGTTCTCGCCCCGATGCTCATCGGCGCCATCGGCGTCGTACTCTCGATAGTCGGCATATACTTCGTCAGGGTGAGGTCGGGCGCAACGAGCAAAGAGCTCCTCGGAGCCCTCGGCAAGGGCGTAAACGCAAGCTCCGTGCTGATCGCCGCGGCGTCGTTCCTCGTCCTCTACTGGATTAAAACCCCGATGTGGCTCGGCAACTGGGGCTCAATCATAGTGGGGCTTGCCACGGGCATATTTATCGGAAAAATCACCGAATACTTCACGTCTGAGGCGTACGGCCCGACGCGCTTCATAGCCGAACAAGCCAAGACGGGCCCCGCCACCGTCATAATCGGCGGAATGGGAACCGGCATGATTTCTACGTTCTATCCCGTCCTAGCCATAGTGGTGGGCACCGCCCTCGCCTACGCTTTCTCGGCCGGAGGAGACCTCTCCGACATCAGCAAGGGGCTTTACGGCATAGGCATAGCGTCGGTCGGAATGCTCTCGACGCTCGGGATTACGCTCGCGACCGACGCGTACGGCCCCATCGCCGACAACGCCGGCGGCAACGCCGAAATGTCCGGCCTCGGCAAGGAAGTCCGCAAGCGCACGGACATGCTCGATTCGCTCGGCAACACCACCGCCGCAACCGGCAAGGGATTCGCGATAGGTTCCGCCGCTCTCACGGCGCTCGCGCTTCTCGCCTCGTACGTCGAAGAGCTGCGCATAGGCCTCGTCCGCCTCAAAGACGCGCCCCAGGCGACGGAATTTGCGCGCGAGACCATTCAGAAATTCTCCGAAATCTCCGGAAATGTCGAATCCGCAACCCTTATGGACTTCATGAACGTATATCAGGTCAACCTCATGAATCCGAAAGTATTGCTCGGAATGTTCATAGGCTCCATGATGTCATTCCTCTTCTGCGGGCTCACGATGAACGCAGTGGGGCGCGCCGCAAACCAAATGGTAAACGAAGTCCGCCGCCAGTTCCGCGAAAATCTCGGCATAATGCAGGGCACTTCCGAACCCGACTACGCGCGCTGCGTGTCGATTTCAACCAAAGCCGCCCAGAGGGAAATGCTATTCCCGTCGCTGCTTGCGGTAATCGCGCCGGTTCTCACCGGCATTCTGCTCGGAGTCTCGGGAGTTCTCGGCCTCCTCGGAGGCGCGCTCGCGTCCGGATTCGTGCTCGCGGTATTCATGGCCAACAGCGGCGGCGCATGGGACAACGCGAAAAAATACATCGAACAGGGAAATCTCGGAGGAAAGGGTTCCGACGCTCACAAGGCCGCCGTCATAGGCGACACCGTCGGGGATCCGTTCAAGGATACGTCGGGCCCGTCGCTCAACATTCTCATAAAACTCATGAGCATGGTGGCGATAGTCATGGCCGGATTTACCGTTTCCTATTCCCTCTTCTGATTTGCGGCAATCCAGGGCGCGGCGCCCGGGGAAACTGCCGGCGCGGTTTGCGGGCTTCGTCCGGCCGCATTGGGCGCCGTCCGACCGGAGCCATCTGAACGCGCGTTGGATCGTTTTAGCCCCAAGCGGCTTTGCCGCTTGGGGCATTTTGCGCGCAAAATGCTTCAAGCGCGCCCGCGCGCCTTATGCGCAACCGGCGCGCGGTCATTCCGCCAAGGCAATAAGAGCCCTCCGCTGGAAAACAGCCAGGGCTTTCCGACTTCGCCTTTGCCAAACGGCAAAATCAAGGCTACGGCCGCGCCTCGCGCATATCAGAACCCCCCGCCAATGGAACCGCCCGCACGCACGGGCGTCAACTGGCCTTCGGGGATAGACATCGGGTCGGAATATCTCGCGCGCAAATCGAGGTGGACGACATTCGTGATGTCGCCGCTTTTTATAACTTCGGCGAGATAGTCGTGCATGGCCCTTCTAAGCGCGATTTGATATTCCATCTCGTCGCGGTATATGGGATAAAATGAGTCCGCGTTCGGATATTGGGATATTTCGCGGCGCATGGCGTACATTATGTCGAGCATGTATTTTTTATAGTTGCGCTCATACGAAATTCTGTCCATGCGCTCGCTCGTAAACGCCCTGCGGTAGCGCTCCGCAATCTGCCCGAGCCTGCGCGAGCGCAACATGTCGCCGTACAGGTTGCGCTTGAAAAACATCAGGAAATCGTTGTTGTCGTCGGTGAATCTTCTGAGCTCGGTCTTCTGCCGCGCGGCGGCCTCCGGATTCAGCGGAACCCAGTCTCTGAGAGCCGTCATGCGGATGAACTGTATCGAGCTGTCGGGCGACTCCGCGAATTTCGTCGCGCCGTCGAATTGGCGGATGAAAGTATTCACGTCGGGAATGGCCATCTTTTCCCCGCCGACTATGGAACCTGTCTTCCCCGTCCACGAAAGCACTCCGGGATTGTACTTCCTAAACGCCATCGAGACGATCTTCTTTGTGTCGGGGTCTATCACTATTGAGTTTCCGCCGGCATCCACAGAGATTTTCGTCGAGAACAAAAACTTGTCTCCGCTCCTGTCGAGACGCTTAATGTCCGAAGTTTTCGTGATTTTCGGGGCGGTGTCGCTCGTGAGATTCAGGTATTTTTGATCCTCCGAAAACACGCGCACGCCGATTTCCGCAAATCCCGCCCCCGAGGGCGCGACCATCGAGAGGGGTTTCCCTATGACGGACGGCATATCGGACGGCCCGACCACTTCATAAGGGACAAAAGAATCCGGCACCGAGTCGGGGACGAGCATGATCAGCGGATAATCCCGCGATATGAAAGCGCGCGAGCACCTTATTTCGCCCATGCTGTTGCCTATCGTGCACGGGACTTCGCCGCCGAAAAATTCCTTTGAGCACAGGACGACCTCCTTGCCGTTCATCTTCACCAATACCGCGGTGGCGATTTTTCCGTCGAGCCCCCTCGTGGTGAAAATCGAAAACCTCGACTTGTCGGGTTTTTGCGGGCGGGGCTTTGCCTCTTCCGCCTCCTTTTTTTCCTCCTCCGCCGCAAGGAGACGCTCGCCCTCTATGATTTTCCCCAACTCTTCGAGCTGCCTTTCAAAATCCGCCGGATGCGATTTCTCGGCCTCCGCAAAAGCGGTTCTGGCTGCATCGTCCGCGCCGGCAAGTTCGGAGGATATGCGGCGCTTGGCAGCCTGCTGGCGACCGAACCATCGAACTGCGGAGGAATAGCCGCCTTTGAAGATATCCGAAGCTATGCGCTCCCTTATCCGCTCCGTTTCAGCGGGGGAAAATATGTTGGAGCTCGATGCCACGGAATTGTAGAGGCCGCCCCAGTTGCGCAGCTCTTTCGCCTGCGCGACATAGTCGCCCGGATAGAGCGACCGCGCTATGCGCGAAGAAAATTCAAAAGCGTCGCGCTTCATCGACTTCCCTATGGACTCAACGCGCTTGTAGCCGTCTATTTGGGCGAGAATCCGTCTGCGGACGACGGTCCAGTCGCCGGAATTGGCGGAAACCGCGCCGTTTTTTATCTCCCCGAAAACCTGTATCGGAATGTCCGGAACGATGGCGTTTATCGCGTCGTAAGACTTCAGCTGCCCGTCTATCCACGAGCGTTTCGCGGCGGCGTCCGCGCCCCTGAAATACTTTTCCGCAAGGGCGTTGACATCGCGCAAAACCTCCGCGGGATATTCGCGCGCAACAGGTTGCGGCGCGGCGGCTTCGTCTTTTTTCAAATAGTCGCACGCGCAAAGGGCAAACGCCGCCGCAAAAGGCAATATAAAACGAAAACGATAAGGCGATTCAAACATGGAAAATAAAAGTTTGCGGAATACGGGGTAAATAAAATGGCAAGCGGGGTCAAGCAAAATAGTGAGCATAAATTAAAAATTAATATAAAAATTTAAATTTAACCTTCCCTCCTATCCTTCTCGCCGCCCACGGCCAACCGCCGCACGCTTATGAGCGGCAAGGGTTAAAGCGACATTCAAACGGCTCGCAACCGCGTTGAACGCCCCTTGCAATGTCTTTCCGAAAATAAGGATTGCGTCGGCTATTTTTAAGGTAGGTTTTAAAAATGCATATAGCTTACACGCATACTCTTTAAGGCGGCGTTTTCGCTCGTTATATTCCAATCCTTTCACTTCGGGCAAAATTTCTCCTTGCCACTTCTGGGGAGTCACCGTCTTAAAGGGAATCTCCAAAGCGATAAGAATACCGATTACTTCTCCGTAAGACTTGCCGAGGACAAAGGAGCGGCTTGCGGGTTGGGCGTGTTTGCAACTTATATAGCCGCTTACTTGCTCAACATAAGCCTCCAAAGGAATATTGCACTTTTGGGAATATTCCTTCAATTTGCGCATTGCCTCAGCGAAGAACTGTATATCGTTCAGTGCGTCCGCCACATTCGCGCAGAGAGGGTGCGGGTGGAGGATTGCATATCCTCCGTTTACACCCGCGTCTATTCCGATTATGATTTTACCATTCATCGGAATCCTCCTCTCTGACAACACCCATAGCTTCGCCTATGCGCCGAATAGACAATACGTCGGATTTTAGCTTCTCGATAGCGCGACTTGGGCTTATCTGCCACATTGCGTTGAAGTTTATTTCTTCGTCTTTGCGCTTTATCCCGAAGAATCGCGCTATATTGCCAAGAGATGCCTTCTCAAAAGTTCCACACCCCCAGACTTGCAACAAATCTATGAAGTTGCCGTTAAGGTATATTACATTCACAACATTAAGTAGAATCCCTGAAGAATGCTTAAAGAGGCGTTTTGAGGGCATGCACGAGATCTTTGTCTCAAATGGATTCATTCTAAAAAATGGGAAATATGACTTACACAAGATAGCGAGGTTTCTCCAAGACAACTGCCCAAGCGACTTGGAAAATTTTATATGCTCATTCGCACTTGTCGCAAAGAGCGAGCTTTACGACAGAATATGCGAGAAGCTTGCAAGCTTTGGTATCGAGACCTCCCCGACAGATGATTTAGAAACGCTTGCCGCTATGCTCGCCGAGCGTGATATGACTGCTTGCAATGCCATTGCCGCAAGAAAAATGGCGGACGAGACTCACTCATACTCCCACTATATCCCGACTGTGCCGCATTCAGCTCAAGAGATTGGAAACGAACAACTGCTGACACTAAAGCAGGAAATACTCTCTCCTTATTTCGCCAAAAATGGACGTTCGGGCTACATAGATATTTATCCCCACATAACCGATAAATTTGCCTTCTATTGCATTGCGCACGGCGCACCAAAAACAAGGGAGCGTTCTGTCGGCGAAGAGGAAGAAGCAAGCTTCCACACCTTCCGCCCTGAACTTGTAGATATTATTAGAATCAATCTATCCAATGCAGAAATTTCCGTATTTACACAGAAAAACCATTCGCGGGGATTTAAAGAATTTTACGTTGAAAATTTCGGCAGGTTGATTTTGCCAGATTCAAAGTATGTTCCTCATAAGAAATTTAATCTATCCGCGCTCTCCAATAACGAAATTTTTAACGTAGGAGAATTCTCAGACAAAATATCAAGCATTACTCCTATGAAGTTTAGCTATATCGGAATCGGAGGTTGCAAATTAGATGCAAGCAAGAATGTTGATGCCGCTTACCTTGATTGCGTAGAAAACAATAGGCAAATTATTTCTATGACTTTCAATGTCTGTTTTGCTGATAATCCGAAGAAGAAACATAGGGTCTCCATTCATTCCGATTCCCGCTCAGAATTTCCCATAGGTACAAACGAAGAAATTATCGAGGATTATTTATTTTCTAAAGGCATAATGAGGGATATTTACCGTGAAGAAACTTTTACTCTGGAAACGCAAAAAGTCCTACTTTCCAACTGATAATCTTGCTTGGAAAAATGTTCTGGGAGAGAATCTAAAAAGATACTTTTGCCAGAATGGGTTATTGGAATATGGAAAATCCACCGTCGATTACATAGAGATTGACGGCGAATCCTATCAAGTTGAATACATCGGAAACGAATTCATTGGCATAAACGATGAACTCCCTGATGTGAAGCTATCCAATAGCGATGTTTGCAAGCTTACCTTAAACAAAAGTAAATTTGCTTCCAAAGTACGCGAACTTTTAAGAATAGGAGGCGCAGTTTCAGATATTCCGAACTGTGATGCCTACTGCATTGGAGATTTGAAAGGAAGTCGTACTTTTAGGGTGTTTTTATGCTTTTCAGAGTCGGGGAGCCTGTATAGCTCAATTCGGAGTATATCTAAAGGAATTCCTCCCATTGTATTTCTTTTGAGGAAATTTCAGGAGAACTTCAAAAACTATTATATGAGCTTAACGGAAAGTTCTTCAAAATAGACGAATGTATATGTTTCCGCAATGACAGCATTGAAGCACTTTCTCCAATAGCAGAACTTGCGGGGAAGGTCAAAAGAAGCAAGACATCAGACGTTTATTACGCTTGGAGTTCTACTGGCTTTCATCAACCCCAAAATCCCAATTTGAATATGCTTAAGATTCGCATACTGTCTTCAACCCGCCTACATATTGAATTTGACGGGGAAGGAGATGATTTCGATTACAGCGACATAAGCATATTCAGAAACGAAAATAATGGTAAAATGAATAAATGTTGGACAACTCTGGGCTTATTGGCGGCAAAGAAGGAATTTAAGAGAGATGAAGGAACCCGAAAGATAGTCTCCAGAATGAATACTGTCTTCAGAGACTTCTTTGGCTTCTCTAAGCGTTTAATTCCTTTTGAATTTAGGGATACTATTCTTTTCCCAAACTTCTATCTGAAAGCCGTATCCCAAAGGGAAGAAAGGAAAGAAACCTTTGAAGGAGGCGGAATTTCTGAAAAAGAGATAGTAGAAGATTGGGAGCGTCAGAGGTATCAACATTAACTTATTTTGACGGATATATCTTAAAATACTTTTCGGCGTCCTCTTTAGTCGCTACTCCTCGGTAGTGTTTAAAGAGTATATCTGTGCCTTTATGTGACATAATCAAAGCCGTATCTTGGAAGTCTCTTTTCCATGCGACGTGGTAGCTTGCAAAACTGTGCCTGAAAGCATTGTGGGGCGGTATCTTCTTTTGTGGGAATTTGCCATTCTCGTCTGGAGTTTTTATTTGTTTTCCATTTACAAGCAATCCCGCTCTGCGCAGGGCACTCTCTCGGCGCTTTTTCCACTTGCGCTCACACCACCCAAAGGCAGACTTTGGCGTCCGTTCCAACCAAGCCCAGAGATTGTCTGGGAGGTTTTCTATGTAGTTTCTACGGTTTTTCTTGGTCTTTTCAGTGGGCGTTAAAATTCCTTGCCGCATTGTGATTTCATTATAGTCAACTCTTGGAATTGCGGAAGTTCTCATTCCAGCAAATAGCCCCAGAGCCATTAAGCCGCAGACTTCTGGATCTATCTTTTCATTTGCTCGGAACAATCTCTCCGTTTCCTCCATAGTTAGTATTCCAATCTCGCCCATTTCAATCTTGGGCAATTCAAGTCCCTTGGCTACGTTCTTTTCAATTAGTTCGTTTTTCTCAAACCAGTTCCAAGCGGCAGTTATATTGGACCTCCAATTCTTTACCGTGACTGGAGCAAATTTTAGAGATTCTAGCCAATTTTCCAACTCCTTGCGGCTTATATCTTGCAGGAGCCTATCGCCAAATGATTCAACAAGAACTTCCAAAACGCGTCGGACGTGCCTTATATGTTCGGGCTTGGCTTTTTCAGTCTTACGCATATTCCGCAGATATTCGTCGCAAGCGTCCCAAAGAGTTAATACACGCCTTGATTTGTGGTTCTTTGCCCAAAATTCCCATATATCGCGGAAACTTACGTTCCCTCTGATAGACTCAATGTAGGAGATGTCCGAAATGGTATTTTCGTCAATTCCCAAAAGCGCCTCAAAAGAGAGCTTATCCAAATGTCCGTTAAGCCTTAGAAAATCCTCCCTTGCTTCTTCTGTTTCAAAGAACCTTGAATGCCTTACGCCTCCCTCAATCCAGAACAGTTGATAGGGTGATTTTCTACCTCCACAATATCTCTTAGTAATCTTCGCCATAGTGGTGTACTTCTAATAAAAAACAACCCCTTTTGTCAAGATTATTATTGATATATTATGAGTATGTATAATTTCATTATTTTACAATATAGTTTAATAAAGCGCGAGTTATGATGAAAGTTGTCTTGAATATCTCGATAAATGGGTTATGTTTTCTTGATTAAAATTTAGACCGCAAATTCATTTTATAAAGCTATTCGATGGACTTAAACTCAATAGAAGAAACTCTCAGCAAGATTACACAACAATTTAGTAATTCAGAATTTATATATGAGTTTTTGCTGGCGTACGGGATCCCGCAGAGTACCATAACAAAACTAAAGCAAAAAAATGCAGCTCTTGATGGCATTGACAATATTATTGATGTAAAGAAAAAAGTTTATTTTTTAAACGTGGCAGAAGGGAACGACTTGCCTTCCATTCTTGAGCGGCTGAAGAATGATCCTGCCACATTTAAGCACAGACCGCGTTTTATCATCGTTACAGATTTCAAACGTTTATGCGCTTGGGATTGCAAATTAAAAGGGGCGGCGCTTGATACAAAATTTGAAGACCTTCATATAAACTATGAATTCTTTTTACCTCTTGCAGGTCGCGAAAAATATGTTCAACATCACGAAACTTTTGCTGATGTAAAGGCCGCCGAGAAAATGGCCAAAATCTACGATGAAATCCTTAATAATAATCCGGATTTTCTCGATGAGCAAAACAAACATAATCTGAGTGTGTTTCTTACTCGGTTGTTATTTTGTTATTTTGCCGAAGATACAGGGATTTTCCCTGAGGGCAATATATTTACAAAATCCATATATGAACATACGCAAGAAGACGGTTCAGACCTTCGGCAATATTTTGAAATGCTATTCGCTGCATTGGATGATAAAGACCGCCGTAAGTATCCCGCCCACATCTCAAACTTTCCTTATGTAAATGGTAAACTTTTTGCAGACAAATGTAGAATTCCAAATTTTACGAAGCGGGCGCGCGATTTGATTCTTGAATGTGGAGACGGGATGAATTGGTCGGAGATAAATCCCGACATATTTGGTTCTATGTTTCAAGCGGTGTCCGATAAAAAAGCGCGCCGAGATTGGGGGCAGCATTATACTTCGGTCCCCAATATAATGAAGGTTATAACCCCTCTGTTTTTGGATGAATTAAAAGACGCTTTTGAGAAAGCGCAAGATTCGGTCTCTCGCTTATCTGCCTTATTGCACCGCATATCTGAAATAAGAATATTCGACCCGGCTTGCGGATCGGGAAATTTTCTAATTATAGCATACAAACAATTACGCCAGTTAGAGATAGATATCATTAAAAGAATAAGAGATTTGGAAGGCGGAATATCATTCAATTACTCCCAAATAAAGCTTAGCAATTTTTACGGTATTGAGTTAGTGGATTTCCCCTGTGAGATAGCCCGCCTTTCATTATGGCTTGCCCAGCACCAGATGAATAGATTGGTAAAGAAGGAATTCGGGATTACGCAACCTACACTACCGCTACAAGAAAGCGGACATATTATATGCGGAAATGCAACTCGCCTGGATTGGGATAAGGTATGTCCGAGAACAAGAATCCCAAATTCTTTGCAGGCTGTATGCGAAAGAGCAGAAATTGAAAATAGCGAGTTAAAGCTACAAGTTCCTACAGAATATAACGAGATTTATGTATTGGGGAATCCGCCATACTTGGGAGCTAAGTTGCAGGAGGAATCTCAAAAAGAAGATATAATACGCTTACTCCCCAAAAATAAGAATATAGACTATATTTCTTGTTGGTTTTATAAAGGCGCAGAGTATCTAAACACAAGTCCTTGTGTAAAAATCGCATTTGTATCAACAAATTCTGTGTGTCAAGGCGAACAGGTTGCAATTTTATGGAAGCAGTTGAAAAAGTTTACAAATGTTGAAATTGGTTTTGCATACAGATCTTTCAAATGGACGAATAATGCAAAGTATAACGCAGGTGTAACGTGTGTTATTATCGGATTGCGACAAAAATCCTCAGCGCAAAAGTTTATATACGATGGTTTACAAAAGGTTCTTGTAAAAAACATAAACACATACCTGTTAGATGCGAACGATGTTTATATAGAACGTACAAATGAATCGATCTCTCATTTTGCACCAATGGCATTTGGAAGTATGCCACGAGACGGCGGGCATTTGATTCTTACTCCAATCGAAAAGGATAATATTATCTCCAAACATCCACAATCCTCTAAATTTATAAAAAAATATATTGGGTCCGAAGAATTTATCAATGGTAAGACGAGGTACTGCTTGTGGATAGAATCCAATGAAAGTAATGAGGCTAAATCTTACCAAGCCATATCAGAAAGAATTGACGCGGTATCCAAATTCAGAAATTCAAGTAAAGCCTCAAGCACAAAAAATTACGCCAAATTAGGATATATGTTTGTTCAAAGAGCATATAAACCAACCAACGCAATTATCGTTCCTTGTGTATCCTCTGAGAGACGTCAATATATACCCATAGGATACTTGGATAAAGATACTGTCATATCAAATTCTGCACAGGCCATATATGATGCGCCATTATGGCTGTTTTCGGTTATTACGTCTCGAATGCACATGGTTTGGGTTAGAGCAGTCGGTGGAAGATTGGAAACTCGTTTGCGTTATTCAGCAGAGCTTTGCTATAACACTTTCCCATTTCCCGATGTTTCAGACCAAAAAAAGAGAGAATTGGAATACCACGCAAAACAGGTTCTTTCAGCACGGGAAGCCCATTCTGAACTTACAATGGCAGAGCTCTACGACCCTGATAAAATGCCGGAGGATTTGCGTTCAGCGCATGTATCCTTGGATATTGCCGTTGAACAATGCTACAGAAAACGCCCCTTCGATAATGACGGGAAGAGATTGGAATATCTTTTTAAATATTATGAAAAAATGTCAGCAGGCTCAAAACTTGGGCAGCAGGAACTGGAAATATTGTAAGGTTTATGGAAAATTTAGTTGAAGTAAAATACGCCCAAACAGGAGAAAGCACAAAAACAAATTCGCTTGGTATGCGCGAGATGCAACAGCGCGCGTATGCGTATAGAGACGCGCAATACATTTTGTTAAAGGCTCCGCCAGCTTCAGGGAAGTCGCGAGCATTGATGTTTATTGCCTTAGACAAGCTTAAAAATCAAGGCATTAAGAAGGTAATAGTGGCTGTTCCTGAACAGTCTATAGCATCTTCATTCAAAGAAACAGAACTGAAAAAATTTGGATTTTTTGCGGATTGGATTGTGGATTCTCGTTATAATCTCTGTAGAGGAGGCTCTGACAACGGCAAGGGCAAGATTAAGACATTCCGCGAGTTTATGGAGGATCCATATTCAAAAATTCTTTTGTGCACGCACGCTACCTTGCGCTTTGCCTGCGACGGATTGGAATACAGCAAATTTAACGATACTTTGCTTGCTATTGACGAATTTCACCATGTTTCCGCAGATAGTGAAAATAACCGATTGGGAGAGATAGTCCACGGTTTAATGGCCCAATCCACAGCGCATATTTTGGCAATGACAGGATCGTATTTCAGAGGAGACTGCATACCTGTGCTTTTGCCGGAAGACGAAGAAAAATTTTCTCGAATAACTTACAACTACTACGAACAGTTAAACGGCTATACCTATCTGAAATCACTTGGTATTGGGTACAACTTCTATCAGGGTAAATATCTGTCGGCTATAGCGGAAGTTCTGGATACAAACAAAAAGACGCTAATCCACATACCGAATGTAAATTCCATAGAATCTACAGGCGATAAATACAAAGAAGTTGACGCTATCCTTGAGATAATAGGCGAAACTATTAAAATAGATCCAGATACTGGAATAATTCATGTTAAAAGGCATTCAGACGGTAAAATTCTAAAAGTTGCAGACATAGTCGATGACGACGTTGAGCGACTGAAGGTGATGGGTTATCTGCGCAATATAAAGAAAGTAGATGATATAGATATCATTATTGCGCTTGGAATGGCGAAGGAAGGATTTGATTGGCCTTTTTGCGAATATGCCTTGACTGTAGGTTATCGGGCTTCACTAACGGAGGTTGTTCAGATAATAGGCCGCTGTACGCGCGATAGTGAAAATAAATCACACGCGCAATTTACAAACCTTATAGCTCAACCAGATGCGCAAACCCAAGAAGTTAGCGTTGCAGTAAATAATATGCTAAAGGCAATTACTTGTTCGCTATTGATGGAGCAAGTGCTTGCCCCAAACTTCAAATTTAAGAGCAAACTGCCAAATGATAATACGGAAAACGATCCCAACACCATAAAGATAAGAGGCTTAAAAGAGCCTTCTGCGAAAGTAAAACGCATAATAGAATCGGATCTCAATGAGATAAAGGCAAAGATTCTTCAAGACGAAAATATATTGCGAACACTTCCAAGTAATGAGGTTGACGCGGAATATATAAATAAGACTCTTATTCCAAAGATAATCAGGGAGACATACCCTGATTTAACCGATGAGGAAGTTGAGCAGGCTCGACAATGGGTCGTTGCCGATAGTGTAATCAAAACTGGAGAATTTAAAGACGACAACAGAAAATTCATAAGATTTACTAATCAATTCATCAATATAGATGAGCTTAGTATTGACCTTATAGATTCAATAAATCCATTCCAAAAAGCTTATGCCATACTCTCTAAGACATTAGACAAAAAGACATTTAAGGCCATTCAAAACTCCATAATTCTCGCAAAAACAAAGATTACGGATGATGACGCCAAAAGGTTATGGCCTGAAGTATTAAAATTCAGAGGGGAAACAGGCCGCGCTCCAGACTTTAATTCTCCAGATCCAAAAGAACGCACATATGCTGCGGTAATTCTGTACTTGAAACAACAAAGAAGAAAGCTTGGGGTGTAAATGACTGAAGAAGAATTAAAGGCTTTATTGGAACTGGATTCTTTTGGATTGCTTGAATCAAAACCTTCGATTGCGCCTATGACGCGCGACGAAAAATTGATTCACTCTTTTCAGGAAATAAACTCGTTCGTAGAAAAATATGGTAGAGAACCGCAAGATTCAAGCGATGTAAACGAACTTGGCTTATTTTTTAGGCTTCAGGGGATCCGTAAAAATCCACAAAAAATAGTACAACTCAAAGAATTTGATAAATATTCACTGTTGGAATTGCCAACTAATAACACCATCGTAAACGCGCTTGAGTCAGACGAATATGGATTGCTCGACGACGATGAAGTTGATATTACAACATTGCGGAATGTCCCTGATTCTGCAAGGGAAACAAGCGATTTTATTGCCAAACAAAAAACTTGTCCTAACTTTGAAAAATATGAACCGCTCTTTAAGCAATGCCAAGCTGAATTGGCATCGGGTAAGCGACATCTTGAGAAATATAATGATAGACAGAGAATAGAGGGGCAATTTTTTGAGCTTGGCGGAGTACTTGTTTATATAGAAAAAATATATTATCTTGAACGCGGTAAAGACGGTAAGATGGATGGGAGAACGCGTTTGATTTTTGAAAATGGGAAAATGTCAAACATGTTATTACGTTCATTCACAAAACGGATGTATGAACGAGGTAAGCATATTTCTGACGATAAATTAAAATTCGGTATAGATAGTCCACTATTAACTCCGAATGAAAAAGATAAGCCCACAGGTTATATTTATGTTCTTTCGTCCAAAAGCCGCGATAATTCCATTCGGTCAATAAAGAATTTATTCAAGATTGGATTTTCGGAAACTACCGTAGAAGAACGTATAAAGAATGCCGAGAGAGAACCGACTTACCTAATGGCTCCGGTAAAAATTGTTGCAACATATAGCACATACAATATGAACACGCAAAAATTCGAAAATCTTCTCCATCGTTTTTTTGATACTTGTAGGGTTAGTATAGATGTTTTTGATGCAAGCGGGAATCGCCATACCGTTCGCGAATGGTTCCAAATCCCGTTTGAGGATATAGAAACTGCAATAGATTTACTCATAAGTGGAGATATCGTCCATTACAAATACGAACGCGATAACGGTATTGTTCTTGTAGAATAAAATGAAGAATGTCTTTTATTTAATTTTTGGGGATATCAATACTTCAAGGTAAATATAATTAGAAAGAAAAGAATTTATGGCAAAGATGTGGATGATTCGTTCTATGAGAGGGGAGTATCTCCCAGATTGGATAAAGAGAAGTTGCATAACGATCGGCTGGAGTAAAGTAGGAGATTTAGCAAAAATATCCAGACAAGAGATAAAAAATCGCATAGACAAAGAATACAATCCCAGAGGACCGGCTTCGAGTATTCAAGCTGGAATGTTAGATAACTTTGCAAGAAACATAAAGATAGGAGATAGTATAATAACATATACACCAGAAACTAGAGAATATTATCTGGCTAAAGTTGTAGGTGAATATGAATGGGATTCTTCTGCGGCAACAAAAGGAGATGATCCTCAACCCAATATCCGAAAGGTAGAATGGGAGAAAAAAACTATATCTCGAGATTTGCTATCTCCTGATGCTAAGAATCGGCTATCATCTACATTGACTTTATTTAAGATTTCAAATGATGTGGCAAGGGAGTTTGAAGATATTTTATCGGGAAAAGTTCAAAATATAACAACAGACGATATCGATAGTTCTGTTGAAATTCAGGTTAAGGACTTAATTGAAAATTCCTTTGAGACTTTAAAGGATAGAATAAATAATCTTTCTCCCGATGAAATGGAAGAATTGATAAAAGAAATATTAAATGCAATGGGCTACGTTGCAAGAAGAACACCCAAGGGACCTGATAGGGGTGTAGATGTCACGGCTTCAAAAGATGGATTAGGATTGGAGGATCCGAGAATTTTCGTAGAGGTGAAGCATAGACAATCCCAGCAAGGATCAAAGGAAATAAGAGCCTTTCTTGGGGGGAGAAAAGACACTGATAAGTGCATATTTGTCTCAACAGGTGGTTTTACTAAAGACGCCAAATATGAAGCCGAACGTTCAAGTATTCCAATATCTTTAATCGACTTAGATTTTCTTGCTGAACTGGTATCGCTACATTACGACAATTTTAGAGCAGAGGGGAAGTTATTGCTTCCGTTAACAAAACTTTATCTACCAGCATACCAGTAAAGATAAGATTGCATTAAATTATTTTAATTCTTTTATTATAGAAAGCAGTCTAAGTTCTATGTTAGATTTAAAACCAATCAGCGGATATTTGGATGATATCAGAAATGCGAAAGAGAATAATACTCTAGCTATATTTGTAGGAGCTGGAATTACACGCAAATCAGAAAGGAATGGAATAAAAATACCTTTATGGTCAGATCTAGTACATAGCCTAAAAAAAGAACTAGATGACTGTAAAGAAGAAGACTTTTTGAAGATTGCCGAACTGTACTATCTTAAGCATGGAAATTCGCATTACGTTTCTAAAGTTAGAAATTTAATACCATTAGACATTCAACCATCAGAGATTCACAAGCTCATACTGAAATTAAATCCTCAGGTTATAATAACCACAAATTGGGATAATCTCTTAGAAAAAGCCATAGAAAAAAATGGATATTTTTATGATGTTATTGCATGTGATAAAGATTTGGGAATATCTTATTTGCCAAAGAAATTGATAAAGATGCATGGAGATTTTACACATCACAATTTTGTATTTAAAGAGTCTGATTACATTAATTATGGGGAGAATTTTCCACTGATCGAAAATTATGTAAAAAGTATATTGTCATCTAGTACTGTTTTATTTCTTGGATATTCATTTAATGATTACAATTTAAAACAAATTCTTGCTTGGATCAATAGGCGGACTACATCTACGCCAAATTTATACATCATACAAGATAGAGACAATCGGTGGGAAAGAAAATATCTAGAGAGTCATAAGCTAATACCTATTAACATACCAAAAGATGAATTGAAGCATTTTCTAAGTGAGATAGATGCGAAAATTAGTTATGATTACAACTCTCTAGAAAAATTCATATTATCAAAATTGCAACATCTTGAACCTTTGAACAATATATATTATAGAGATATTGAACTTGCTTTTGGCAATCAATGTATTGTAAATAATTATAAGAATGTAAATCTGATTAACTTCGAAGGTTTAAAATCTGAACTCCAAGATAGAACTATCTTGTACGAAAACTTTGTAAAGAAATTAGAAGATCTAAATAATCAGAAAAAGAAAGAAGAACATTTTAATATAGAATTAGAAAGAATATGTGATATATTACTCAAGGCGAATATAGGGGGTATAAAATATCAATGTGAAGGGAAAATCTGTTACTATCCTACTGGAATTAGTAAGGAAAATACCTGGATAAAGAATTATTTAGAATTTGATTTCTTAAGAAAAAATAACAATACAAATGAAAAATCGGAACAGTTAAAATCTGCAATTGTAGCTTATAATTTACATGACTACAAATCTGCATATGCTATTACCAGAAATGTCATAGACCTGTGCTTAAGTGAAAAAGATTTTTTATGGGCTTTCATCGCAATGATTAATAATAGAAATTTAGCGTTTTTTATTGAAAATGATTCTAAATGCGGTGATCTACAAGTAGAAAGATTTGATTTAGAAGAGAGATTTTCAAATCTCTCCACCGAATGGCGAAATAAAGTTAAGTCTATATACAATCTTTCTAATTTCTCATTGTATTATAAAGTAATCGCAAATATACTATATGCTTTTTTTAAAAAAGAAAGTGCGGTGCAACACATAAAGAAGGGATACGCCCATTGGGAAAACAATCCGGATTCTTATAGATTTTGGCATAAATCATTGTTAGATTTTGTGATAGGAAATTTTCTTATTGTTGAGAATTACCAAGAATTTATCCTATCGATCGAGCTGTTTTTGAGAACAACAATTATTCGTTCGGAAATAACAAGAAAAATACGTTTGAATAAATATGAAATTTTTTCCGCAATAAAATATTTCGATAATCGAAAAGTCGCTTCATTATTTGAAGTTTGTTTTATAAAAAAAGGACGACGGAATTACAGAAAATTAGAATTTGAAGATGATATTGATAAAGATTGGTTGAAAAGAGTCCTATCTACTTTATCTCAAACATATACAAGCTGTTCGTCCTTTGACGCTAAACGTACAATCGAGCGCTATTTTCAAAATACATTGTTTTTTCTATCCTTAATTGATCTAAGCGACAATGATACCGCAGCTATACATAGGTCAATTATATGTGTAGTAAAAAACAACAATGTAACAATTGCCATAATAAATAGCATTGTTTCTTTTATAATCAATCGATATAATTTATACAAAAGCATCTACCCAGATACCATGATGTTAGATATATTAACAATATTCTTAAAGAAGTTCTCGATAGGAAATTATAATCGAGAAGAATCTTTGGCTCTCGAGAATAATAATTTTTATGTTATCTTTAACTTGCTGCAAAATGAAAAGTCTAGCAAGTTTGAAGACATTAAACTATTGGAAGATGTAATTAAAAAGTTTAATGCATTGGATTCCAATCAAAGTGATAATAAATCTCGTCTTGTTATATGGCTATTTTTTCCTTTGTACTCTATTTCTTCTGAAGAAGTTAAAAGAAAATTAAAAGAATTTATAAAATCATACCGTGCCAATAACGAATATTATCAGATTAAAATTAAATTAGATTCTATCATTTTATTTAATCTTTTTGAAGACAAAGAAGCCCCATCTTCCAGACTTGAAGAAGAAATTTTGACTTTAATAGATAAAACAAGAGATCTAATGAAATCTGGTAAATGTTCGCTTTTATCTGATCTTGGCAATTCATTTCGGCAGTTCCGTGATTTTGCAAAGGATAAATCTATTAAACTAAAATTGTATAGGAAAATTGATGATTTAATTACAGATATAAAATCACACTTGAAAGATCTAAAATTCCCTTCGCAAATTTAACAGTTCTTATATATCCGATTTTATCTAGTAATTTAAAATATAGAAAATATTATTATCGAAATCTCCAAGGTAGAATATACCTTATTCATCCATAGTAAGATCTAAGCTTTGATAGGAAAACAAATATTTATATTTCTAACTTATCTCCTAATGATATTCCACAAATACATTCATAATAAGAAATATTCTTACTAAAACTCCCTCTATCATATCAAAAAAAGCAAAAATAAATTTCTCATCACAATATCGTCGCCAAGTTGTGGCGCGGAGTGGCGGTTGCAGTTTAGTTGCACGTCTGGTGTGCTCGGGCTTTTGTTGAACCCTAATAATCAACTATTTACAAACAGGGGTGTTGCCTCATAAATAAGCCCAGATTCAGAACTTGCTGAAAATGGGCTTGTTGCGTTAAATTTTAAACGGAGAGAGAGGGATTTGAACCCCCGGAACCCTTGCGGGCTCAACGGTTTTCAAGACCGCCGCAATCGGCCGCTCTGCCATCTCTCCTTTTAAAGCGCGTATTCTAAATGCAATTTTGCCGCTCTTGGCAACTTTTTTATTTTCTTTGAGGGAGAAATATAGGCGAAGAGGGAATCCAAAATATTTGAGGATATTTGGGGGTTTGGGAAAGATGGTTTTGCAGAATGCTCTATGGTATGGAAGCGCGAAATTAAATTTTCCACGAAGCATAGTTTGGGCATGAATATGGAATGGCGCGCCAATTGTTTCCAAAATCCTTGGCGGCGGAAGTATTGAAGAAATCGCATCGTCGTGAAATGTTTAAATTTTTGATGAAGATTTTGCTGCGCTCTCCGCGAGCGGAATTGAATCAGGTTGCAACCGATTGCGGCGTTGCGGCGTTTGCGCAATTTTATTGCGTGGTTTTCGCTGAAAATCGGGGGAGAAGAAAGTTTTCCGCCAGGCGTTAGGTTTTCCTTTTCATATTTTGCCATGCAAATATACGGGAGGATACTTATGGGAACGGAAAACAAACCCAAGGGAAAGCGGATAGTTAGCGCGGTATTTTTAAGACGGCAGATGATGGGGATATGGGGTAAGCTGATTTGTCAAATATGAGGGCAAATTAGTTGGGGATTGAAAGAAAAAATACGCGGAAGGGCAAGTTGCGGTAATGTTCTGAATGGGCGGAGATGTCGAACGGCGTTTGGCAGCGTTTACTCGGGTGTAGCACCGCATTGTTATTGATAATTAAAACATGGCGGCGTGGAGTTAGGGAGCTCGGGAGGAGATTTTGCGTTTTTGAGGGCTCGGGTGTGAAAATATGCTGTTCAATCGCATACTTGTTAAAAAGGCGTTCAGCATCGCAATGTTCAAAGTTGTTAGCTCAAAAATCTGGCAAAGTTGCCGCTTGAAGGACAATAGCCCGCGCACTCGCCATTATTTGGCTAAAGGTCGGCATGGCTTTGCACGCCGACGGGCAACTGTGTTCCGTATGGGACGAGTGGAGTAAAAACTCCCATAAATACCAAGAGGGGAGCGTGCGAGAAGCATTGGAAGACTTCTGGGAATTACTCTGGAGCGAATGTCGGGATAGGTTCAATCGTACAAATGGCAAAAGACAACGGCTACAATCCGGAAATCTCCGCCCTTGACGGGCAGATAGAGGAGCTTCAAAACCGCGCGCTTCCGTACGCTTCGGCGAACCGCGAGCGGCTCTTTGGCAAGGGCAAGTCGGCGAGCTGTTCGCTTGCGACTTACGGTTTCAAAACCGGCAATAAGACGCTATCAAATGTGAGCGACGAAAGCGACGAGGTTATCGCCAAGATGCTCTGCGACCTCAACCGTTCCGACTGCGCCACTATATCCTACAAGCTCAATAAGGACGGCATAAAGCGCGCCGTGAATAACGGCGACGAAATCGTCTCTGCAAGTTTCAAGTTCGTGCGCGTGGAGCGGTTCTTCGTCAAAGCCAAAACGGACAAGAAAATATGAGCAAATATTCAATCAAACTTTTCGCAAAGATTGATTCCGGCTCGGCGGAGGTGGCTTTTGGTCTGGAACGTCCGGATTTAAAGCTATGCGAAAGCATATTGAAAGAGATCCGTTCGGAAGTTTCCTTTTCAGAATATGGACGGATCCTCTTTCCCTCGAGCGGCGTTAAAATCCTTAAACTCGAGGCCCGCATATACGAGGAGCGCAGAATATTGAAACGTAAACCAATAACCGATTCCGATAAGAAATGACCGTCTGCAAAACCCTTGAAACGCCTCCGCAATCCTCCCGCAAGAGGTTTGCGCCGCGGGCAAAAAAGCCGCTTTCTGCAGCCGACAAAAAGCTGCGCACCCGCACGTTCAAATATCTTTCCATGTGGGAGGATATCTACAACAAGTGGGGCTGGGCCGATAAATCCGAGGCGGAAAAGAAAGACCTCCGGCACAGCATCAACGTTGATTTATTCGGCAGATATGCTCCGCCGAGCCACCTCACAGACGAGCAGTTCTCCGTTATGCGCTACGCATTGGAACTCCTCTATAACGAGGGAATCCTTACCTGTGGCTGTTGAAACTCTCGAACAGATCGGCTGCTGGCTCTGGGGGCTTATTCCCGAGAAGGAAAGCTTTGCGGTGGCGTATGTGAAAGGATTTTACCTAGCCGACGTCTGGAAAGAGCTTATGGCAAACCTCATATCGGCGTACATTGGAGCGGGTATCACTCGAAAAGCTTTTAACATTGGAAAATGAGCGAAGAGTCTAAAGAGCTTGAACTTGTCGAGAAACGCCTTGATGTCCTTGAAAGAACCTTGTTTGGCAATGGACATAAAGGACTAAAGGCGGAACTCGTGGAACTCAAAACCCAAATCGAAACCTTTAAGCGAATGCCGTATGGCGGTAAGATAAGGGGCGGACGTATGGTAGCTTTGAAATCTGCCCCCGTGTGGACGAACCTTTCGCGCTTTGGGCGTCCGTACCCGCCTTTTGACTACGGCAGCGGCATGGGTATGGAGGACATAGGCAGGGAAGAAGCCGTGGAACTCGGGCTTTGCCCGACGACGAACCCGCGGACGAAATCCCCGACTTCGACATTGCGCTTGAAGCGGAAGTCTCCCTCGACCGCATACCGGATGACATGGTGGACTCTATTATAAAAGAGACGCCAAACGCGCGCATCGAGGGCGACAAGCTCAAAATGCGCTATAAAAAGCCGTTGCCGACGTGGAAAGATTTGGGGCTGAATTCTGCGAGAACGTGGAAGTCGTCAAAGCCGTCCATAAAGGAAAATCTCATAGGAGTTGCGGATGCAAAAAAACGCCTCAAAGAGGGGTTTGAAGTGGATGCGCCGGACGGCGGAAAGGTGACCTTTAACGAAGATGTCCTGCGTCATTGGGAAGAGACGGTAAAGCGCGAAAGCGACGTTTCCGGCAGGCTTGCAAGGCTCAATATCGCCCAAGATTGCGTTCGAGAAACACTTGAAGTTTTGGAACTCCCCAATGGGCAGCGGACATATTTGAATATCTTTGAATCTATCGGAGGGAAAGTAAAAGGAATAGCTGTTGCCGTATCAAATGGCACGGTAGTCCGCACATGGTTTATCAGCAAGGTGCAAGAATTGAACAAACGCAGAAAAGGGAAACGGATAAACAACGCTAAAAATTGAGTACGGTTACGTTCGCGGCTCCGTACCGTACCGGGCGAACGAGTATCGCAACCGCACCGCACTCAATCCGCCTGACACAAATACTATCGGCCAAACTCATTTTAAAATCAACTAAAAAATAACAATGAAAACAAAACCAATTCCAGTGATTGCCGTTTTTAAAAACGGCATGGTAAACGTCAACAAGGCGGTTGCCGTCGTTCCTTCCGTCATAAGAGGAGTAGCAACCGACGTTGTTTTAGAGCAAACGGAGATTTCGCCGGTGTTATTCTCCGGACTCGTTCCTCTAGGTGGGAAGTCGGTAGGGAATGGAAAAACTGACGCGGGAAATGCTCTGGCTGACGTTTTGAATCTCACCGCCTCCGTTGACGAGCTCAAGAACTTTAAGATACGCGCCGCCTTTACTTTCGTTTGCGACGGTAACGGCAACGTCAAAATGTGCCTCGTCAACACGGAAAATTTCGGCATGTGATTGCTTCGCGCGCACACTCAATCCGTAACTGTAATCCAAGTGTTTTTCCGGATTTATCTCGCAACCGCAACCGATTTTATCCGCTTCCTTTTGCGATTCAACGGTAGCCCGCATTATGGAAAGCATAACATCTTTTACAAAATTTTCCAAATTCATAACCGACATTCTCGAGTCAACTACAATTCTGACAACTAAAAAATGCTCTTTAAACTTACAGTTAAAGCCAAAGCCGGCGCGGGCATAAAACGTATTGAGGAGTTGGAGGCGAAGCTTTCCGATACCAAAAGGCTCAATGCCGCCGTCGGCAGGGGCTTTGAACGGACGCTCCGCCGGCATTTTCGGGAGCTCGACAAGCGGCCCAACCGCCGCGCCTGGAAGAAGCCATTTCTGGGAGAAAATCGCGGCAGACACCGTATTACCAAACGCAAAACCCCGTCGTAATGGGCGAAGGCGCGGGCAATGTCCGCCAGACGCAGTTTTATCTGAATACAATCTCATACACGTTCAAAATGCCTCGGCTTTTAAGACGAGCGACTATGTGATTTTGCATTTTACCTGCGAATTCGGCTGGAATAATGGTGTAAGCATCCAACATTGGTACGACGCTTGGGCGGAGAGTATGCCGCAGCGCATTGTGCGCATTAACGGCAACTATATTGAGCTTCAAAGCAACGCAGCGTTTATAACGCTTGATGACAAATACACCGGCTACGAAAGCCATTACATTCACGATGTAGCGAGGTTTTTTGAGGCGCTCAACGGCGGCTCGTTGCACCCCGACTACGAGTTTACATTGAAACCGACGTCAGGCTACATGCTCCGCGCATACTCTACGCGCGCAATGAAGAAGCGCGAGTCGATAACACGCAAAGAAGTGACATTCCACACGTTCTTCCCAGACATATCAGGCAGTGAAATTTTCATCCCACAGCAGGAAACCGGCACTGAATACAACGACATCTCGCGCGAGACGACAATCACGCCTGCGCAGTGGAAAGCGAAGATGGATGCTGGCGAGCGGTTCATCTACGCCGAGCCGAAAGTCGCCTACGACGCCGAAAACGGGATTTACGAGCTTCGCGTCAAGAAGACCCCCTGCAAATAGCCCGCAACCTACCGCTCTTGCAACGGAGTTTTAAACGGCTTGCAACACCCTTGCAACCACCACGAACGCCCCTTGCACACCCCTTACGATAATCCCCCAAATATGGGTATTTTCCCCAAACGTTCGATTTTTTTCCTCAAACCTTCCGACGCGATACAAAACGCCGCGCGCTGCGGTCAAATGCGGAGAGGGGGGGATTCGAACCCCCGGTGGGCTTTTGACCCACACGCGATTTCCAATCGCGCACGTTCGGCCGCTCCGTCACCTCTCCTCAAATTCAGCGCAGGGATTTTTTAACCATTCGCGCTTCAAACTGAAATACACATGCCAGAGAGTGGATTCGAACCACCGACCAAAGGCTTATGAGTCCTCTGCTCTACCGCTGAGCTACTCTGGCAAATTTAAAGATTGTCAATTTACCCCTCGGCGCCTTCAAGTCAAGTTCTATTTCCCCTTTTTTTGCTTTTTTGCGCGCCGTTTGGGTCGCCGCGCCCGCGGGTTTCCGCAGGTATGCAAGGCGGACGTTCATATGTCCATTATGCCTCTTGAAATCGCGCTTCCGTCGGGATTGGATTCCGCCGCATTCCGACAATGACCTTGGTTCCAGCGGCAAACGCGCCGCAAACTGAAAAGCCGCACTGCAATTCGGCGCGCTTTCGCGCTCCGCAAAGACAAAAAGTTAAACCCCTTCCGGCAAATGTGCGGGCGTATCGGCGAATACAGGCTATTCCTAAAATTCGCTTCCCCCAATACGGCAAGCCCGAACAACTTTAAAAGACAATTCGCCGGCGCAAAATCGGCGCCGGTTTTGCGCCGGTTTTGCGCCGTCTTCGTCCGCAAATGCCGGAAAGAAAAATCAGGATTCGGAAATTTCCGCGCAGCCGGCAACTTCCCCCGCCCTCGCGTAGCACTCTATATTTTTCGCGCTGTACTCCGCAAGCCGCGGATTCCAATTTATCCGCACGCCGCTCTCGAAAATAGTCGCCACGCACGAGCCCCCGAAGCGGAACAGCCCCGCCTCCGCCCCCCTTTTGACGCGCGCGGAAACGCCGTCGAAATTGACTATCGTGCCGACGTTGGTCGCCCCTATCTCCGCGAACGCGCAAAGCCCCATGCCGTCCGTCTCTATGAGGTTCAACACCCTCCTGTTTTCCCAGAGTATCGAGAGTTTTTTCGCGAGGGCTATGGGGCTTACAGAATACAGCATTCCGCGGACATTCCTGCGCGCGGCGATTTCCCCCGAAACGGGATAGTGGAATCTGTGGTAGTCCATCGGGCTAAGCCTTGAAATCAGCATGTCGCCGCCCTCAAACCTTTTTGCGAGCTTCGCGTCGCCGAGAAACGCCGCAAGATTGAACTCCTGGCCCTTTGCGTAAAACGAGCGCGCCCCCGATACCCCTCGGATGAGAAGGTGCCGCCCGTCCGACGGAAAGGAGACCGCGCGCGGATTTTGCGCGTCGCCTACGGGTCTTGCGCCCGATTTCAGCGCGCGCGTGAAAAACTCGTTGAACGTCTTAAACTCGCCGGGATTTTTGAGCGTCTCTTCCGTGTCAATGCCGTTTTCCCCGATAAACTTTTTAACGGCGGAGCGGCTTATTTTTGAGTCCGCCCAGAGCCCGCACGCCCTCGAAAATATCCCGCGCGCGACCAGCAGCCAGAGCGCCGCCCCGCCCGCGCGCCCGCCGTAGAGAAAGCGCATGAGCCTTTCGGCGCAGACTTTTTCCTCCTCGCAGGCGCCCTTTGAGATGTTGTATATACGCAAGCTCATATGGATTCGAGCCTCCTCTTCAAAAACGTCCTCCTCTCGGCGGCGCGCGAATTGCCGACCGCCGCGCTCCACGCCGACGGGTCGCCAACGATGAACGCCTTTCTCCGCGCCCGCGTCAGCCCCGTGTAGAGAAGGTTGCGCTGCAGCATTATGAAGTGTTGGCGCAAAAGCGGCATAACTACCACCGGAAATTCGCTGCCCTGCGACTTGTGTATGCTTATCGCGTAGGCCTGCCGGAAATCGGAGAGGTCGCCCTTCGAAAGGAAAACCTCCCTGCCGTCGAAGTCGGCGACGATTCCGGAGTTGTCGCCCTCCACGCGGACGACCCTTCCCATGTCGCCGTTGAAGACGTCGATGTCGTAGTTGTTGCGCGTCTGCATTATCTTGTCGCCGACGCAAAATACGGTTCCCGCCCAACGCATTCCGTCGGTTCGCGGATTCAGCGCGGCCTTTATGGAGGCGTTGAAATTCTCGATGCCCGCCGCCCCCTTGTGCATTGGCGCCAAGAGCTGCATGTCGGCTATCGGATCCGCGCCGAGGCGCCCGGCAAACCCGCCCGACATCAGCCGGACGCACGCGCGGGTACAGGCTTCCGGAGTGTCGGCAAAGATGAAATTCACGTCGCGCGACAAATCGGCGTCTTCGAGGGCGCACGGCGGGAATGCGTCGAGCGAGTCCCTGCCCTCGAGTATCGCGCGCGCGGCGAGGACTATCCCGCTGCGCTCGCCCTGCCTGAAAATCCGCTCGAGGCGAGTGACGGGAAACCTGCCGCTCGAGATGATGTCTTTGAGGACATTTCCGGCGCCGACGCTCGGCAGCTGGTCGATGTCGCCCACGAGAACCAGGTGCGCCCCG
>ULXJ01078085.1_pt1 | contig 29033 bp, 26 predicted proteins | sample 1960981 | NCBI WGS metagenome assembly ULXJ01 (sample SAMEA4835830, study PRJEB28245) | human gut metagenome | biome: gut microbiome; material: fecal sample | place: Denmark | collected 2008 | reverse complement strand
GGGGTTCCGGGGGTTCCGGGGGTTCCGGGGGTTCCGGGGGTCAACTTTTATACACCATACCTATACCCCTATGGGTATAAGAGTACAATATATAGGGCCCCCCCCCCTCAAACTGGTCAAATATTTGACTATTTCGAAATCGAAACAATTAAGAAAGGGTAACTGTTTCCTTTCTTAAATAGTTAAAGAACATTGACTATTTCGAAATCGAAACAATTAAGAAATCTTAACTAATCGGCTCAATTTTGCATTATATGTATTATGCGAAGTATGGAAGGGAAAAGCTTTAAGAATCAACAGGTTACGCTAAACAGGGTGCCAATAGGAAACAAACTGGGAAAAGGGGCGGCTGAATGTTAGAGCACCCGCGGAACCCACTGTTCCCCATACACTTAGGAAGAAACGGGCACCAAGAAATCAACGGAATCAGGGAATCAAAAGGACATTATGGAGACCGTCCGGGTTAGAGTTACTCGAACCTGACTTCTGGGAAAATCTGGAACTTTTTGAAAAATTTTTCAACCAAAAAAGACCAAATACCACCACGGTTTCCAGGGCTCCGGGGAAGCAAAGTGGCCATTGTAAAAGATTAACTCAAATTTTTTCGGGGAAGACACGGGGCTAAATACCCCTTCTGGGCACAGAGGCTGTCAAGAAAAATCGACACGCGGCGGGCTCGGGAGACAAACAGAGGTGAGGACTAAACAGTGAAGATAACGTAGGTGTTCTTAAACAACCTGCGGACTAAAAACAGTCATGAAAGTATACAAAGTTCTAATCAGTTCTACCTGGTTCTACTGGGTTCTAATGCAACGAACCCCTGCTGAAACCCAAAGGGTTAAGAGGATTCAGGGTTAGAGTTACTCGAAGGTTCAGAAATAAAATCAAGTTACCGTCACAGTGACGATAAACTCCCTTCTGACTGACGACAACGTTTACAAACAGGAGGTCTGTCAAGAAAAATCGACACGCGGCCTGGCTTCATTTTCATCCACTTCATGCTTGACAGAAGAGAAATTTCTGCTATAAAAGCCTTCGGTTCTCGAAGAGGTCTGCCGGGGCTCACTCCCCCAACTGTAGACCCGCCCTTTACTCAGGTAGCCGCAACAGACAATGACGAGTAAAACTGTTGGCCGGGCAGACCTGGTGTCGGGTTCGAGAACCAAACTTCCATTGGATACCCCGGAGGTCGCGGCAACGGCTTCCGGGGTTTTTTGTTGTCAAGAAAAATCGACACGCGGCAGAAACAAAAATCCGGGAGAGATTCCCGTAATGGCAAACCTCTCCCGGACAGAGTGACGAATAGTGAATAGTGAAGCGAATAGAAAGGAGGTGCTCATGCAAAGAATCTTAACCAGAGCGGTTTCTGAATCCACGTCGCGTAGTGGCTTCAACAGGGGTTTTGCACAGGCAACGGCACCACCTTATCAGTCATTGAGTTTGTTGTCAAGGATATTGATTCCCGACCTGAGTTCTATAAAGAATCCCTTTTCCCGCAATGTTACCCTACCGTAACCGCGTTAATTGGGAAAAACGGGTTCGTGGTTCTGGGAGAAAAAACCACGCCGTTTTAATTAGGAGTAACTCTGTGAAAATAAAATTTAGGAATTTACAATGTTACCCAACCTTTCCACGCCTTTCCTATTTCGTCTCCTTAGTTTGTCCGTCTCCCATCTTCAAAGCGGTTTTAGATAGGGGTAACATTGCAAGAACAGGAACAAATGGAAACATACACAATACAGAAATCATCACATAAAGGAGAAACCCAAACAGAAAGTTGACAAGAGAAGGCAAGGAGGAACCCAAAAAACTTGACTCAGAAAAAAGGTCATGATAACATCACTCAGGTTCTGTTCCTTAAAAGAGTATCAGACGAAAAAGGTTAAAATGTGTTCTGAGTCTTGTCAGGACAGGCCCATAATCGCGTTCATGGTTTCTGATTAGAGTCTGAGGGAGTCTATCCGAAAGGGTGAGGCTCCCTCAGTTTTTGTAGTTAAAGAGGAAGCACATACACCAAACTCAAGCCCTAGCCCGAGAAGGCCCTTCCCTCATTGAAGCTAAACCAGTTATGCAATTTGTAGTTGAAAAAATAGTTTTGAAATAGTAGGCAAAAATTACGTCTAAACTACGCGTAAGTGACTGATTATTAAATGCGGGCCTTTATTTGTAGTAAATAGTAGTAGAGAAAAAAATTGTATATATATATAATTTATAATATATAAAAAAAAAAAAATAAAAAAAATATATTTACTGTATTACTATTTACTATTTAAAAAAAAAAGACAGTTAACCTGTTGAAAATCAACCTGTTATGAATAGTTTTACCAAAAACTATTTTTGAACCCCCGGAGTCCAAGGAACCCCCGGAATCCACTCTCCGACATCATGTAACATGTTCGAGATTAGTGGCTTACAAAAATAGTTGTGACCTCCTTTCTGCTTCAACTACAAAACGTAATTTCTTCTATTTCAATGACTTCTCATCCACACACAGCTCTCATCTACCCGGGTGTAGTCCAGCAAAGAGCTGTCCTCACCCTCTGAATGTCAGTTTCAGATACAAACCTGACACTTTTCGCTTGACTTCCTCCACTTCGTCTGCTAAGGTCTCCTTCCATGACCGAAACATCTAATCTGGACCTGAGCCACTACCGACAATACCTGCATATAGACCCCCAATACCTTTGGGACGAAAAAGAGCAATGCTTTCAGACCCGCAGTATGAGAGCCCAGGAATCCACGGATTCCGTTGTGGCCTGCATTCTGAAAGTCTTTTGTGAATCCCCTCTCTATGTATCTCTCGAAAGACTGCATCGGCTCTTCTGTCTGATAAAAGGAAGAGAAGCGGACCCCACGGAATCCGCGGCCCTCAAGGAGCTTTTTCTTATTGCTTTTTATCCTGTAAGTGCTGAGCTTCGTCTCCCGACTTATTGCAGTTTTCAATACGTGTGGAGCAAGGGCGGGTATGCAATGGCACATTATAGCGAACATCTCCGTTGGGAATTTAATAATGAATATGGCATCTACACCGACAAAGTTCTTCCTGTCAATAAGGTTCCTTTGTGCAATCTACTGGACATCAAACAGAAACGGTGCTATCCCATGCTTCTGGCCATCATCCATGAGCTGAACGGCAAATCCCTTGCCATACCCGAACTGCTCAGGAATCCTTATTTGTCGAAGTTCAGCAGGAATACCGTACTGAAACATGCCGAAGATGTATCAGCCCGGTATGGGCTTAAAACATCGTCAGGCCGCCCTGCGGTTTTGAATTCCGACTGCAAAATTTTCTATTACTGATAAACCATGACGACACAAAACAACAATACGCCGGAGGACGATTTGGAACTTACATTCACGTCACTCCGTCTTAGCCAGTTGCAGTTCAAAACAAAAGGCACGAAACTCGCCACAGCGGGAAGTTGCAACCATTCAATATCCATTCCATTGAGGGACGTGCTTTGTCTCTTTAAAGGGGAGAAGATTACCAACCCGGAACTCATCCGGTTCTCCTATCAGGTGAAAATGTTCCAGGCAATGCAGAATCTGGTAGATGAAGAATCTCTTTGTCTCCCGCCCCTGTATACCCGGATATTAGCGCAATGGAAGAAGCTGGGCCTCACGCCGGGGGAACTAAAACCCTCGCTCCCTGCTGTTGTGCCCTCTGTTCAGTTCCTGGGCAAACCCGGTTTCTATGACTTTTCCGCAGGTTCCTGTTACTACACTAACCGCAGGCTTGTCTCCGTTGACGGAACTTCCTGGCGGCATACAGGTGTCTTCGGCATTGACGTGGACCTTAAGGAAAACCCGGAACATACTGCGGAGTCATTACTGGATGTGGCTCGCGCCAAACTCCCGGGCCTTGACGGCTTTCTGTTTGCCTATGTAAGTCCGAACCGGGGGCTTAAGATTTTCTTCCAGGTCTCTCATCAGAATCTGCAACAGCTGAATCAGATGCCTCAGCTGGAAGGTGAAGAAGGAGAAGAGCTGGATGTAAAGCGTTTGGCCAATGAGCGTGCTTTCCTTCATAATGTCGTCTACTACAAATTGGCTGATTATGTAGCTAAGGAAACGGGGTTTGTTCTGGACATGGCCTGCAAGGACCCGGCACGGATGCAGTTTCTCTATCTGGGAACCTTTATCCCCGGAACCCAAGGAACCCCCGGATTCCATGTAAGCAACATTGCCGAAGTAAAGGAAGCATACCTGAGAGATGCGAAGAATCGTCCAGTTAATTCGGAACTCCCCAGCGTAGCTCCCGGTTCTCCTAAACCCAAAATTCTGGTGGATTTCATTCGTTGGCTTAAAGTCAATGAGTACCATGATACGGCCCAGGGCCTTGAGCAAATGGACTATGTTAAGGGTGATGGGTGCCTCTACGGCGAATGCCCTCAATGTCGTGGCGGGAGGTCTGAAGTCAGCACAAATCTTGACCTTAGATTTTATCCTCACCCACAGTATGCAAATCGTTCCTACTTCTATTGCTTCCATGCCAGTTGCCATGGTGCTAATCCCGATGTTGTGTCTGTCCAATGGCTCTTCAATCAGTACCTTGCGGATATTGAGGCTGAAGTGGAAAAGAATCTGAATGTAGAAGTCTGGTGTCAGGACCCTTTGCTGATGAAATGTTTCATGCAGGGGTTGAGCCCTGTCAACTCCAACGCCTCAATACCTGATGTCAGCTCTGCGAAACTGCGTCGGCTGGATTACCCTTATGTTAAACAGTCCAAGACAGGGAAGCTGATACCTCTTCTGACCGACAGGAATATTGGTCATCTTCTGCACTATGGACTTAATATCAGGGTGTTCCGTCGCATGAACACCCAAGAGCTTCTCCTTTTGGATTTCAAGAACTGCAGGTGGTACGAAACCAACCCGGCTATTCTGTCCCAGATTTCCGGGTTCTGGCAGGAGGTGGTGCCGGGACAGGCTATTCCGGCGCAACGCCTGATGGATGCGTTGCGTAATCTGGCGCAGAGCAACTACTATCACCCATTGGCAACATTCGCCAGTTCGCGCCCCTGGGATGCTCAGGACCGTCTTCGCAATTTCCTTGACTTCTTTGTCATGGACCAGACTGTGGAAATGCCCGAAGGCTGGACTCCTGACTCCTATAGGGATGCAGTCCTTACCACCTGGCTCATCTATCTCTGGAAACGTGTCGCCATGCGTCTCGACCTAAACCCCACAGGCACCGTGAATCAAGGGTTCCCCCAGAACTATGTACCTGTGTTTTCCGGGAAGCAGGGTGTAGGTAAGACCAAAGCTACCGAATGGCTCTTCAATGGGTTGTCCATTGATAAAGCTCAGTCCATTGAAGGTTCAAACAGCGCAGACTCTACGGTTCAGATGTCCCGGCACTCTGTTATCGTACTCGACGAAATTGATGAGGAAGTATCTAATAAAGCCAAGCAGAGCAAGCTGAAACGGATTCTCACCGGAGAATCGGACAACTGCCGTATTGCTTATGGGTCTGCACCGTCAACCTATCACTATTGCGCCAGTGTCATAGGGTCCACCAACCAAAGCCAGTTCCTGCGGGACAACTCCGGCTCCCGTCGTTATTATCCGCTTATTCTTGGTGAACGTCCGAAACCAAAAGAACCTCTGCCCGAAGGTGTAGATGTTAACTGGGATGCCGTTAAGAAGCTGTTCGAAATGGATAACCAGCAACTCTGGGCCCAGATTAAGTACATGGTGGATTCCGGGGAAGCTGATAAGTACAGCTGGTCGAAACTGGTTAAGGTTGGTGAATACGTAGCTTCGAATTACGCCAGTTGCCAGGGGGACGATACGGACCTGGTGAAATATCTGGTGCCCGTGGCTCTTAAGGATACGGATGTGTCGGGGGGCCGTTTGTCCAAAAAGATTCCCGGAAATTTTACAACCATGCGAAATGTCCTTGAATACGTGCGAGTTACCTGGGGTAACGGGTCCCGGCAGGAAGGCTGGGATGATAAGAATTTTGAGCGCGACCTTGCTCAAGCGTATGGGCGGGATTCCCTGATGAAGCATAGTGTCCGGCGTGAGTGTGACCCAGGTCCGGTTCAACGTTATTTCTTCCTGCCTGTTGACCTGTGGATGAAGGAAGCCAGCAGGGAAACAAAGGAGCGAATCTATGCACAGTACCCCCATATTGAGAAATTGTCACAAACCTCGCTCGAAAGTTAAGATTTTTTCTTGACAAAAATTATAAGAAGGTCACAATGGGCCCGTCCTGCGGGTACGAGGCGGGCCCATTCAGCTTCCTCCTTACCCGCTGTTGAATACTAAAACGCCAACCAGCAATAAGACATGAATAGTGTAACCGAACCGAATGAACATGACATGACCCTGTACTCCGAAGATGGAGTTCCGGTCATTCGCATTCCCCGCCTCTGCCCCTACTGCCACCAAAGCCATGTGCAGTTTGAGACAGAAGTGTACTCATCCCAGACCGTGATATATCTGACCTGCCCTGTCTGTGGAATTTCGACTGCCCCTTATAAGCCGGGCCCGGAGGCTTCCGTAGTTACTGCCCAGTATTTTGTCATGAAGCAGTGGCTTCGGCAGATTGCCATGCTTCCGGCATTCATGCTGTTGCGCCCCGGGGACGACTTGCTTCTCAAGGACTCTGCTCACGTAACCGCAGTAACCACGCCGCTGGAATCTGACCATAATTTTCTGGTGATGGACAAGGAGGGCCGGGTCTTTATGATAGCTCCCTCTGACATTGACTCCGCGCTTAACGACCGCATCAAAAGAATCCTTAAACACTGAAACCATGAACGACTTGATTGTTGCGCCCACAACCATTGCAGATTATATTGACCGGACTTTCAAACAGATGGGGCTGGTGGAATCTTCTTCCGACCTTCTCCGACACCTGCAATGGGAGATTGAAGAGTATAAGGACGCGGAAGGTTCTGACAGAGCCGCCGAGGCTTTTGATGTAGCCGTGCTTGCCGTGCGTCTCCTTCATGCCGTGCTGAATGAAGCGGAGGATTACAGTGCCGCCAATTACAGAGCGTTTGAGAAAGAGAATGAGATACGGAAGCGGATGCGTTATGCCCTCAAGTTTTTTAAGGAAAGGAGCGGTGAGAACCTCCCCGGGGCTACTCCCTACGAGTGCTATGCCGACGCGAAGAAACACCTTAACCAGATGGACTGATGGAAAGTGCTACTGCTTTGTCTCTCCCGAAGGTGCCTGGCTATGACATGGAGATTACGGAGGACCAGACGAAACTGGCGGGCCCTGTCCTTGCGATTGACTTTGAAACTTTTTATGAAGGGGAATATTCCCTTAAACGAATGGACCCCCGGTCCTATTGCACCCACGAGAAGTTTGACGCATATGTCATGTCGGCCTACGATGGGAAGTATTGCTGGGTGGGGCATCCTAAAGAGTTTAACTGGGCAGAAACCACCAGAGATAAAATCATTGTTTCTTTCAACGCCAGCTTCGACTACGCCGTTTACCTGTTTGGACTGAAAGCCCCCGGAAGCCACGGAATCCCCTGTACCCCCGGATTCCGCACACCCTTCACTGCCTGGCTCTGTTCACGCGCGGCCTCCAATTATCTGTCCATATATGGCTCACTGTCGGAGATAGTGCTTCGTTTATGGAACATTGCGGTCAGCAAGGAAGTCCGGGCCAGGGCAGAGGGCATCGACTTCCGTACCCTGGATGCGATTCCCGAAGATATGAAGGAATACGTGGCGGGCGACTCCTACTACTGTTACGCTGTCTGGGACAAGTTTGAGCGTTTCTGGCCGGAGCATGAACGCGAGTGTTGGCTGAACACCTGCATCATGGGATGGAGGGGCGTGCCGACCAGCCGCGCGGCTGTTGAGGAAGGACTGGAACTGCTGAAGGAGGCAAGGGAACAGTATAAGGAAGCCATCCCCCTGGAAAAGAAACTTTCCCTTCTCCAACTCCGCAAAGCCTGCCAGGATTTAAATATCCCCCCTCCTGAAACAACCAGCAAGGCCAGTGAGAAATTTACGGACTGGCTTGAAACTTACGGAAAGCTTATTCCCTGGGTAAGCCTTTTGGGCAAGTACCGGAGCGTCAACCGTCTTATTTCTCTGACGGAGCGCATGCTTTCCCGTGTCTATACCGACCATGAAGGGGTGGACCGGATTCCTTACACGCTTACCTACTGTGGAGCCAGTACGGGACGCTGGACAGCCGGAGGTGACAAATTAAACCTGCAACAGCTTAACCGGGATAAGGTTGGGGAGTTTAGCCAGCGGGAACTTATTCAGGCACCTCCCGGGTATAAGCTGGTGGTCTGTGACTGGGCCGGGATTGAAGCCCGCCTCACTGCCTGGCTTTGCGGGCAGGAAAAAATTCTTGAAACCCTCCGCGCAGGTGAAAAGGACATCTATGCCGCTAACGCGAAAGGCTGGGGCCTTATCCCTGATTCGGTGACAGATTTCAAGGCATACTGCAAGGAGACCCCCGGGCAGGAAAATCTTCGCCAGCATGTGAAAGCCGGGGTGCTTGCCTGTGGTTTCAGTGCGGGATGGTCTGCGATTCAACGCACCAATCCGGGCATGGACCGAAACCAGTGCCAGGCCATTGTCGATATGTACCGGAGCCGGAGCCCGGAGGTGGTCGCGTGGTGGCGGGAACTTGACGCACTGGCGGCCCGCGGCTACCGGACTCCTTCCCACAGTTTTGCCCTCACCCTGCCCTCCGGGCGAAAGCTGTATTATCGTAACTGTTACAAGAAGCTTATCCAGCCCAAAGACGGGAGGCGGCCCTACTTCGCAACCTGTGTCAATTTCGGGAAAAAGACTTCCATTGTAAATACTAACCTGTTGAGCAACAACAATATCCAGGCTATTGCCCGCGACCTGATGGTTCGCGCTTTCAACAGATTCTGCAAGGAATTGCCCGGGGCCAGCCCGTGTCTTCTTGTCCATGACGAAGCTGTGGTTATGGTTCCCGCGGACAGCGCGGAGGAATACGCACAGCGGATTGAGGAAATCATGGAGGACACTCCCCAATGGGCGAACACCCTGCCTCTCCTTGCCGAACCGGAAATCATGGAGAAGTATAGGAAATGAGCTGTCCTCTTAAACCATACCCGCCCCAGGTGGAGTGCATTGATGCCATGGTCAGGGCATTACGTGCCCGCGGCTTTGTTATCAACAAGTCCTGCACCGGGACGGGGAAGACTCTTGTCACTATCGAAACGGCCCGCATCCTGGGCCTCCGTCCTCTGGTTGTCTGTCCTGCCATTGTTGTCACCCAGTGGAAACGTGCCATGGAGGCGCAGGGTGTAGTTGATGCGGGCATCTATTCCTGGGAGAAAATCCGCAGGGGTAACACACCGTTTTACTCCAAGCCTCCACGGATTCCCCGTAGCCGTGTAGCCCTTGGCAGATGGACCCTTCCCGACAATTCGGTCCTTGTCCTGGATGAAAGCCACAAGGCCAAGACCTACCGGAGCCAGAGCAACATCATGGCATTGTCTGCCGCGGTCCAGAAGATTCCCTCCATCCTGCTTTCGGCCACTCCGTTCATTACCCCGTTGGACATGAGCGTCCCGGCAACCTATGCCGGATGGATTAGGGACCCCCGGATTGGTTTCTGGATGTGGGCTGGACAGCAAGGATGTACCGAGTCTTTCTGGGGTGGATTGGAATTTAAGTTATCCACTAGAACTCAATCCCTTATGGAGAACTTGAAACGTAAGCTGTTCGACGCGGGCGTTATGACGGAGATTGACAGGGAAAAGCTTGACACATTCTTTCCGAAAAACCGTATTGAATATCTGTCCGTAGACGTGGAGGTAGGGGGCATGAAAAGGATTAAGGCATTGCAGAAAGCCCTGGACAAGCTGGATAATGCCTGGGCCGAAAGCATTGAGCGAGCCAGTGAGAACGGTGTTGAACTTCCTGCGATAGTGGAGTTGCTTCGTCTTCGCCAGCAGTCGGAGCTCGCCAAGCTTCCCACAATGGCAGAAAAGGCGGTGGAGCTGTTGGAAAGCGGATATAGTGTCGCCATCTTTGTTTCGTTCCTTGACAGCATACAGACCCTTTCGGAGCTTATCTGTCAGAAAGCGGAGAAAGAAATGTTGTTTTCCGAAATCAGCGGAAGACTGACCGGAACGGAGAGGCAGGAGGAAGTTGATAAGTTTCAATCAAATAGAACCCGTGTCGCTCTGGTTCAGATTAGCGCGGGCGGGACCGGAGTATCCCTCCATGACACGGATGGCAATTTCCCCCGGGCCGCTCTTATCTCTCCTGACTACTCTATTCAAAATCTGTTGCAGGCCCAGGGGCGTATTGCCCGGTTGGGGGCCCGGTCCTCCACCATTCAATATATCGTGACTGCCGCGGATACCGTGGAAGAAAAAATCATTAAAGCACTCAACACTAAGGAAATTTGTTTTAACTCCCTTACACTCAATGACAGCGAATAATAAAGTACCAGCGGATAATTCCGCGGACACTCACAGTAAATACAGCCCGAGTTCGATTGCCATGCTCGCAACCTGTCCGGGATATATTCCCCGCCCTATGACACAGGATGAAGAAGAGGATGAATTTTCCCCCTCTGCCGTGGGCACCCGAGTCCACGGAGCCCTGGAAACCCAGAACCCGGATATGCTTTTAACCCGGCATGAGCGTTCCCTTTATAACGCGGCCAACAATATGCTGGGCATTTTGCGGGAAATGTTTACCAAAGAGGTGGGAACTGCGGAGTTCGAAGCACTGCCCGAACACAAGTTCCCCGGTATCCGTTTTAACCCGGATGACCCGGAACAGACGGGGACTGCCGACGTTTTATTCCGACATGGAAATACCTCTATGATTGTGGACTACAAGATGGGCATTGTGCCCGTGTCCAACCCCGAGGTTAATAGTCAGTTTATTTATTATGGGTTGTTGGAATTTGCAGAACGCCCTGAATGTGAAAGGATTATACTTGCAGTAATTCAACCGAGCCAGCAGGATGCGCTTAAGACCGCCGCCTTCTACCGGACGAAGGAATCACCGACATTTTCTTCCGACATGCCCACGGTATCCATGGATGCCGTGGAAGCCGTGGAATCCGTGGCTTCCGTGATTATGCGCCGCTGTAGGGATGCGGATAATCCGTATGCCTATTCTTCGTCGCCTCATGTCTGTCCCTACTGTGACCGACTGGCGACTTGTAAGAAGATTACCAGCATGGCCAGGAACTTCTCCCTTAAAGTATTGAAGGATAAGGAGTTAGCGGAAGGCATGATTGATAGTGTCGGGTCTGCCATGGATAACCCGGAAACCCTGGGTTCCCTTCTTTCCTTTGCAAGCATTATCAGCGAGGCGAATAAGGTGCATAAGGATTATGCCAAAACCCTGTTCTCCTGTGGGGTGGATGTCCCCGGCTGGAAGTACGCGAGCCGGGGAAGCACCGTTAAGGTGGACAATGATTCCTTCCGTGCCTACGTGGAACAATTTTTATCTCCGGAGGATATTCTGGACAACATATCCAGGCTCCCAGTCATGAAACTCCTGGACCTTCTGTTGGAGAAGTCCATGGAATCCGGGGTTTCCGGGAAGGATAAGAAGGCCGCTAAGGAATTACTGTTGAAGGAATTACAGGACCTGGGCATTGTACGTGAGGTGAAAGGCGCAATGGCTCTGTTAAAAATGAAATGAAAAATTGTTGACATTAGCGGAGATTCTGCTAAGGTTCCCCGCGTCGAGAGGTTAAGGGGGCGGTTCACTCGCTAAAGAAATTCCCCCGCATAGAATATAAGAATACTTGAATATATGGCTACTGTAAGAAAATCTAATGACCCGGACATGCAGGATGAAGCTCTTGATTTGATGGAATGTCCTCGACAGGAGTTGGCTTCTATTAACAACTATCAGTCTTTTGAAGGCGAAACGGATGCTTCCGACATCCAGATTCCTTATCTTAAACTGTGGCAAGCCTCTAGTGAGGAAGCTAAACTGGACAACCCTGTAGGAAGTTTGGGTGCCTTTCTTCTCAACGGTCTCGTTGTCGCCGAGCGCAATAATCCCCTGGAATGTATTGTGCTGAAAGCTAAAAAGTGTTATCGGGAATTCATTCCTTTCAACGAGCGTCAGCCGGGAGTTTTTGCCAAGACCTGGAACACCAAGGAGGAATATGAGGCCGAAGGTTTTACCAAGGAACAGGTTAACCGCGCCCTGGCCATGTGGCTTCTGATTAAGAAGCCCGAAGGGATTAAGGATGCCTCTACTACCCAGGATGACCTTGATGCTCTCTTCACGATTGACTTCATGGGCGACCAGTGGACCCTGGCCCGTTACACGCCGGAAGGCAACCAGTATACGGGTGTTGGTGCACCCTTCATCCAGTTCATGATGCTGAAAGGTGCCAAGACTGGTTCCCTTGCCTACCGTGTCCAGATTGGAGCACAGAGGGCGGTAAGCCGTGACGGCAAGCACAGCTACGCGAAAGCTTACCTTAAGTTCAAACCCCATCCCGTGGAGGGCCAGGTGGAGGCTATTCAGGAGATGGGCCTCTTGTCCGCTGTGACCCAGTAGCCGATTTTCCCATCGACTTCGCTATTGTATAATTGTTTTTGCTATTGGTTCTTGTACCCCCGCCCCGTTGGGAAACGCGGCGGGGGTTTTCTTTGCGCTTGACTCAGACATGTTTCTCCGGTATATTCCCGAATGCAACTGGTAGCATGTGACCCCGGTGTCCACGGAGCCCTCGCTCTCGCGGATACCCGGCAAAAAAAAATATATGTGCAAAATATGCCGGAAGATACTCGTGAACTGGAAGGGCTCCTGAACAAGCTACCCAGTCAAGGCGACCGCAGGCTTGTGATTGAGAAAATGAGCTATGCCATGAGTGGAGGCGGCAAGGTGAGCAATCCCCGAAGTTCCGGGCTCCTGGGTTATGCTACTGGGCGCGTTGTCGGATATGCCCTTGCCAGTGGTTACGAATTGACGGAAGTCCCCCCTGTCAAGTGGATGAGGGCTGTTGGAGCTTATGACAGCGGCCTTACCGCAAGGGACAGGACCCGATGGAAGAATAATCTGAAACAGATAGCTATTGAGAATTTCCCCGGAGTTAAGGTGACGCTACAGAATGCGGATGCCCTGCTCATCCTCCTGTGGGCTTTCCGTGAATTCAGCGGAGACCACAGTCTTACCATGGGCTCCTGGGAGATAGCCCGAATTTGAAACATGGCCAGACATTTTACACGCTATGGGAGGCAATGGGAATTTGGAACCTCCGACCTGGATATTGAGCTTTGGTGCTTCAAATATGACTGGCCTGTAGAGAAAGGCGGCCTGGGACGGTACGGTCACGCGCATCACGCCATTGACTTGTTGTGGAATTATGAAGGGAGCCCCACACCTATTATCTGGACCCCCTGGCTGGAACAGATGATTGAGACTGCATCCGTGCACGACGTATGTATTATGGGCGGCGGTTCTTCCAGCGGCAAGTCCCTGTCCATGGCTATCATGGCGTTGCTTTATTATCTTGCGGACCCCATTGATACTTTATGCCTTGTCACTTCTACAACTATTGAAGGCGCGAAAAAACGTATCTTCAAGGATATTAAGAGGTTGTGGAGACAGGAATTTCCTGGACGGCTTGTTGATGGCAAGGGCCAGATTAAAGGCATCAATGAGGAAGGAAAGATTGATGATTCCCGCGGCATTGCCATTATTCCCTGTGCCAACGTAGGAGACCCGAGTTCCCGGTTCATTGGTATTAAAGCCAAGAATATGCACGTATTTTATGACGAGCTGTCGGAGCTTCCTATTGAATTGGTGGATGTTTGGAGGACCAACCTCATCACCAACCGTTCGGACACGCCTCCCACCCTGATGGCCGCGTCCAACCCCAAAAGCCGGACGGATGCTTTTGGGGTAATGGCTATGCCTAAAGATGGGTGGAACTCCGTGGATATTTTTGAAGAATATTCCTGGGAAACCCGCGACGGAATCTATATCCGGTTTGATAATACCCAGAACCCGCGGATTAAATATCAGCGTGAGGATTGGAGTTTTTATACTCCTTTGAGTATTATCCAGCAAACTATTGACCAGTATGGCGAGAACAGCCCGTTTGTCATGCGGTTCCATAAAGCCACTTTTTCTGATGATACGGAAGAAGGGGCTCTTTTGTCAGAAGCGGAAATTTATGGAAGCGGAGCCGATGCCATGCCTGTCTGGGGAGATGGAGAGCTTGTCACTATTGCAGGTCTTGACCCGGCCTATACTAACGGAGGCGACCAAACCTGCCTTAAGTTTGCGAAAGTAGGAAAGACGGTTGAAGGTCTTTGGGCTTGCGCGGTGACTCATACCTACCTGCTTAAATCTACTAAAGCCAAGGAAAAGCTGAGGCAACGAAACTTTGATATTGCCCAACAGGTAGGCGAGCTCCTGCGTGCCCATAATGTTCAAAGTAAATATCTGGCCGTTGACGTGACCGGAGGTACGGGTTTTATTGATATTCTTGCCCAGCATGTGGGCACAGACTTCCAGACGGTAAGCTTTGCTGGAAAGGCAAGCAGTGTCCCTCTGGGCCTGCTTCAAAACCAGGAGGCATGCCAGCAGTATTCCAACAAGGTTTCTGAGTTGTGGGGTTGTGTCAAGTTGGCCATCAACGCCCGTCAGCTGTATGGGCTTGACCCGACAACGATTGTCGAATTGAAGTCCCGGCTTTACACTATGAATGGAACCCGTATATCCATTGAACCCAAGGTAGCCATGAAGAAAAGAATCCACAAATCCCCGGATAACGCGGATGCGTTGGCTCTTATAGTACACGTCTGCCGGGGAATCATGGGACCTGACTTCGGTAAAATACGGCTTGACATCCAGAACCAGCAAGTGGTAAAACATGAAGAAGTTATCAAATATCGAACGGACGGCACCGCGTATATCGAAGCCCGGGATATTGGAAGGTATCTTGGCGGGTTTACTCCCGCGACTTCTGAAGACCGCCCGTTACAAGATGATTTTCGTGAAGAAGTGAATCAGGCAATGAGTATGTTATGGACCTAAAGAGCGCGTCACAAAACACTATCGCACCCGTCACTGCGGACTGCAATTGGCAAAACACGTTGTACCGCAAGGTGTTGGACATGTATAAAGCCGGAGCCCCGATATCTGTTATTTCGGAAATAACAGGATTGCCGGAGGATAAGATTAACAAGCTGGTGGACCAGGTGCAACTTTCCCGGGAAGAATTAACCATCCGAAACCAGCTTCTCAACAGCTATACTCAAAACACTCAAGCCCGCATCCTGAAACGCCAGGAAGCTCGAACCAATATTGAGCTCAATATTGTAGAGAACATGAGTGAGCAGTATAAAGACCTGATGAACAGCGGGTTTAAGAAGGTGGCCAGCTTTATGGCAGACGCGGATATTTCGTCCCTTAAAGAAGTCCCTATGTTCTTGTCCATCATGGAACGGAGCCACGACCTGTGGGAACGGTTTAACGAAGCTATTGCCAAGCGTGACATGGATATGTTGGCTACGGTAATTAAACAGTTTGAGCTTGAGCAGACGGAGACGATTACCCAAATGGGGTTGCAGGGAGGCCCTATTGTTCTCAATAAAGACGGAACCCGGCCAGAGCTTAAGGAGGACAGTGCCAGCCGCACCATTACGCTCAAACTTAAAAAGAAGGGTGTAAAACCGGAAGAGGACCCGAATAATCGTTGACATTTTTGATAAGGTTGTTATAGTCAGCGGCATGGCTCGAGACGAAAATTTGCAAGAACTCTTCCGTCGATGGACTCCGGTTACGCTTATCAATCTGCCAGAGGAAATTCAAACTCCTGAAATTTTCCCCGATTACATGGGCCCTGAGAAGGACCCAGCCCCTGTCGGACATGTTAAGGGCCTTTTGACGGTTTTAGGTTATTCGCATGACCTTAAGAGACCTTACGTAGTTAAATGTGTTTGCGGAAACATTCTTAAGGCTTCGGTTCAGCAGGTCTCGCTTCAATATAAAATGGCCCAATATCTGTCACAGGACACTCTTTGTTGCGGCTGTTTCTGCCAGATTACGCGCACGGCTTATTTGATTCGCCTTCGGGTTGAAGCTTTACGTTCCTGGTGCCAGCAGATGGGGTCCTGGCTGGACGACCTCAACACTCTTCGGAGGTATGCCCGGAAATATAAAGTGGAAATCAGTAAGAATGTTGAACATAGAAAGCCTCTTCGTCAGATAGTGCGGATGGAATATGAGGATGACCCTTTGACTTTTGACCGCAGGGTTGAGCCTAAAATGATTGATGACCAGGATATGTTCATGAAACTTATCGCCCCCAGCCCGGAGTATGAAAAATTTCTGAGGGAAATGGCTGATAAATTAGCGCATGAATATGAACCCTGGGCCGCCATTCCCATGGCAAGCCTTAGTGCGTATGCCAGTTACAAACGGGAATTGCCGGAATTTGATGCGGCCACCTTCATTAACTTTGTCAATTATCTCATTGACATGGAACAGAATTCAAGTAAAGTTGCTTCATCCGATGGCGAAGAAAACCAAAAAGACAGAAAATCGAAAAAAGGGAGCTAATCGAAAACCCACTTTAGGTTCTTCTGAGAATGTTAAGAACTTCCTTTCGGTGGCAAAAGACCCTGCGGTCTGGGACAAAGCCTGGGAATACCGTAATTATTTTCGTTCGTGGGTAAGCGCGGGCAAGCGTCCCATTTTAGAACCCAGAGGTTTTGAAGTAAATAACCCTCGTTATGATGTGGTTGGTACTCAACACCTTATGTGCCCTAAAGTTGTCAATAAGCCAGGAGTTCCGCATAAATATTTCCGCTTGTACATGTTTCAAAATTACCCTGGCTTCGTCAACCACATGGGTTCCAGGGAGGACCGCAAGTACCCCTACTTCAATTTTTTGATGTATGAGCCTATTGTTGAGGCTCAGTTTTACTTCCGCTGGTATGCGTTCAGCGCATTGATGACCCACAGGGCTTTCAGCATCCTGCCTCCGCAGGCAGTCCTGTCCTTAACCCAAGCTTCCGAAATGGACGCTTTAGTATATCCTGAAAACAAACTACACACTGTACTTTAACTATGGCTACTATAGTAATCCCGTGTGAGCCTCGCGTGCTGGTCAACGGTACGCGGATTGCTCAAAACCTGCTTGACAGCGTAGCGGCTTCCAGCCGCCCTGACCATGAAGTCTGGCTTCTGCTTCCGTACCGGGCGAAAGCGGCGGCTGAGCCTATGCTTGACCTGTTGCGAAATCAGTTCCGGGACCTTCGGACTCTGGAACTTCTCACACCTGTCACTGACCCTTACAAACTGGTGACACATATGTTCGCACGTCTTCATCAGGCACTCACCTATGAAAATAATCTGAATGAACGTCCCATTATTTGGGTGTCCGAACGCGGCAATGAAACCTTCCTCCCCGGAGCCATTGATGCCCTGGATGCCGCGTTCTTCCGTAAAAAGTGTGACACGGTTGCGGGTAAGTATTTTACTATCCCCGCTACGGAAACTTCTGCGGAATCTTTTACCCTGGATGGGACCTTTGTTATGTCCAGCCAACTGGCCAAGATTTATTCCCAGCGGGTTCCTTATGTTTCCGTGTCCTCTCATTTCCGGCTCTTCCTTGATAAAGTGCTGACGGAAAAATGCTACAACGTAGCGAACTGGGACGAGCTTATTCAAGTGGGCCCGGTGCCCACTACTGACGGTTTTGTTCTGCCGCAGGAATCAGAGCAAAGCTATGTGACTTCCCCTGTAGAAGTAAGCATTGCCAAATTCAGTGAAGAAACTGTTAAGATTCTGGGACAGAGCGAACAGACTGGCGGTCCGGTAAAAGCTCGTGAAGACCTTTCGGAAGCGGAAGGATTGAAACCTTCCACCCGTATCGTTGTTCCGAAAGCGACCAAGCCCAAGTCTAAAAAAGCGGCTAAGGAAGACGCAGTTACTTCTGACGCAATTAAGCCGGAAGAAGACCCTGAATCCGAATTCATTTAATCGTTATGCCTAAACCAGATTCCATTGCCCCGGTAGGGCCCGGAGTTATCGGCGTGGTTGACGAGAATGGCAACCTGCTGAAACGGCGGGTGCCTACCGCCGACCAGGCACGAGCTCTTTTATATTTCTGCCTCACCGCGGACCAGTTGTCCATGCAGGCCCGCACGGAAGCTCAGGCTGAACTTGACGGACAACGCCCGTATGACCCGATGGCTTTGTCCGCAGTAGGACAGAACTACCGGACCAATTACAATTTCCGCACCATGCGGATTATCCGGGAAAAAGTGGCGGCCAGTTTGAGAGAGGTGTGGGACAGCCCTGAATTCATTTCAGTGCAAACCCGCTTCGGAGACGACTCCCGCAGACCTATTTATTCGGATATTCTGTCTTCCGAACTCACCCAGATGGTGAAGTCCATGCCGGGGTTCACCTCTATTATTACCGACCTCCTGCATTATTTTTCTTTCCATGGTTTCGGTCTTGCCTACTTTGAGGACCCCGACTCCTGGTTCTTTAAGGCAGGAAGCTTGAATGAATTTGCTTTTGAGCGCAAGGTTAAACCGGATAGCAGTACGCTGGAAGTGGTATTCGCCACGCGAACTCTGCGGGCTCATGAACTTTATGAGTATATCCGTGACCCCCAGACTGCGCGTGAAGCGGGCTGGGATGTGGAGGAAGTAATGAAAGTTCTTCGTACCGCCAGTTATAACCAGACTGTTCAGCCTCAGCGTATCTCCTGGGAAACGGAGAAGATGCTCAAGAACGGCGATTATACTTTGACGGATATTATTGGAACCAGCATTCCAATTTCCCACATGTGGGTTCGTGAATTCGACGGCACTGTCACCCATTCCATTTTCTTTGTCAACGGGAATGGCGGCAATGGCCAGGATGTGAAGAGGGACCAGAACCGGGATGTGGATGACACCAAGTTCCTTTACACAAAGTATGGAGCTTATGACTCCATGGAACAGGCGTTTGTTCTTTTCCCCCTGGGCAGTAGCACCAACGGGGACATCCATGCTTTGCGCGGGTATGGGAACGACCTTCTTCCCCACACCAGAGTTATCGACAAACTGGTGAACCAGGCGACGGATGCCGCTTTTCTGGGTATGTCTTTGAATGTGATGGCTTCCAATGAGACTTCCCGTCTCTCTGCCATGGTCAATCCGATGGGGGCTTACACTATCCTGGACCCCACGGTACAGTTGCAGACCAATGCCACGCCCAATCTGCAACAGGTTGCTTCCCTCCCCTTGACTTTGTTGCAAAGCCAGATTAGGGAACGTCTGGGTGAAATAGATGTCAACGCGGACGGAGGAATGGGCCGGACCCAACTGGAAGCGGAAATTCGAATGGGCAACGCAAGCAAGGTCAGCAACAATATCATGGACATGCTTTTGGAGCACTTGTCCACCCTTCTCCGTGAAATCGTTCGCCGCATTATCCGCAAGGACTATGACGAGGGGATTGCCGGGGCTAAGGAACGCCAGCGCATGATTGACCGCCTTGAGGAAGCCGGGGTTCCCGTGGAAGCCCTGTTTGCCATTGACCTGGATAGCGTTACAGCCCTGCCTCCCATTGGCGCGGGCAGTAAGGTAAGACGGACTCTGGCTCTCCGGCAGTGCCTCAACTATATGCAGTTCATGCCCCGGGCTGGGCAGGAACGTCTGATTCGTATGGCCATTGCCAACGAAACGAACGGACGCACGGCCCGCCTTCTCATGCCATTGAAGGATGACCCCAACCCCTCTGAAACGATTGCCGCATCCATTGCTTCCGTACAGAACAATCAGCTTATGGCGGGACAGGAAGTTCCGGTTATGCCGAACGAAGACCACCGGACGCATGCCGAAGTGCATGCCAACTTTATTCTGTCTCTGGTCCCCGATGCCCAGCTTACTCCTGAAGAAATGGCTCAACTTGCTCAGCCTCTGCAACTTTTGGTAAGCCAACTTGCTGGTCATATGGATTATCTACAGGCCAGTAAGGAAGTCGTTCCCGAATTTGAACAGTATGAAAAACTGGTCAAACGGTGTAACGAAATCATTACCAATGGCATGCGGGCCCTCGAAGCCATGCAGGCCAGGCAGAATGAAGAGCAGGGCCAGGAAGAAGGGCCTACGCCGGAACAAATGAAAGCCCAGGCCGACATCGAATTGAAGCGCATGAAGACGGAAGCGGAAATTAAACTGGCTCAAGAAAAACAACAGGCAGAAATAGCGGCCAAGACTGTTGAAGCAAACGCCAAGGCCGCGGCAAACCTGGGAGGTACCAATGTCTAATATCTGGCCCACCTATACTGAGGAAGCGTTCAGGACCAACCCGAAAGCCCAGGGTTCCCTGTTCGAATTGTTGCAGGACCCTGTGATGCAGGAGGCCCTTCTTATTATCCAGTCTAAATTGAATGCGTCCCTTCCATCCACTGTAGAAGCGGCGGCTCTTGCCGGAGCCTATGCCGCGGGAGCTCAGGCCGTAATCTCCGGCCTCCATAGACTGGCGCAACCCATGGAATCCACGGAAGCCCCGGTAGCCATGGAACCCGTGGCTACCGTGGAACGGAACGCCTGGATTAACTCACTTAAACCTATTATCTAAACTAATTTATGTCAGACACTCAAAATCCCGCTATTGCGGAGGCCCCCGTGCCCAGGGCTATCGACTCAGCTGTTCGAGGAATCTTTGACCAGGTATTCAATACGCCTCCGGGTACTTCGGATTCTCCGGTACCCCCGGCCCCGGATGGGACGGTCATCCTTTCAGAGCAACCCCGAATTGCCCAGGAAGAAGTCCAACCCACCCCCGCTGTAGAAGAAATTAAAAATCCTAACGGAAATCCTGTTGAAGAAGTTAAGCCGGAAGAACCGGAAGAGGAAGAAACGGAGGAAGAAGAACAGGAGGAAACGGAAGAAGAGTCAGAAGAACAAAAGGGGAAGGACGAGGAAGAAACAACTCCCCCGGAAAGGAAAGCAAGCAAAGCCGCCAGCAAGGCTTTTGCCGAGATGCGGGTCCAGCTGAAAGGAGCCAAGAAGGAAATCCAGGAACTGAGACAGCAACTCGAAGAAGCTAAGTCCATCACCCCTGACAGCGAAGAACTGGAAGCTCTCCGCGAAATTGTCAAGGGTTATGCCTTTACCGCTACGGAGGAATATAAGACTCAGGTCACTAATCCGTACAATAAAGCCAATGCCCGGATTGGCGAACTGGCGCAAAGCGAAGGTGTCACTGTCGATATGGACCGGATGAATGAGGTTGCTCTTAATTCGGAACTGGATGCCTTCGATAAAGAAGAAGCCTATGAAACTATCGGAACGGATGCCGGACTGAGCGGGGCTTCCCTTTCCCGTTTTGTCCGCATGGCCAAAATCCGGGATGCCGCTATTGAAGCGCACGGCAAGTTCCAGGCAGATGCTGACAAGTATGTGGAGGAACTGAAAGCCAGCAGGGGTAAAACCGCAGAAGGTGGCAAGTATGAAGTCAATCTTGACAATTATACGTTGGAAGCCATGCGGGCGAGAGCCAAAGAGCTGGGGATTAACTCCGAAATTACAGAGGACAATCTCAAGCATGCACGCCATTTAGCCCACAAAATCAACAACAGTTCTTTTATGGACGGAGCCCTTGCGGAAATCATGCAGAAGGAACTGCTGGAAGCTCGCGGACAGATTGAAGCCCTGGAAGCCAAGGTGAAAAAGCTTCGCAATGCCCGCCCCACTGCTGGGAAAGGAAGCCCTGAACCTCCTGAAAATCCCAAACCTACGGGGCCAGTAAGTGTGAATGATGTTATTCACAGTGCTTTTGACTTGCTTCATTAAGCCTGGAATAAATATTTCTTGACATCTACCTGGAAATAATACAAAAAAGGTGCATCCAAAGCGGTGCATCTTTTTTGCTTTACCCGCGAGCAAACAAATATTTTCATTTCGCAGGCGTATCAATCCTGGTCCTGTCCCTGCCGTGACCGCCAAAGAACCCATCCAATTTATCCAAACAAAGGAGCCGTTGCCGTAATCAACTAAAAAAAAACAAATGGCTAATTCTCCTAACGACATTCAGGCCCAGGACCTCAAGTTGGTCACGATGACCAACCTTCTTAACGCCACTATGTACAGCACGTTTGCTCGTACTTCCCCCTGGAACTCCCAGATGATTATGTCTGGCGAGTGGACGGACGGCGTTGGTGACTCCGGGCGTATCGCAACCTTCGGTGCTACGGACCCCCGTCCCGAATGGATGAACATCAGTCTTAACTCTACTTCTGACCAGATTCCGATTACGGTCAATGACACGGGTGCTACTATCTACTCCTACAGCCGCTTCATTACGCGCCTGGCTTCCCAGAAACTGGACGTGCTTCGTATGCGCCAGTCCTGGCAGGCTCAGCAACAGGCCGAAAACGTGGTTAAGCAGTTGGTCCGAGCTGTGGGCAACACCTGGTCCCGTTTCTACCGTCAGAGCTACATCAACATTGCGTCCTACAAGCTTATCCCCACGAAGGCGGGCATTGTCGGTCTCGATGTGGTAAGCAACGACATCAACTCCATGCCGGAAGTTAAGCCGGAAGCCGCGCTTAACGACAACCTGATGAACCAGGTATGGCAGGTCCTCATCAATGAAGGAGCAGGCGAATCCGCGGCTTTCATGGACCAGGGTTCCCCGGTGTTCCTGGCTTACACCTCCAAGGATACGGTTGACTTTATCCTGCGTGAAAACCAGATTATCCACAAGGACTGGAACTTTGCCGAAGCGGCTGAGGGTAAGGAAGCTACTCTGCTTCGCCAGCTTGGCGTGAAGTGGACGTACAAGGGCTTCACCTATATCGTGGACAACATGAACCCCCGCTATACTTTCGATGACACCAAGCCGACCGGGCAGAAGTGGGTGGAAGTTCCGCAGTACATCAAGTCCGAAACGGCTGTGGGTTCCCGTTATGTCCCGAACCCGGCTTACCTGAACGCGCCGTATGAGGACACCATTGTGTTCGTCAAGGACGTGTACAAGTCTCTGGTTCCCCGTCCGGTTTCCGCTTATGGCCAGGCCAAGTGGGACCCCGTAACCTACGCGGGCGAACTGACCTGGGTAAACAACAAGGACAACAACGGCAACTATATGGGCACTCAGGGCCTGTTTATTGCCACGCTGTCTGCGGCCCCGATGCCTGTTTTCCCGCGTCACGGCGTTGTCATTCGTCACATCCGCACGACTTCAGGTCGTGACCTGGTAGATGCGAATGGCCAGCCCATTGGTTCCCTGGTCAGCACTCCTTCCGCAGTTGCTGGTCTGTAATCTAAACCCTTAACTCAGTAACCGGGGCGGGTGGGATATTCCTGCCCGCCCCATATTTTTTAAGTCAAATGAAAATTGCTTACGACCCTGAAAAGTTCGGTGAACTTAAACCCGGAGACGATGTGCAAGTCATGGGTGTTGGTGTAGTTTCCGACGACGGTAAATCCATTGAAATCGTTTCTATCGAAGACCAGGAACTGGATGAGAGTGACGAGGACGAGAAGGATGACGAGGAATCCGAGGAAGAAACCGAATCCCCTAAAAAAGTAACCGAAGAAGAAACGGATGAAGAACTGGCAGAAGGGGCAGACCTTGATGCCATTATTGCGTCCGGTTTTGGCAGATAAACTTTAAAGTTTTAGTATATGGCTTCCATCACTTTCCCCACGGCATCCCCGGTAACTTTGAATTCCGGGGAAGAATATACCACGGAAATCGCGGATAAGAGCGACTACATTCTTATGTTCACTTTGGACCGGGGTACTGGTTCCCTCCTGATTCAGAACTCATCTACACTGGTAGATGGAACGGACGTGTTTAACCGCCCCCTGCTTCTGAAACAGTTGGATTCAGCCAGTGCCCCGAACATTAAAGCTACGGCTACTTTGGCCGAAGCGGTTATCACTCTTTCCGTAGTTAAAGCACCTGCTTCTGAATACGGAACTGTTTCATGCACTCCTGGCGTTAAACATCAAGTGAGCCTTTCCGTAGATTCAGCCGAACCGGAAACTTCTTCCGCGGTTATTTACTTCGGAGACTCTCTGGATGCCGCGGTTTCCTCTGTTTACGTGCATGACGGAGACCTCATTATTCCTCCTGAAGACAATGCAGTCGTTCCTCTCAACAGGGGAATTTTGCTTACCCCCCTTGTCGAACAAACTAAAGCTCAAGCTTAACCCTTAACAATTTTAAATTATGCCTGCAACCAATCTTCCCATTCCCGCAGAAAACGCCGCCATCAACCGCGGCGAACTGTACCAGCTTACGGGCCTCACCGCAAGCACCCGGTACCAGTTTGTAATCAGTTCTACTAAAAACCCTTCTGTCACAATCGCAAAAGAAGAAGCCCTGACCACTATCCAGGCACAGGGCAATTTTAACGGAACCCCGTTTTATTTCACCACGGACGCTGGACAAACCTCAGCCTATTTGCTGGTGAACGCGCTGGAAGGAGCTGTTATTACGTTGAACATGAAGGCTGACCCCATCCCGTCTCCTTCTTCCGTTACGCTTCCCAATACGCTGGACCCCGACAAGTGGTACGTGGTGACGGGTTTGACCAACGGTGCCCTCTATGAACTGGCCGTAAGTTCCGATGCCCCGGTAACTGTGTTTTCCAAAACTGGAACCGCCCTGGCGACTGCGGTGGAAAATCCCCCGCTTATGACCCAGGCGGGCTCTATCCAGTTCCAGACTACGGGAACTTCCGCGTGGCTGTATGTGGACGGGGCTTTCCCGGCCAACGTCAGTCTGAAACCCTTCACTGGCGTGGTGGGTTCCGTGCCTCCCCAGGTTACTCAACTTAATTCGACCACCCTTACTGTAGCTCTTCAGGGCCCCGCTCCTGCCGGGTATTATTTCCTGGATGTTGTTACGGAAGCCGGGTCTAATGCCAATTCCGATGGAACCCTTACCACGAATGTAACTCCGACTTACCAGGCCTGGACAGGGTTGAAATCCGGGGCTATGCTGGAACCTTTGACTCCCGCCAACAGCAAAGTAACTGCGACGGATATTCAAGGACGCATGATGTTCAGTTCGGGAGCCGTTCTGGGTAGTGGCCAGAGCACGACGCTTGTCACTCTGACCGTACCAACCGGAGGCACTCCGCAGGAATTTAGCGGGACTGCCGTGGTCACTTTTGCCGGGAACATTTCTTAGCACCCAATCCATTTAACCTTGACACACATGGACCCATTGACCTATAGTCAATGGGTCCGAACTTTTGAATTCTTTTTATGGATATTAACGACTATATAAACGGGACTCCTATTGAGCCGGGGGTTACGTACAAACTGGGGAATGCGGATGCCAATACCGCGTGGACCCTGGTTTCCGACCGCCCGTGCCTCTTTAAGCTGTCAGCCACGGCACCCACGGATTCCGCGTGGTCCAATGTCACGGAGGAACAATATATCATTAACGGAGACGTTTCCAATCAGGTTATTGAAATCACGTCTCCCAATGGCAAGTATTTTGTCGTAGCCACCCATGACCAGGATTCCGCGGCTACCGTGGAATCCGCGTATGCTACGGTGTCTCTTAAGCCGTTGGGTTTCAATGTAGAGGACTCATATGAAACAACTCCGTTGAATGGAGACGGCCCGGTAACTGAAGGCTTTTATAAGATTTCCAACCTTGAATCCGGCAAGCTTTATTCCTTCAACGTAACCCCCGACGCGGGCGGCCTTAAGGCTACCAATCCCTCGCCGGAGTATGCTTTCTCCCTGTTCAGCGTAGATGGAAGCAACAATCCCAAGGCATTACTGGCCGCAGGGATTACGGAATGCCAGCTGGTATTTGTAGCCACGGAATCCACGGCAGTGCTGAACCTGTCCTCCACGCTTCCCGACAGCGAGTTTTTTGTCTGCATCCGAAATTTTAGTTTAGGCTCTGGTGGTTCCGGGTTCGACCCTTCTTCTGACCAGAGTATCACCGGAGCCTGGACCTTCTCCAATATTACCGTACCTACTCCCACGGCCTCTGGACAAGCGGCTAACAAGGGTTACGTGGATTCGAACTTCGTTTCGAAGTCTAATAATGAAACTATTGCAGGTGTTAAGACTTTTTCTTCGCCGCCTGTAGTTCCCAGTCCGACTGCGAATAATCAGGCCGCGCCGAAAAGCTATGTCGATTCCGCAGTAGATTCTGTTCACGAGTTTGACCCCGCAGAAGCCCAAAACATTACCGGGTCTTGGAGCTTTTCGGATGGATTGACCAGAACCACAAAAGCATCCCCTGCAAATACAGATATCATGAATAAGGAAATGAGTGATGCTGTATATGTACCTAAAGCGGGGGATTCTACTGTAGAGGGCACTAAAACCTTTTCCGGTTCAATTACCTTAGCTAATGAGGCTCCACTTGTTTTAGGGACAGGAACGGAGGCCGTAAAAATTTCGGGGTCAGGAACCGGGTCTGCTGTTATTGAAGGAGGCAACGATGCAACTTTGGATGTAGCTGTTCCCGTATCATTACAGGAAACCGTAGCGATAACCAAGTTTACTTCAGATATATCTGAAATACCTTCTGCTCAGTCTCCGGTTACTCTGTGGGAACTTCAGAGCTTGAACGACGGTTGTTTGATAACTCAAACAATCCCTAGCGGGAATCTCACTCTTACGGCTAAGGCATTTACTTCTGGTATAACTATTCAAAATAATGGATGGGCTATTACCAATAGTGCAGGACAATGCAACGGAGGTTACATTTTTCGAGGGGGAGTTACTTTTAGTCAAACTATTACAGTAGCTCAAACTGCTACCTTTAATGGTTCGGTAACGTTAGGCAACTCAGCCAAGATTTCTGGCCCTACACTGGACGAGTCGGCTATTTCTGACACGACATATATCCCTGTAGGCAACTCTGACCAGAAATATATCAAGTATAAGGAACTGACTAAAGCAGATTACGATGCTTTAGAAACGAAAAGCAATTCAACTATTTACTTTTTAACTGACCAGACTATGTGGGCTATCGGCACCAAGGAATTGGTGACTTCCGATATGCCCGCTTGATGTGGGGGGGGAGCTATTCCCCCCCCCACGGAACTAATTTACTGCAACAAAAGACATGAATAACTACACCCATTTTGCATATCTCACCAGCGCAGAAACCAAGGGTATTGTGGCCCCGGTTGTAGCGTTGCCCGCCGAAGCCCCGGAAGGGTTTTATAAGATTAAACTTTGGTTTGGCCCTGAAACTTCTTCTAGTGCTGGTTCTCAACCCTGTGATATTTGGATTACTACTACCTCTAGTAGCGTTTCCTTGCCTGACATCTCTTCAAATACGAGCAATTTAAGTGTTTCTCTAAATAGAGCCTCCCAGCTGTTAGTGAAAGGGTTGGATGGCAATATTTATACCTGTGGTTTTACCTCAATGGAGAGGTTTACTTATCCAGCCGACTCTGAACTGATAGGGGGAGAACTGCATGTTTACCATACTGCTTCTACTCCCGGTTCGGTGAAGTTGAGCTTTAAGGCATCCTCCGCCGAAGAAGAGCATGACGTAGTACGAGTGGCATTCTTCCAAATTAGTGGCCCTGTAAATCAATCTGAATAAGTTCTAAGGAGAAATCATGTATATAAAATTTATCAACCTTACGGCACAATCTACTAACGAAACAGATATTGCCACCCTACCAGCCGAAGCTCCTTCTGGATGGTATGAAGTAGAGATTCCTGGGGGAGTTGCTTCCTATGCGTACAACGTTCAAGCGCATGGTCAAGGTTCCGGTGCTTATCAAGATTCCTTTCTTTCGATTCTTTATCAAGCAAACCCCTGCCTTCTTTTGTCAGGTGCAAGTTTGAGTGTTTTGTCTTCGAACTATGACTCCGAAACCAACTCCGTTATGTGGTCTGTGCCGAACGGAACTACTTTGGTTCAAATGAGATGCTTCTTCAAGCATGTTCAAGGAACAGAAACGCCTTTGGTTTCCTTGATGGGGCTTAATGTTTTTACTTCGGGAAACTATGTGAAAACCGTTATAGTTCGTCAATTAGCTTAGTTTTTATGAACTCTTTCATAACTATTATTTATCCAGATTTGGGTAATTTTAATCTTGCCACAATTTTTTTACTTGGAAAAGACGATTCCGGCAATGTGCTGTCTTCTTCCTGGGAGCTGTCGGACTTGTCGGAAAGTCAAAGAGAAGCTTATAACACTCTGGTGGAAGCTATCAAATCAGAACAGGAGCTTTGGACTGTCAGCCAGGGGTGGATTTATCCCGGGTATAAAGACGGAACATTGACTGAATTGATTCTAAAATTAGAAGCCGTTTCTGATTCAGGAAACCGTTTCCTTCTGCCCGACAGGACTACTTCGGACCCTGCCTATCTTAATTTGTACTCTTCATTTATAGCCTCATGACCTTAAAGGAATTGCTTGAACTACTTACAAACCGCCGAAAATGAAAAAAGGAAAAGGTAAAGGAAAAGGTAAAGGGTGCGGTAAATAACGCACGTCAACCCCGGAGGGCATCCCCTCCGGGGTTTTTGTCATACAGAAATAATAATGTTGACAAAAAGCAATTGTCAGATAAATTGAGAGACATGGAGTACGACTCTACATCTAAAAATATTGTGGTAGTTCAAGACTTAACCAATGGTCTTGGGCATATTATTGAGAGTAATAATAACAAAGAATCCGGTACAAAGAAGCGGGCTTATGTTGAATTTCCTTCAGCCCCACTTCCAGTGCCTTTGCCCTCCATGAGTTGGAATGAAGCTGATAAGACGGAAGAAGCTTTTCGTATCACCCGACTTCATGACTCTTCATTAGCCCCAGACCAGGAACTTTCAGAGTCAGAATCACAAATTAAGGAAGAAGTGAAATGGACTACTGAATGGGCAAAGGAACAATTGAATGAACAAAATTAAAATGAAAATACAAAATAGACTATTCCAAAAAGGGGACACGGTGCGGTTCATAAATCAAGGGAGGATTCTCTCTCCACCGTTCGATTATGATAAAACGTATACAGTAACCCAAAAGGAAACAGAAACTGGGATAGTATATATTGATGGCTGTGGCATTTCATACGCCCTGCTGGAAGTGGTCGAGCCCGTTGAAAATAT
>ULXJ01044144.1_pt1 | contig 29358 bp, 18 predicted proteins | sample 1960981 | NCBI WGS metagenome assembly ULXJ01 (sample SAMEA4835830, study PRJEB28245) | human gut metagenome | biome: gut microbiome; material: fecal sample | place: Denmark | collected 2008 | reverse complement strand
CTCTTCCGACTGGTGCGGGACTACCCCGAACTGCGCATCTACTCCATCCGTTCCGCCCTGGCCTTCGGCTCCATGCTGGGCATGTGGTCGTGCCTGGCCTTCAAGATGGGAGGCGCACCGTTCTATGCCGACAGCGACGTCATCGGTTTCCTGGGCCTGTGCGGCGTGGCCGGCGCGCTGACCGCCTCGTTCGTAGGCAGCTGGGTGAAGAAGGTGGGTGTGCGCAACTTCAACTACATCGGGTGCGGGCTCATCCTCCTGTCCTGGTGCTGCTTCTACTTCGGGCAGAACAGCTTCGCCGCCATCGTGGCAGGCATCCTGCTGATAGACATCGGCATGCAGTGCATCCAGCTCAGCAACCAGACAAGCATCTTCCACCTCTGCCCCTCAGCCTCCAACCGTCTGAACACCATCTTTATGACCACCTACTTCATCGGCGGCTCGCTGGGCACCTTCCTGGCTGGCAGCTGCTGGGAGCTGTGGGGCTGGGGAGGCGTATCGGCTGTCGCCTCGTTGCTGACGCTGATATCACTGGGCATCACCGTCTTCACGCAAAAGTAAAAAGACAGTTTGCCCCGCCTGAAACAATTACTGTTCAAGCAGGGCAAACCAACCGTTTAGGCTAGGCAAACCGCTCGTTTAGGCTGGGAAAACCACTCGTTTAAGCTGGACAAACCAACCGTTTAAGCTGGGTAAACCGTTCGTTTAAGTCGGGCAAACCAATCAGTCGCCCTCCTCAAGCATGAAGACACTCTCGACCGGCTGGCCGAAGACTTTCGCTATCTTGAGGGCCAGCACCGTAGAAGGAACATATTTCTTGGTCTCGATGGCATTGATGGTCTGGCGGCTCACTCCTACCGCCTCGGCCAGTTGTTGCTGCGTCATCTGATGGATGGCGCGCTGTACGCGCAAGGTATTATTCATGATTCTCCTTTCTGAAACGCCAAAGTTTCCAATGAAAAACGACAAGAAACAAAATCAATACGGTAAACATATTGACAGCCATAAAGTTGAGGTATGACATTCCGTAAATGCAAAGTGTCACTACAATCAGAATCAAGTAGTTGCTCACAACGGCCATTGTCCAGGCCTGCATGCGCAGATGGGCAATACATTCGTCCTCATCCTTCTCACGCGAAAAGGAAGCCAGCAACAAACTAACAGCAAGACCAATCACAACAAGTTCGTCAAAACAATCCCTCATCCCTATTTGGGACAAGAAAGTATCCATCCACGATCCATTAGACAAGAGATAAAGACCTCCCAACACAAAAGGAATGCCCAACCACAATCCTACTTTCTTGCAGGAGGGCGACAAAAGATAATCGGTTTTCATATCGCAATGGTTTTAAAGATTACGATGCAAATATAAAGCAAACATTACAATAAAACAAGTATTCTTGATAAAAAGTAATGTTTACTTTACATTTTATTCTGATTAGCCGATTCTTTTTCCCATGCAAGCCACAGCTCAGGCCGCAACGTCCTACCTCGACACACGGCCCGAGGTGTTGCCCTGCATAAGGCTTTCCACCTCTTCAACGGTCACCTGGTTGAAGTCGCCATAGACGGTATTCTTCAAGGCCGATGCAGCCAAGGCAAAGTCAAGTCCCTTCTGTGCATCGTCGGGATAGGCCAGCAGGCCATAGATCAGACCTCCCACAAAGGCATCGCCCGCCCCCACACGGTCCACCTCGTGATCGATGTCGTAGATGCCGGTATGGTGGAACTGCCCGTCGGCCAGCAGCACGGCAGCCAGCAGGTTGTGGTTGGAAGTGATGGAATTGCGCAGCTCCAGAAAAATCTTCCGGCAGCGGGGAACACGCTCGCCCACCTGACGCATGAAATCCTCGAAGGCCGGCAGGTTGGCTTCGAACGAAGAGTCGGCCGCCGTCGTTGCCCGGAAGCCGACAGGCTTCACGCCCATAATCTCACGATATTCAGGCTCGGCGGCAAAAAGCACGTCACTGTACTGCACCAGCGGCATCATCACTTCGGCCGCCGTCCGACCGTAGTTCCACAACTTCTTGCGGAAGTTCAGGTCGCACGAGATGGTGAGCCCCATGCGGTCGGCCACCTCCAACGCCTCGCGGCAGGCGTCCGCCCCCTCCTGCGAAAGGGCCGCCGCAATGCCCGACCAGTGGAACCAGCCGGCACCGTCGAACACCCGCTCCCAGTCGACCATCCCCGGCCGGATGGTAGCGAAAGCCGAATCCTCGCGGTCGTACACCACGTTGGAATTGCGGAACGCCGCTCCCGGTTCCAGAAAATAAATGCCCATGCGCTTGCCGCCAAACACAATGCCTTCCGTACCCAGCCCTCCGGCACGCAACGAAGCGATGCAGGCGCGGGCAATGGCGTTGTCGGGCAGGCGTGTCACAAACTCGGTGGGCACCCCGAAGTGGGCCAGCGAAAGAGCCACGTTCGCCTCACTGCCTCCATACGTCGCCATAAACTCGCCTGCCTGCGCAAAACGCTTGAAGCCGGGCGTCGTGAGCCGCAGCATCACTTCACCGAAGGTCACCACTTTCTTTCCATTGTTCAGATTCTTGCTTTCCATATCTATTCCTTTCTTTATGCAATCAGTCTTTTACGCTGCGAAAGTACAAAATAGAATGAAAAAAAGCAGGAGACAAACGATAAAAAAGTAAAATCAAGCAGGAAACAGAAAGCATAAATATTCAATAAACGAAGATAAAAGTACAAACAAATGAAAAATTAGCCTCATTTTTATGCATAACAGACTACGGTATGAAAGAATATCCATAAAAATGTCGTACCTTTGCGGCCGAAATAAAAAACTGAACAAATCACATGGATTCTACAAAAAAGATTCCCTCTCCCCTTGTCTCCCTCCTGCCTATCGCGTTGCTGGCAGGGATGTTGTTTGCCACCATCAGCACCTTCGGAAGCGATGCCCTGAGCGGGGGCAGCCAGATTTCCCTGCTGGTCACCACCTCCTGCTGTGTCCTCATCGGCATGGCCTTCTACCGCATACCGTGGAAAGACTTCGAACTGGCCATCACGAACAACATTGCGGGCGTGGCAACCGCCCTGCTCATCCTGCTCATCATCGGTGCCCTGAGCGGCATCTGGATGGTCAGCGGCGTGGTGCCCACCTTAATATATTATGGGATGCAGATTATCCATCCCGACTTCTTCCTGGCCTCAACCTGCCTCATCTGTGCCCTCGTGTCGGTGATGACGGGCAGCTCGTGGACGACCATCGCCACCATCGGCATCGCCCTGATGGGCATCGGTAAGGCACAGGGCTTCCACGAAGGCTGGATAGCCGGAGCCATCATCTCGGGGGCCTACTTCGGCGACAAGGTCTCTCCCCTGTCGGACACGACAATCCTGGCATCGTCGGTCACGGATACTCCACTCTTCACCCACATCCGCTACATGATGATCACCACCGTCCCCTCGCTGCTCATTGCCGTCATCCTGTTCACCGTCATGGGACTGACCCACGACGGAGGCAGCACCGCGCAAGAGATGAATGCCTTTGCCGCCACCCTGGAGGGCAAGTTCAACATCACTCCCTGGCTGCTGCTCGTACCGGTGGTGACGGGCATCCTGATTGCCCGCAAGGTACCCTCGGTAGTCACACTGGCCATTTCGACCGTTCTGGCCTGTGTGGCCGCCCTCATCTTTCAGCCCGACCTGCTGCGTGAAGTGGCCGGTGAAGGCGGCGGTCTGTTCAAAGGTACCATGATGACCTGCTACGGCAGCACCAGCCTGCAGACCAACAACCCCATCCTGACCGAGCTGGTGGCGACGCGCGGCATGGCGGGCATGATGAACACCGTGTGGCTCATCCTCTGCGCCATGTGCTTCGGCGGCGCCATGACGGCCGGCGGCATGCTGGGTAGCATCACGTCCGTATGCGTGCGTTTCATCAAGAACCGCGTCAGCACCGTAGCCTCGACGGTCTTCTCGGGCCTCTTCCTGAACATTGCCACGGCCGACCAGTACATCAGCATCATCCTGCTGGGCAACATGTTCGGCGACATCTACAAGAGGCAAGGCTACGAAAGCCGCCTGCTGAGCCGCACCACCGAAGATGCGGTCACCGTCACCTCCGTCCTGATTCCCTGGAACACGTGCGGCCTGACGCAGGCCACTATCCTGAGTGTACCCACACTGACCTACCTGCCGTTCTGCTTCTTCAACCTCATCAGCCCGTTGATGAGTATTCTGGTAGCCGCCACTGGCTATAAGATAGTGAAGACTGTTTCTCAACCTGTACAACCTCAGAAGTAAGAAAAAAGCTGTATCAACATGAAAAAGTATTATCAGGACGACAAAACGTCAGTACTTTTTCATGTTGATGCAGCCTCGTATAGCCCACAGGCTTGAATTCAAGAAGGACAGGGCACCTGCTTCTCTTCTTATTTATTTATGATTCGAGAAGAATTTCTCAAAGAACAAAATCTGGTAGTCAATGGAATTGTTCCAATAGGCACTGTTGTGCACACCTGGACGGGTAATGAAGTCATGGTCGATGCCCCGGCCCAACAGACGCTTGTGCAGGTCCTTGTTCACTTCCAGGAAGAAATCGCTCTCACCGCAATCGAAGATGATGGCCAGGTCGCCGTTCTGAATCTTGTCTATCTGGTTGATGACCGTATGCTCGTCCCAGCGTTTCTTGTTGGCGGCAAATTCGCCCAACTGCCTGCTCATCTCCCAGTTCTGCGGGAAAGGCCGGATGTCAACACCACCGCTGGTGCTACCTGCCGCACCAAACACGTCCTTGTGCCGGAAGGCATTCCACAGGGCACCGTGACCGCCCATGCTCAGGCCCGTAATGGCCCGTCCCTGCCGCGAGGCCACCGTCCGATAATGACGGTCGGTATACTCTATCAGCTCGGAAGAGACAAACGTTTCGTAGCGGTAGGCCGGATTCAGCGGACTGTCCCAATACCAACTGTTCTTTCCGTCGGGGCAAACAAAAATAATGCCCTTCTCGTCGGCAATGCGAGGCAATTCAGGCTTTATCGTAATCCACGATTTGGCTTCCCCGCCATATCCGTGCAGCAGATAAATTACAGGACATGCCTGTGCCCGTCCGCCCAACGCCTTGTCGGGCACTACATAAACTACTTTGACACCCTTGTTCATGGCACGGCTTTCAACCATCACAGTATCTACCTGTGCCGCCCGCATTCCCATTGCCACAAAAATCAACAGGATACCGGCCAAAATGCTCTTGTTTTTCATCATTTCTTAATGTTCTAATACTAAAAAACGGATTATTTGCTCCAAATTTACTATGTTTGCAGCAGAAACACTTCAACTATTATATGGAATTTATCATCATTCTACTTTTATTAGTATTGAACGGCATCTTTGCCATGTACGAAATCGCACTCGTTTCCTCCAGCAAGGCACGTCTGGAAACCCTGGTCGGCAAGGGGAACAAACGGGCCAAAGGAGTGCTGAAGCAACTGGAAGAACCCGAAGAATTTCTTTCCACCATCCAGATAGGCATCACGCTCATCGGCATCGTTTCGGGTGCCTACGGAGGTGCCAACATTGCCGACGACCTGGTGCCCCTGTTTGCCCTGATACCGGGAGCAGAGCCCTATGCCGCCAATTTGGCCATGGTGACCACCGTCGCCCTCATCACCTACCTGTCGCTGATCATCGGCGAGCTGGTTCCGAAGACCATTGCCATGAGCAATCCCGAAAAGTGGGCCACGCGCCTCAGCCCGTTCATGATTGTGCTCAACAAAGTATCCTACCCCTTTGTCCGCCTGCTCAGCGCGTCTACCCGGCTGACCAACCGCCTTCTTGGCATGGAAAGCAACGAAGAACGGCAGATGACGCAGGACGAACTGAAGATGATACTCCACCAGAGTTCCGAACAAGGTGTCATCGACAAGGAAGAAACCGAAATGCTGAAGGATGTATTCCGCTTCTCGGACAAGCGGGCCAACGACCTGATGACCTACCGCCGCGACATCGTGGTGCTGCACCCCACAGACACCCCCGAACAGGTGTTGAACACCATCCGTGAGCAGCACTTCAGCAAGTACCTTCTAGCAGATAAAAGCCTGGACGAAATCATCGGCGTAGTGTCGGTCAAGGATATCATTCTGATGATGGGCAACACGGAGCACCGCTTCGACCTGCGCAGCATCGCCCGTCCGGCCCAGTTCATTCCCGAAAGCCTGTATGCCAAAAAGGTATTGGAAATCTTCAAGAAGAACAAGAACAAATTCGGTGTGGTGGTCGACGAATACGGCAACACGCAAGGCATCATCACCCTGCACGACCTGACCGAAAGCATCTTTGGCGACATTCTGGAGGAGAACGAAACGGAAGAGCAGGACATCGTGATGCGCCAAGACGGTTCAATGCTGGTAGAAGCCTCCATGAGTCTGGACGACTTCATGGAAGCCATGGGCATATTGGACTACGACGACCTGAAGGAAGAGGACTTTACTACCCTGAGCGGATTGGCCATGTTTCTCGTGGGACGGGTACCAAAAGCCGGCGACCTCTTCAGCTACAAGAACCTCCATTTCGAAATTGTGGATATGGACCGCGGTCGGGTGGACAAACTGCTGGTCACCAAAGACAAGGAGGAAGAGGAAAAGGAGGACTGATGATTCTCCACCCTTCAGACAGAGATAAAACAAGGGCGGCCCGAAATTCAGACCGCCCTTTTTAATGTTCTATCTAATATATATTATCTTCTTATTTCTTGGCAGGTGAAGAATAACGTGCATTCAAGCCTTCCAGAATTTCCTTCGTAATGTTGTAGACACTGTCGGCATACAGCAGATTATCGAAACCGGTATTGCTGATGATCATGCTATAACCCTTGGTCTTGTTATATTCCTTCAGGAAGGAATTGATGGAGTCGCGCAGCTGCAAGCTGTTCTTCTCGTTTTCGCTCATCAGCTCGGACTGCAGCTTGTTGCTCAATGCCTGCAAATCCTGCTCCAACTTGGCGATGCGGTTGTATTCCTGCTGGGCTCTTTCCTGCGAAAGATAAGCGTTGTTCTGATATTTGGTCTGGAATTCCTGCTTCTGCTTGTCCAGTTCAGCAGCTTTCTGGTTCAGAGTCAGGCGCACATTCTCGCTCTTCTTTACCATAGCTTCGTTCAAATCGATGCAGAAGTTGTATTTGGCCAACAGCGTATCTATCTCTACATAAGCAATCTTCATGCCTGACAGGCCAGCCTGGGCAGGAGCATTTGCCGATTGATTGTTTGTATTGCCGGCACATTGGGAAAACAAAGCGGCAAAGGCCAAAGCAGCCAGACCATTCAGGAAGTAATTTAATCTCTTCATAATTCTGAGTACAATATTATTTTTTAATTAATTAGTTCACACTTTCATTCAAGGCTTTCTCCAGTTCGTCTACAGAAAAACGAGGCTTCTTCTGAGCTTCCCGATCCTGCGACTGCACGCAGCCGATACCTTTTTTCCGGAGAGCCTTGTTGCCGCTGACATGCCCGTTGGGGAACTTGCCGCCTTTCACAAAAAAGACCTTTACACCCAATAAGAGCACACAAATAGCAACTATTAACAAAGTTATCAAGATAGTCTCAAGCATTTCCATTAATTTTGTGGGTGCAAATATAGGGCTTTGCAAGGACTATGCCACCGTTTTTACCCTAAAAAAAGAGAAAGGAACGGTCAATCGGTTATCAATTTAACCATATTTAGCACTACATATTCCATGCTTGAAGCCAGTTAAACAGACAGGTCCGCAAGGACCCGCAGCAGCATTTCATACAAAAACGATATCATATGGAAAAGAAAGATTTGAAACCTGCCGGCGTTTTCCACTATTTCGAGGAAATCTGCCAAGTGCCGCGCCCTTCCAAACACGAAGAGAAAATCGTGGCCTACCTGAAGGAATTCGGTAAAAAGCACCACCTGGAAACTTTGTCGGACGAAGTGGGCAACGTACTGATCAAGAAGCCCGCCACTCCGGGTATGGAAAACCGCAAGACCGTTGTCCTGCAATCGCATGTCGACATGGTCTGCGAAAAGAACAACGACGTGCAGCACGACTTCATGAACGATCCCATCCAGACGGAAGTGGACGGGGAATGGCTGAAAGCCAAAGGCACGACACTGGGAGCCGACAACGGTATCGGCGTAGCCACCGAACTGGCTATTCTGGCCGACGACACCATTGAGCACGGTCCGCTGGAATGCCTGTTCACCATCGACGAAGAAACGGGACTGACCGGAGCCTTTGCGTTGAAAGAAGGATTCATGAACGGCGACATCCTGCTGAACCTCGACTCCGAAGACGAAGGCGAACTCTTCATCGGCTGTGCCGGCGGCGTAGACTCCGTAGCCGAATTCAAGTATCAGGAAACCGACGTCCCTGCCGGATACTTCTGCTGCAAGATTCAGGTGAAAGGACTGAAAGGCGGACACTCGGGTGGCGACATCCACCTGGGACTGGGCAATGCCAACAAGATTCTGAACCGCTTCCTCAGCCAGTCCGCTGCCAAGTACGACCTCTATCTGTGCGAAATCGAGGGAGGAAACCTGCGCAACGCCATTGCCCGCGAGGCACATGCCGTCATCGCCATCCCCGAAGCCGACAAACATGCCCTGCGCAGTGACCTGAACGTGTTTACAGCTGAGGTACAGGCTGAATACAACGTCGTTGACCCCGACCTGCAACTGATTATGGAATCGGAGAACTTCCGCCCCAAAGCCATCGACCGCGACACGACCCGCCGACTGCTTCAGGCCCTCTATGCCTGCCCGCACGGCGTATTTGCCATGAGCCAGGACATTCCCGGATTGGTAGAGACATCCACTAACCTGGCCTCCGTCAAGATGAAACCGGACCACATCATCCGCATCGAGACCAGCCAACGCAGCTCGACCGCCTCGTCCAAGCAGGACATTGCCAACATGGTGCGCACCGTCTTCGAAATGGCCGGTGCCCACGTCACCTTCGGCGACGGCTATCCGGGCTGGAAACCCAATCCGCACTCCGAAATTCTGGAAGTGGCCACCGCTTCCTACAAACATCTGTTCGGCACAGAAGCGAAAGTCAAGGCCATCCATGCCGGACTGGAATGCGGTCTGTTCCTCGACAAATATCCGTCACTCGACATGATTTCGTTCGGTCCCACCCTGCAAGGCGTGCACTCGCCCGACGAACGCATGCTGATACCCACCGTCCAGAAGTTCTGGGACCACCTGCTGGATATTCTGAAAAATATTCCGGTCAAATAAACGGGTAAGGGACAACGAATGACACCCCACAAACGGAGATACAGAAATGAATGGAAAGGTCATCAGACCCTTCTGTTCTTCTGTATCTCCGTTTTCTTTTCTTTCTCCCCGTCCATTCCCTCTGTACAGGCGCAAGACACACTGGCTTTCCGTGTCGTCAGCTACAACGTGGAAAACCTGTTCGACACACGGCACGACTCCCTGAAAGACGACTACGAGTTTCTGCCCGAATCTACCCGCCACTGGAACTATCCGAAATACCGGAAGAAACTGGACGACATTGGCCGTACCCTCATTGCCGTTGGCGGATGGACCCCTCCTGCACTCGTAGCCCTGTGTGAAGTGGAAAATGACAGTGTACTACGCGACCTGACCCGCTACTCCGTCATACGCGAAGCCGGTTACCGATACGTTATGACCCACTCCAGAGATGAACGGGGCATCGATGTAGCCCTGCTCTACCAGCGGGGATTGTTCAAACTGCTTTCCTGCCACAGCATCACCGTGAGCAAACCACGCCCGTCCGACCGCCCCACACGCGACATACTGCATGCCAGCGGCCTGCTGCTGAACGGCGACACGCTGGACGTATTGGTCGCCCACTTCCCTTCCCGCTCCGGCGGCGCCAAGGAAAGCGAGCCCTACCGGCTGATGGCCGCCCGCCAACTGAAACGGACCGCAGATAGCCTCATGGCCCGACGCTGCTATCCACAGCTGCTGATTATGGGCGACTTCAACGACTACCCCCACAACCGTTCCGTCCGAAAAATATTACAGGCCAATGCACCCCAGCCGGGAGAATCAATCTCCTCCCGACGCCTGTATCATCTGCTTGCCCGCAAAGCCCGGACACAAAAAACGTTCGGCAGCTACAAGTATCAGGGAGAATGGGGGCTGCTGGACCACCTCATCGTATCGGGCAACCTGCTGCAAACAGACGCCCCTCTATCCACATCCGAAGCCCATGCCGACGTGGCTCGTCTACCCTTTCTCCTGACCGAAGACAGGAAGTTCGGCGGACAGCAACCTTTCCGTACGTACCTTGGACCTCGATACTTGGGAGGCATCAGTGACCACCTGCCTGTATGGGTAGAATTCCGGTTAATTTATTAACTAATCTGTCCTAACAAGGAGTAAAAATTTAAGCACACAGATACATAAATTTATCAATCTGCTCACCTGCACCCTAAATTCACACTTGCCCCGTTGTAGTTATCGAATAATTTTGCGAATATTGCACAAACAATTATCCACAAAGTCTCATGAAATACACCATTTTGATCCTGGCATTCCTCATAGGAACCATACCTGCATTTGCCCAAAAACTGATTGAAATAGGAAAAGGCTACAGCTCCACATCGGTCAATACGACCATTTTCCGCCACAGTTCCTTAGCCACTTTCAACGATCACCAATACACCGCCTATTATGACGGCGACGGCTATCTGGTCATCGGAAAACGCCCACTGAACTCCAACCGTTGGGAGCTTCTCCGTTCGTCCTACAAAGGAAATGTGGCCGATGCCCACAACGTCATCAGCCTTATGGTAGACGGCGAAGGCTATCTGCACGTTGCCTTCGACCATCACGGACAACCGCTGAACTACTGCCGCAGTACGGCACCCGAATCGCTTACTTTAGGAAAAAAGGAACCGATGACCGGTCATGACGAAGCGGACGTCACCTACCCGGAATTCTACCGGCTGTCCAACGGCGATCTGCTCTTTGCCTACCGCTCGGGAGCTTCCGGCCGGGGTAACCTTGTTCTGAACCGCTACAACTTGAAACAGCGTACCTGGCAACGGATACAGGACGTCCTCATCGATGGCGAAGGCGAACGCAATGCCTACTGGCAACTGTATGTTGATGCCCAAGACGTCATCCACGTTTCATGGGTATGGCGGGAGTCGTGGCTGGTGGAGACCAATCACGACCTGTGTTACGCCTGCTCGTCGGACGGCGGAAAGACTTGGCACAAGTCCGACGGCGAAGTCTATGACCTGCCCATCCGCCAAGACAATGCCGAATATGCCTGCCGTATCCCCCAGAACAGCGAACTCATCAATCAGACCAGCATGAGCGCCGATGCGGAGGGACATCCGTACATCGTCACCTACTGGCGCGATGCCGACAGCGATGTTCCCCAATACCGCCTGGTGTGGCACGATGGAGCAGCCTGGCACAACCGCCCCATCATGCGCCGCACCCAGCCTTTTTCCCTGAAAGGAGGAGGCACCAAGATGATTCCCATCTCCCGTCCCCGCATTGCCGTAGACAAGGGTCGTGCCTACTTCATCTTCCGCGATGCAGAGCGGAACAGCAAAGTTTCCATGGCCTATACTCCCGACATACTCAACGGTGAATGGCAAGTGACGGATCTCACAGACTTTTCGGTGGACGCCTGGGAACCCAGCCTTGATACAGAGCTGTGGAAACAGCGGCAACAACTCCACGTCTTCGTGCAGGAAACCCATCAGGGCGACGGAGAGAAACAGGTGACTTCTGCTCCCACTCCCGTCTATGTACTTGAAATCAATACCGAAAAATAACTTATAAACAAAAAACATGAACAAGATTCTTAAACCCCTTGCAGCCTGTGCCATCGCGATTCTACCGGCTGCTACATTTGCCAAGACATCCGAAGCCGACCAGGTACGGAAGATGATTGACAAGGTGAACCAACACTGGCAGGCCGAGAACAAGCCGGAAGTACGTTCCTTCTGGGACAACGCTGCCTACCACACCGGCAACATGGAAGCCTACTTCCTGACCGGCAATGAAGATTACCGTGCCTACTCCGAGGCATGGGCCAGACACAACGAATGGAAAGGAGCCAAGAGCAACGACCGCTCCCAATGGAAGTATTCCTATGGTGAATCAGACGAATATGTGCTGTTCGGTGACTACCAGATCTGCTTCCAGACGTATGCCGACCTCTACAACCTGGCTCCCGAAGATTATAAGATCAGACGGGCTCGCGAAATCATGGAGTACCAGATGAGTACTCCGAACAACGACTACTGGTGGTGGAGCGACGGACTTTACATGGTGATGCCCGTCATGACGAAACTCTACAAGATAACCCATAACCCCCTCTATCTGGATAAATTGTACGAGTACATCACCTATTCCGACCAGATAATGTTCGACCCGGAAGAAAACCTCTACTACCGCGACGCCAAATATGTCTATCCCAAGCACAAAAGCGTCAACGGAAAGAAGGACTTCTGGGCCCGCGGCGACGGATGGGTACTGGCCGGCCTGGCCAAGGTACTGAAAGACCTGCCCGCCGACTACAAGTATCGCCCCTTCTTCGTGGAAAAATTCCAGAAAATGGCCAAGGCCGTGGCCGCCATCCAGCAGCCCGAAGGCTACTGGACCCGCAGCATGATGGATCCCGAACATGCTCCCGGCCCTGAAACCAGCGGCACCGCCTTTTTCACCTACGGCATTCTGTGGGGCATCAACAACGGCTATCTGGACGAAACCGAATTCCTGCCCGTAGTCAACAAGGCCTGGACATACCTGTCGAAAACCGCTCTCCAGAAGAACGGAGCCGTAGGCTACGTTCAGCCCATCGGCGAGAAGGCCATTCCCAGACAGGTAGTCGACGCCAACTCTACAGCCAACTTCGGGGTAGGTGCCTTCCTGCTGGCCGCCTGCGAGTATGTACGTTACCTGGAAGCTCCCAAGACGGAGGACCGTGCCTACTGGTGCGACCTAGCCTACAAGATGGCAGCTCCCATCCTGAGCAACATGGCTAAAGGGGAACTGCAGAAGAACATGATTGTAGAAGTAAGCCCCACGTGGGACGGCCGCGACAAGAAAGTGACCTACATGGAAGCCTTCGGACGCCTGATGGCAGGCATTGCACCGTGGCTCACCCTGCCCGATGACCAGACGGAAGAAGGAACCATGCGCAAGCAGCTGCGCGAATGGGCCCTAAAGAGCTATGCCAACGCCGTCGACCCGCAAAGCCCCGACTACCTGCTGTGGCGCAAGGAAGGTCAGCCGCTGGTAGACGCCGCCTACATTGCCGAGAGTTTTCTTCGTGCCTTCGACCAGTTGTGGGAACCGCTCGACACTACCACCAAGCAGCGCTATATCGAGGAATTCACCCTGCTGCGCCGCATCGATCCTCCCTACACCAACTGGCTGCTGTTCTCCTCGACCATCGAAAGTTTCCTGGCCAAGGCCGGAGCGCCCTATGATGCCTACCGCATCAACTCGGCCATCCGAAAAGTGGAAGAATGGTACACAGGCGACGGCTGGTACTCGGACGGGCCGATCTTTGCCTTCGACTATTACAGCAGTTTCGTATTCCATCCCATGTATCTGGAAACCCTCCAAGCGATGAAGGATGCCAAAGCCTATACACGCATACACTATTCCAAGTATTACGACCGCGCCCTGCGCCGTGCCCGGAAATATAGTCTGATATTGGAACGTTTCATTTCGCCCGAAGGAACCTTCCCCGTATTCGGCCGCTCCATTCCTTACCGCATGGCTACCATGCAACCCCTGGCTCTGATGGCCTGGTATCAGGAACTGCCTGCCGGTGTGACCAACGCCCAGGTACGTTGTGCCCTCACCGCCGTTATGAAACGCATGTTTGCCAGCGGCAACAACTTCAACGAAGGCGGCTACCTGACCATCGGGTTCAGCGGACGCCAGCCCAACATTGCCGACTGGTATACCAACAACGGCAGCCTGTACATGACCTCCCTCGCCTTCCTGCCTCTGGGACTGCCTGCCAGCCACCCGTTCTGGACCGATGCCCCGCAAGACTGGACCAGCAAACGTGCCTGGAACGAACAACCCTTCCCCAAGGACCACCAGTGGAAGGATGAAATCCGTACATGGGATTTGTTCTGATAATAACAGCATGTAAGGAGGCACCACGGTGCATCCGACCCTTCAGGCACGGATGATACGGATAAATTGTCATCCGTGCCTGAAATATAATATATCAACCCCGGCTCTTCTGCTTCAGGTATTCGGAAGGAGCCATACCATACTCATCCTTGAAGCACTGCCTGAAATAAGCTACGCTGCTGAATCCTGCCAAATCGGAAATTTCCGCAATGCTGCACTCTCCGCTCATCAGGAGGTCCACACTCTTCTTCAGCTTCACCTTACGAACAAATTCGTTGACCGACATGTCTGTCAGACACTTTATCTTACGATAGAGTGTCGAATGGCTCATGCACATCTTATCGGCAATAAAGGCCACGTCTATCTTCTCCATACTGAGGTTGCTCTCGATGATGCGGTTCACCTTGTCGAGGAATTCACGGTCAAGCTTGTTAAGCGTATGGTTTCCTTCACCCAGGTCTTTCAGAGCCTCTTGCGTGGAGGTCCCCACCGACGACACTGTCTTGGCAGCAATCAGTCCGGCCAGCTTCCTCCTGCCTGCCAACAGGTTTTCAATTCGTCTACCCAGCAGACGGGCACTGAAAGGCTTGGCAATAAACGAGTCAGCCCCTACAGCATAACCCTCTTCGCGGTCTTGCATGCTATCCTTGGCCGTCAACAATATCACGGGGATATGGCTGGTACGCATGTCCTGCTTTACCCGCTTGCAGAAAGCGATACCGTCCATGATGGGCATCATGATGTCGCTCACGATGACACTCGGCGTACGTACCTTGGCTATATCCCATCCCTCCTTACCATTGGAGGCGGTCAGCACTTCATAGGAATCTTCAAACGAACTCCGGATATACTCACGGATATCGTTATTATCTTCCACCACCAGCAGAACGGGACGGGCATCTTCTCCTTCGGTGACCGATTCCCTGACAGCAGCCACGGATGTCTGTGCACGGGCGGACTCCTTGTGTTGGGCATGGGGATAGGTATTATCCGTCAGCAGGCTGAGGGTAAAGCAACTGCCCTCATTCAACGTACTTTCCACGGCAATCTTCGCCTCATGCAGATCGGCCAGCGACTTCACCAATGCCAGTCCAATGCCGGTACCCGACGCCTGATGCTTGCCTTCCGCCTGATAATAACGGTCAAAGATATGAGGTATCGACTCCGAGTCGATACCAAACCCGGTATCCTTCACCTTAATGTCGGTATATCTTTGTCCCGCTTCTTCACGACTGGAGAGCGACAGGGTGATGACACCTTCCGGCGTATATTTCATGGCATTGGACATCAGGTTGTTCACAATAATCCGAACCATTTCCGGGTCGAAATAGAGTTCCGTCTCTTCCGTCTCAATCTTTACTTCGATGTCCACCCGACTGTTCTGGTTCAATTCCTTGAAGCCTAATCCGATTTCCTTTACCAGCTTGGCGATGTTACCTTTCTCTATCAACAACTTCCGGTTCTGGGTCTCAGTCTTGCGGAACTCCAAAATCTGGTTGATAAGTGCCAGCAGCCTGTTGGCATTACTGTGTATGATGCCGATGCGCTCGGCATGTTTCTGCGACAGTGACTTGTCGGCCAGCAGGTCTTCCAACGGACCGATGATCAGTGTCAGCGGTGTGCGGAGCTCATGCGTGATGTTGGTATAGAAACGGAGGCGTTCGGCATTGAGCTTCTCACCGTTCTCCAATTGTTGGTGTTCCAAGCTAAGTTTATTTTCCAGGTCGAGTTTATGCTTGTAGGAACGAAGGATGAAGAACAGCAACAGGCAGCCGGCCACTGCATAGAACAACTTGGCATACCAAGTCAACCACAGGGGTGGCTCAATGACCAATGCCAACGAAGCGATATTCTCATCATTCCAATTCTGATTTCTCACCCTCGCATTCACCTTGAAAGTATAGCTTCCGTAAGGCAGATTCCGGAATGTCACCTGATTCTCACCATGCGTGTTGTACCAGGAGTCGTTCAGCCCCTCCATCTGATAGATGTATTCCACCTGCCCGGCCTGGGAAAAATCGGTCACATTAAAACCAATCCGCAGGTTGTTGTTCTTGTAGGAAAGCTTGACCTTGTTCTTGATGACAGGCACCGTCACCTCGGCATATTCCGGCCTGAGGTCTCCTGTCATACTCCGACACTCGGTGAAAACTACCGGTGCGACCTCCCCGTCGTCGTCAAGGGTTGCCGGATTGAAATAGCACACACCATTCTGTGAGCCGAAATAAATGGTACCGTCGTCCGAACGGCAGACCGAACCATCCATAAAGTCGCCACGCGGCACCCCATCGTGAAAATTGTAATTCTTAAATATCCCGCTTACCGTTTCAAGGCAGGAAATCCCATTGTTCGTACTGAACCAGATGTTTCCTTTCTCATCCTCCTGGATGGCCCTGATGTAACCGTTCTCAATGCCATCCTTTTCCGAAAAGACGCGGAAAGCATTCGGTTCGTCGGTCCTTTCAAAGAAGACAAGGCCGTTCCGAGTTGCAGCCCAAATAGATCCATTCTGACTCATGAACAGATGGGAAACTGCATTCGAAGGCATACTGTTGTCAGTCGTCAAACTATAGACCAGATTGTTGTGACGGTTCAATATCTGAATGCCCTTGCCAAAAGTACCGATCCACAATTTACCCTGCCGGTCGCGCAGGATGCTATGTACCATATTGTCGGGCAACTGATTGTTGATGCTGTCCTCGCAAACAAACCGTCCGTCTGCATAGCTGAACACACCGCTCTCCGTACCGATCCACATCTTTCCGTCAGCGTCTTCGTAGAAACATCGGACATCAAGATTGGAGTAATTGCCTCCCATCCGATTCATCTGTTTGGTTCGCCAGTCATACATGGTTACGCCGTCCAGGTACATGCCCAGCCACAAGTCACCGGAACGGTCTCTATAAATGACATTGACATGGGTATTCCTCTTTACGGCCTCAGGGACCAGCTGTCTTTCCATCCGGTTCTGGTCGAATACTGCTATCTCGTTTTCACCACCTAGCCACAAACGGCCGTCCCTGTCTACATTGATACCCCACACCTGCTTATTCATGAACTCACCGTAACGCTTCATCTGATAGGGCAACGTACTGAACAGCGGTTGTTGATGACTGATGACGTCCACCCCGCCCCGATAGTTACCTATCCAGATGTTTCCAAACGAGTCCTCGAACACACAACGGGCGTTGGGTGACGACAGACCATGGATGTCGTTCGTCACCACAATGTTGCGGAACTGCACCTGCTCAGGACGGATAAAGGAATTCTGACGCAGATCGAGAATACTCACTCCACCCATGTTGGTACAAATCCAAAGATTGCCGTCACGCGTCTGGCTGATGTCATATACCTGATTGGACAAAAGAGAGTTTGGACTGCCTGGCTGATTACGGAAGGTCGTAAACTCTTTCGTTACCGGATTGAACAGGGACAGGCCGTTCTCCGTACCAATCCATATCCGTTCCGCACTGTCCATCAGAATGGCATGGACCGTATTGCTCGGAATACTCATGGGATTGTCGGAAGAGTGGCGGAAATTCTCACAAGTCCGTGTCTTCAAGTCGATGATACTAAGACCGTCATTCACGTGTCCCACATAGAGATGACCTTTTCCGTCATCGCACGAAGTCCAGTTACGGCCAACCAATCCCTTCACATTGGACGTATTGAAACTTTCTATTTTCTTCGTCTTGCGGTCGTAGCGGTCAATGCCCAGGTGATAGTGGGTAATCCAGATGCTGCCGTCGGCAGCCATTTTCAAGTCGGTTACGTCGTTTGTAATCAATCCGTTCCGTATATCCAGCGTCTCAAACTCCTGCGTGTCCACGTGAAAGATACTGATGCCGTCGCGTTGCGTCCCCACCCATATCGTATTGTCCTCGGGTACGGAAAGCAAAGTATTGTGTTCGTTCCCACTGATGTGCGAATTGTTGCGGTTGTAGACCGTAAAGTGTTTGCCGTCGAACTTGTTCAAACCAGCCTCGGTAGCAATCCAAACGCATCCCTGCCTGTCCTGTGTGATATCCACCACATAATTGTTGGACAAACCCTGCTCCACTCCCATCCGTTTCAGAATTAGATCATCCTGAAGTGCACGTACGGTCACAGGGAAGCACAAGATCAATACAAGGAACGATATAAGATAGCCGATTTTCTTCATCATTGTATTAAACAGATTAATTGTACCCAGCAAAAATAATGAAATAAGCCGAATGAAACAGGTTTTGCAAGTATTTTTCTACCTATTTTCATCAAAAAGCATGAAACCTCCTATACACATTTTTGGTGTGAAAGGAAGCATGAGACGCTGATTTCACAACAATCCTTTGGATTCCAGTAATCTATCAAAATAGTGAAAGCGTGAAACCATCTTTCAGGAAACAAGAATTCAGCAGAAATATAGAGCTGACCTGAACAAGCTTTCACCTTCGTCAACATCCCTACGAATAATGACCAACAACCGAAAACAGCCATTTCTGCAGCATAACTATGGACTTGAGCCACATAACTATGAACTTGAGCGATGTAACTATAAACTTTAGAAACGGCATTTTGACGAAAAAAATGATGTTTCCCAACGAAAAATTAGATGTTCATGCCTATCGAGTATATGTTCTGATTACAAAACATACACATCCTGCCCACAAGACATACGCATCCCGCTCACAGAATATGCACATTTTGTCCACAAAATATGCGCTTCCAATACAGAAGCACCTGTTTACCCCCTTCTCTCTTCCGCATCTTCAAGTCTTCTCAAATGTTAAAAACTACCAATAAGAAACAAATCACACAGGATAGAATAAAACGTCATTTGACATCTTTGAACAATTTTTCTATCCCATCTGCTTATTTCTTATAATACCTTTTTCTTTTCAAACGTCTACTTTTGACAGCGATTTAATTCTCACACAATTTTTAATTAAAATAAAATTAATGATGAAATCTAATTCTTGCAAAAACAATCGACGAGCCATGATGGCTCTGCTTCTTTGCACAGGATTCATTGCCATGCATCCCTTGGCAATGTCAGCTAAAGAAGAAGTTTCATCACTGAATGTGGTGCAACAGCAAAAAAATGTAAGTGGCGTTATCAAGGACTCAACTGGAGAACCTGTCATCGGTGCCAATGTCCGTGAAAAAGACAACCCCACCAATGGAACTATTACAGATTTGGATGGCAAATTCAATTTAAATGTAACTAATGCCACCAAATTGGAAATTTCCTTTATTGGGTACAAAACTGTTATTGTAGACGCTATTCCTGGCAAGCCTGTCAATGTTACATTGGAAGATGATTCTGAAATGTTGGATGAAGTAGTTGTCGTAGGTTTCGGTACCCAGAAAAAAGTGAACCTGACCGGTTCGGTAGGTGTGGTAACAGCCGATGAGCTAAAAGAACGTCCCGTAACCAATGCTACGCAGGCTCTTCAGGGTGTAGTACCCGGATTGCAGATTACGCAAACCAACGGTAGTTTGGAAGACACGCCCAGTATCAATGTACGTGGTACAACTACCATCGGACAGGGAACAAGCGGCTCTCCGCTCGTTTTGATTGACGGCATGGAAGGTGACCTGAATACTATCAACCCGCAAGACATTGCCAATATCTCCGTTCTGAAAGATGCAGCTGCATCTTCAATTTATGGTTCACGTGCTCCGTTCGGTGTAATCCTGATTACAACCAAATCAGGCAGCAAAGAAGGAAAGACCTCCATCAACTACAACAACAGCTTCCGTTGGGGTACACCTATCAACATGAACCATTTGATGAGCTCCGTAGATTTTGCAGGCTGGATGAATGATGCTTTAACAAATGGAGGACAAGCTGTTCAATTTGATGCAGACAGAATGGCCGATATTGTAGCCTACCACAATGCAAGTCCATATAAACCAGGCCAACGAATTACCAGTGACGGTACTATCATGAGCGGTATCAGCGCAGGCGACAACGGATATTGGTTAGAAGCATATGCCAACGGTATAGATGATGTAGACTGGTATGGTGAAGTCTACAAGAAATGGACATTCTCCCAAGAACACAACTTCAGTGTCAGCGGTGGGACCAACAAGTTGAATTATTATGCTTCGTTTAATTTTTTGGATCAAGGCGGTTTCATGAAGTATGGCGAAGAAGGTCTGAAACGTTATAATGGAACAGCCAAGATCAGCTCACAAATTACCGACTGGCTGAAATTCAATTACACCATGCGTTTCACCCGTCAGGATTACAAGCGTCCTGCCACACTGACAAGTTCTCTGTATTCCGATATGGCTCGTCAGGGGTGGCCAGTTCTTCCTCTCTATGATCCCAATGGGTATTTCTATGATGCGCCGTCACCTGTTTTGGGTCTGGCAGAAGGAGGTGTTGATAAAACCCAGACAGACAACTCTTACCATCAGATTGGTCTGATTTTTGAACCTATCAAAAACTGGATTACGCATGTTGACTTCAATTACCATATCAAATCAGCCAACAGACATTGGGACAGCCAGATGAGATATAATCATGATGTCAACGGCAATCCGTATGTGTACAGCAATAGTTCCAATGTGCACGAAGATTACTACAAAGAGAACTATTACAACTTCAATGCATACACAGAATATACCTATAATCTCAATGACGCCCACAATTTCCATGTAATGGGTGGTTTCCAAGCAGAGAATCTGAAACAGACACAGTTTGGACTGCAAAGAAACGGTATCATGTTCTCTGGCAAACCCGAAGTGGACCTTACTACCGGCCTGGATTATTGGGGCAATGCAGTTACACCATCAACCAATGGGTCTAGAAATGAATGGGCTACAGCCGGCTTCTTTGCCCGTATCAATTACGACTATCAGGGCAAATACCTGATCGAGGCCAATGTACGTGCAGACGGTACTTCCCGCTTCAGAACAGGCAATCAATGGAAAACATTCCCTTCTGTTTCGGCAGGTTGGAACATTGCCAGAGAAAGTTTCTTCGAACCAATCAACGATCTGATTGGCACACTGAAGATACGTGCTTCTTACGGTTCGCTGGGTAACCAGAATACAACCAACTGGTATCAGACCTTCCAAACCATGACGGTAGGTTCTTCAGATGGTAGCTGGCTGATGAATGGAGTAAAACCGAATACCGCTACTGCTCCCGGACTGGTATCTACAACACTGACTTGGGAAACCATTGAATCATACAACATTGGTTTGGATTGGGGATTACTCAATAACCGTTTGACCGGATCGTTCGACTATTATATCCGAAACACTAAAGACATGGTGGGTAATGCTCCTGAACTTCCGGCCATTTTAGGTACTGCAGTTCCTGTAACCAACAATACCGACTTGCGCACTTCAGGATGGGAATTGTCAATTGGCTGGAATGACCGTCTGGACAACGGGTTGAACTATAGTGCCAAATTCAACATATCAGATGCACGTACAAAGATTACTCGCTATCCCAATAACCCGACCAATGCCATCAGCACCTACATTGAAGGACGTTACATCAACGAAATCTGGGGCTACGAAACCGTAGGTCTGGCCAAGACAGATGCTGAAATGCAAGCCCACCTCGCCACATTGCCCAACGGCGGACAGAATGCTTTGGGAAGCGACTGGAGAGCCGGTGACATCATGTATGCCGACCTGAACGGTGACGGAAAGATTTCCGGTGGTGCAGGTACACTGAACGACACAGGTGATATGAAGGTTATCGGTAACAGTACTCCACGCTACCTCTTCGGCCTTGACTTGAACGCCAGCTGGAAAGGATTTGACATCCGCGTATTCTTCCAGGGTGTGATGAAACGCGACTACTGGCAAGGAAGTACCTATTTGTTCGGTTCTGCCAGCAACGGACAATGGTGGGCTACCGGCTTGAGTCAGGTTCACGATTATTTCCGTGACGAGAACACATGGTCTGTCCAAAACGGTTATCAGTCTGTGAATACAGATTCTTACCTGCCTCGTCCGCTGTACAGCGACAAGAACCAGCAGTGTCAGACAAGATATCTGCAGAACGCAGCCTACATTCGCTTGAAGAACTTGCAAATCGGTTACACAATTCCGAAGAACATCACAACCCGCTGGGCCATCCAGAGCTTGCGCATATTCTTCTCCGGTGAAAATCTGTGGACAGGAACAAGCCTTGCTGACCAATTCGATCCTGAAACCATTTCAAGTTATAGTGGAAACTCTTACCCGTTGTCAAAGACATTGTCATGCGGTATAAATGTTACATTCTAAATTCGATTAAATTATGAAACTCAATAAACTTACCTATTTTTCAACAGTTTTATTGCTGTCTTCTTCATTGATATCGTGTGAGGATTTTCTGGACAAGGAACCCCCTTCATACGCAGTTCCTGAAGATTACTACTTAGCAGAAGACCAGCTTCAGGCCGTAGCCAACAAATTCTATTCTGACGGCTTGCTTCCCTCTCACGGTAACTGGAGTTACGGGACTTTCGGGACAGATAACAATACGGACAACCAGGCTGGCTTCACTGCGGACAACAAGTATACCACCGGACAATGGAAAGTTTCATTGGAAAACGGCAACTGGGCTTGGACCAATATCCGCAACATCAACTATTCACTGAATACGATTCTGAATAATTATGAAGCGGGAAAAATCAGCGGTTCAGATACAAATATCCGCCAATATATCGGAGAAATTTACTTCTTCCGCGCTTACTGCTACTTTGACATGCTGCAGAAGTGGGGAGACCTGCCTATCATCAAGGAAGCCTTACCCGATAATAATGAAATTTTGGTTGCAGCCAATCAAAGAAGTCCCAGAAATGAAGTTGCAAGATTCATTATCGAAGATCTGGACAACGCCATCGCTTACATGACAGACAATTTTGATGCTAAAAAGAATCGTTTGTCTTCGGATGTTGCCCAATTATTGAAGTCACGCGTAGCTCTGTTTGAAGCTTCTTGGCTGAGATACTTTAATAATACACCTTTTGTCCCGAACGGTGAAGGATGGCCGGGAAAAGCAAAAGATTATAATGCAAACTATCAATTCCCATCAGGCAGCATAGAAAGTGAAATCGAATATTTCTATACGATAGCAGCAGAAAGTGCTGAAGAAGTGGCTGAAAAATACAAAGGACGACTGACTCAGAACACAGGCTTAGTTCCCCAATCTGAATCAGATCCAGAGAATCCTTATTTCAGCATGTTCGGAAATACAGATATGTCAGGTTTCCCGGATGTACTCTTGTGGCGTGAATACAGTGAAGGTTTAGGCATTACCAACAATATCGAAATTGCTGTCGAGAAAGGCAATTACGGTGTAGGTTTGACTCGAAGTATGGTTCAAGGCTTTGTAATGGCAGATGGTAAGCCCATCTACGCAAGCCACAATGGCTTTACATTCAATGACGAGTCATTGGCTAACGTAAGAAAAAATGCAGATCCGCGTCTGTTCATCTTCCTGAAGGAGCCCTACCAAATCAACATGTTTAAGAACATGGATTCACAGAAAGACCATGGCGTAGAGATTGAGCCCTATCCCAGCATTTTGATTAGTGATGGTGAAAACGGCTATAGTACAGGTTACTCAATCCGTAAGGGTGGCACATTCGATAAAGCACTGACCGGTAACGGTGCCGGATATACAGGTTCCATCACTTTCAGAGCCACCGAAGCCTTACTGAATTACATGGAAGCCCAATATGAATTGACCAAGAATCTTTCTTCCGGCCATATTCTGGAATATTGGAAAGCTATCCGTACAGCTGCAGGATTTAAAGGAACCGCTATTGACCCGCAGACAACCATTGCCGCAACCGACATCAGCCAGGAAAAGCTGGATTGGGGATCTTATTCTGCCGGCGAACAGTTGACCGACCCCGTTCTTTACAATATCCGTAGAGAGCGCCGTTGCGAACTGATGGCCGAAGGACTTAGATGGATGGATCTGATCCGTTGGAGAGCATTGGATCAGATGATTGAGGAACCCTATATTGTAGAAGGATTCCACCTGTGGAACACAGAGATGCAGACATGGTATGAGGCAAGTGACATGATTGCGGATGGCAGTTCCTCAGCAACCGTATCCAGTCCGAGCTTAAGCGAATATTACAGACCCTATCAGAAGAATATGACAAGTGGTAATTTGTTCAAAGATGGGTATACTTGGCACATGGCACACTACCTGCAGCCGCTTCCCATCAAACAGTTCCAATTGACATCTTCTGATAACGCATCGCCCGAATTATCTCCGCTGTATCAGAATCCATATTGGCCAACTACAGCTGATATGCCTGCAGAGAAATAAAATTTCTAATCATAAAAGTAACTGGAGTTTCTCTCATGTAATGGGGAGCTTCAGTTACTTTTTTTATTTTTAAGTATCATGAAAGGCATTAAAATCTTATTCCTCATCATCCTCGCATTGCCGGCTATCCAGTCCATCCAAGCACAACATCATATTAAGAAGGGTATTCCAATGGATTCTATCCTATTAAGTGATCCTTGCATTCTCGCAGACCAGCAAACATCCATGTATTATATGACAGGTACAGGAGGAATGTTATGGAAAAGTAAAGATCTCAAATTGTGGGAAGGGCCTTACGCAATTGCTCAAACAGATCCCCATTCATGGATGGGGCCTAAACCAATGATCTGGGCAGCCGAACTTCATCCTTATCAAAACAAGTATTACTATTTTGCTACATTTACAAATCCTACTGTTAAAATAGACACAGTCAGAGGAAATGCAATAGAAAGAAGAGCTTGTCATATATTGGTAAGCGACAAGCCGGACGGTCCTTACCGCCCAATGCAAGATTCCATATACTTGCCGGCAAACAAGCCAACTCTCGATGGAACTTTTTGGATTGATACAGATGGAAAACCTTATATGGTTTATTGTTATGAATGGTTACAGAACTGGAATGGAACGATTGAAAAGATTGAATTAAAACCAGATCTCAGTGGTTCAGTCGGAGAAGGACAAGTATTATTCCGTTCAAATGAATGTCCATGGAGCCGTGAAATCAGCGAGGGAAAAGAAGGGCCAAACAAAGTTACCGACGGTCCTTACCTATTTCGCACAGAAACAGGCAGACTAGGCATGATTTGGACAAGCTGGATATATGACATTTATACACAAGGAGTTGCCTACTCAGAAAGTGGAACGTTAGATGGCCCTTGGATCCAAGAACCTCAACCTATCACACCACCTAATTTTGGCCATGGAATGCTTTTCAAAACCTTAGAAGGAAAATGGTTAATGTCTGTACATAGTCACAAAAACATCGATGGAACATATATTCGTGTTCCACACTTGTTTGAAGTAGACTTATCAGGTGATAAATTAATTGTCGGAGAAATCTATCAACCATAGAAAGGATACTCAACCAATAAAAAAACAATAACATTATGAAGAAATATGGATTAGCATCTATATGTGTGTATATCTACATTCTGTTATTTACAGCGTGTACACAACCTATATTAAAACCCATCCGTTCGGGCGAGATATGGCCGGACGACCGCGGCGTACACGTCAATGCACACGGAGGAGGCATGCTCTACCACGACGGTACCTATTACTGGTATGGTGAAAACAAGTCGGACACCACCAGCAAGGCTATGGTGGGCATCATGTGCTACTCTTCGAAAAACCTCACCGACTGGAAGAACGAAGGGGCCGTACTGCCCGTCGAGCTGAACGACACAACCAGTGACATCGCACAGGGTTGCGTTATGGAGCGTCCGAAGGTGATCTACAACGACAAGACAAAGAAGTTCGTCATGTGGTTTCACCTGGAACTGAAAGGGAAAGGTTATGCCGCCGCCCGCTCGGCCGTAGCCGTAAGCGACTCTCCGACAGGACCGTTCCGCTTCCTCCGCTCGGGACGAATCAATCCCGGCAAACTGCCCTTCAACATGACCGCCGAACAACGAGCCGTACTCGACACCCTGCAGGCCGAGCACTTCAAGGAATGGTGGACACCCCAGTGGTACGAAGCCATTGACAAAGGGCTCTTCCTGAAACGTGACCTGGAAGGCGGACAAATGGCACGCGACATGCAACTCTTCGTGGACGACGACGGAAAAGCCTACCACATCTATTCGTCGGAAGACAACCTGACCTTACAAATTGCCGAACTGAGCGAAGACTACCTGAGCCATACCGGCAAGTATACCCGCCTGGCACCGGCCGGACACAACGAAGCACCGGCCATCTTCAAGAAGGACGGCATCTACTGGATGATTACCTCGGGATGTACCGGTTGGGATCCCAACGAGGCACGCATGTTCTCCGCCCCCAGCATTTGGGGCCCCTGGACCAAGCATCCCAATCCCTGCATCGGACCCAAAGCCGAACTGACCTTCGGTGGACAGAGTACGTTCGTACTGAAGGTGCCGGGCAAGAAAGACGCCTACCTGTTCATGGCCGACATTTGGAGACCGAAAAGGCCGAGCGATGCACGCTACATCTGGCTGCCTATACAGTTCAAGGACGGAGTACCCTACATTGAATGGATGGACAGCTGGACACTGGACTTCTTCCAATAAGCCAAGCCGACAAAATCAAGAAATCCGCCTTCGCCCACACGGTGTAAGGCGGATTTTTCTTTATTATCTACACAAATATCGTTCATTGCATGATATTCTACCTATTTTTGAATGATTTGACTACCCTGTAACCATTGTTTATTCGTAAATTTGCGCAAACAAAAACTACATACATATACCATTCAGACATGAAAAACAAAATTCTTGCTTTCCTTTTATGCCTGTCGGCCTTGACTCCCGCCTTTGCGGAGAAGATCGAAGAAAAAGACTTGGCAGCCTATCTCTTCGTTTACTTCACCGGCAACCACATCAGCCAGGAGGCCGTATGCTATGCCGTCAGCATGGACGGATATACCTACTGGGCACTGAACGACAACAAACCGGTCATCGACTCCAAAGTCATCAGCTCGACCGGCGGCGTACGCGACCCGCACATCCTGCGCTGCGAAGACGGAAAGACGTTCTACATGGTGGTGACGGACATGGTATCGGACAACGGATGGGATTCCAACCGCGCCATGGTGTTGCTGAAGTCGACCGACCTGATACACTGGTCGCACTCGGTCATCAACATGCAGAAGCGCTATGAAGGCCAAGAAAAACTGAAACGTGTATGGGCCCCCCAAACCATTTATGACCCCGAAGCGGGAAAGTACATGGTCTACTGGTCCATGAAATACGGTAACGGCCCTGACGTCATCTATTACGCCTATGCCAATGCCGACTTCACCGACCTCGAAGGCGAACCCAAGCCGCTGTTCGTTCCGGCCGACAAGAAATCGTGCATCGACGGAGACATTGTCTACAAAGACGGCATCTACCACCTGTTCTACAAGACGGAAGGACACGGCAACGGCATCCGGGTAGCTACCACAAACTCCCTGACCTCCGGCCAATGGAAAGAGGATCTGGAATACAAGCAACAGACCAAGGAAGCAGTGGAAGGCGCCGGCACCTTCAAGCTGATAGGCGAGGACAAATACATCCTGATGTATGACGTCTACATGAAAGGTGCCTACCAGTTTACGGAAACTACCGACCTGGAGCATTTCAAGGTCATCGACCACGACGTAAAAATGAACTTCCATCCGCGCCACGGCACCATCATCCCCATCACCCGAAGCGAACTGAAGCGCATCACCGACCAGTGGGGCAAGCCGGCCGAACTGGGCGAATTGCCCAACAACCCCGTACTCCCCGGCTTCCATGCCGACCCCGAAATCATTTACTCCAACCTGACCGGCAAATATTACATCTACTCCACCACCGACGGCCAGCCCGGATGGGGCGGATGGTACTACACCGCCTACTCGTCAAACGACCTGAAGGACTGGACCTACGAAGGCATCGTGCTCGACCTGAAGTCCGACCAGGTGTCCTGGGCCGACGGCAACGCCTGGGCCCCTGCCATCGAGGAGAAGAAAACCAAAGACGGCTACCGCTACTACCTGTACTTCAGCGGCAATCCGAAGAACGGAGGCGGCAAGCAGATCGGCGTCGCCACGGCCGACTCGCCTACGGGTCCCTTCACCGACCTGGGGCATCCGATGATTACCGAATCGCCCACAGGAGGCGGCCAGCAGATTGACGTGGATGTCTTTACCGACCCCGTCTCGGGCAAGTCCTACCTGTACTGGGGCAACGGATACATGGCCGGAGTCGAACTGAACAAGGACATGCTCTCCATCAAGAAGAAAACACTGAAGGTACTGACACCCGAAGGCGGCACGTTGCAGGACTATGCCTACCGCGAAGCGCCCTACGTGTTCTACCGCAACGGGCTGTACTACTTCATGTGGTCGGTGGACGACACCGGCTCGGCCAACTATCATGTGGCCTACGGCACATCCACCTCGCCGCTGGGTCCCATCCAGGTAGCTTCCGACCCCATCGTCACCCTCCAGGACCCTGAACTGGAAATCTACGGACCGGCCCACAACTCGGTCATCTGCAAGCCCGGCACAGACGAGTGGTACATCGTCTACCACCGCATCAACAAGCATTACCTTGACAAGAGCCTCTCGCCCGGCACACACCGCGAAGTGTGCATCGACCGCCTGGAGTTCAATGAAGACGGCACCATCAAACGGGTGAAGCTGACGAAATGAGCCACAAATGTTCAATATTCAAATAGATTATACCAATATCATGAGAAGAGTAGCAAGCATCGCCCTCTCCCTCCTCCTGGCCGCAGGCATAGCCGGCGGGATGACGTCGTGTTCACAAAAGACGACAGGTACGTTCGAGGCAGGAAAGGGCACGTTTCTCCTGAACGGAGATTCCATGGTGGTGAAAGCCGCCGAAATCCACTATCCGCGTATTCCCGAACCCTACTGGGAGCAACGTATCGAATCGTGCAAAGCACTGGGCATGAACACAATCTGCCTCTACGTTTTCTGGAACCTGCACGAACAGGAAGAAGGTAAGTTCGACTTCACAGGGAACAAAGACATTGCCAAGTTCTGCCGCCTGGCACAAAAGCACGGCATGTACGTCATCGTACGACCGGGTCCCTATGTATGCGCCGAATGGGAAATGGGCGGTCTGCCTTGGTGGCTCCTGAAGAAGCAGGATGTACAACTCCGTTCGCTCGACCTCTACTATATGGAACGTGTAGGCATCTTCATGAAGGAAGTAGGTAAGCAGCTGGCCGACCTGCAGATTACCCGCGGCGGAAACATCATCATGGTGCAAGTGGAGAATGAATTCGGCTCCTATGGTACCGACAAA
>ULXJ01075580.1_pt1 | contig 29491 bp, 28 predicted proteins | sample 1960981 | NCBI WGS metagenome assembly ULXJ01 (sample SAMEA4835830, study PRJEB28245) | human gut metagenome | biome: gut microbiome; material: fecal sample | place: Denmark | collected 2008 | reverse complement strand
TCCGGCTCCCGGGCAGCGTTGGAAATGACCGTGGTCCCCTCTGCCCCGCAGGCGGCCAGCATCAGGTTTTCCGTGGCGCCCACGGAGGGCATGCTCAAAACCAGCTCCCGCCCCACCAGACGGGGCGCCCGGCACCGGAGGATGCCGCCCTCCTCCCGGATTTCCGCCCCCAGGTCCCGCAGCCCTGTCAGGTGCAGGTCGATGGGCCGGGGGCCCAGCTCGCATCCGCCGGGATAGCTCAGGTCCGCCTGGCCGCACCGGGCCAGAATGGCGCCCAGGAAGATGGCGGAGGAGCGCATTTCCCGCATTAGTATATCAGAAATTTCACATTGGTTCAACCCGGCGGTGTCCACCACCAGGCTGTCCCCCTCCCACCGGGCGTCGCAGCCCAGGTGCCTGAGAATGCGCACCGAGGCATCCACGTCCCGCAGATGGGGGCAGCCCAACAGCTCCACCGGTCCCCTGGCCAGCAGGGTGGCCGCCAGGATAGGCAACACGCTGTTCTTCGCCCCCTGGACCGTCACCTCGCCCCGCAGACTGCGGCCTCCTCTGACCAAAAGCTGGCTCATACACGTTCCCCTCCGTATCCAGAATGGTTCAACAGTCCATCCTATGGATACCGGGGAAAAGTGGTTACTTACAGATTTCCAGAATCGTCTGGTAAATCCGCTCGGCGGCGTCCCGGATGCCAAGGTCCGCCATGGCCTTCGCCATGGCAGCCCGGCGGGCGTCGTCGTGGAGGATACCGCAGGCGGTCTGGAACAGGAGCTGCCCGGAGCTGTCCTTCTCCAGCACCACCGCCGCCGCACCGGCGGACTCCAGCACCCGGGCGTTTTTCTCCTGGTGGTTGTTGGTCACATAGGGAGACGGCACGATCAGCGCCGGGACCCCCAGGGCCGTCAGCTCACTGATGGTGGAGGCGCCGGCCCGGCACAGCACCAGGTCCGCCGCCCGCATCACCCGGGCCATGTCGTAGATGTACTCCCGCACCTGGAGAGCCGGGTGGGCCGTCAGGTCCACCCCTTTCTCCTTCAGCAGGTCCAGCAAAACGGGGCAGCCCTGCTTCCCGGCGCCGTGGATGTGGTGGAAGGGCTCATTGGCCGCCTCCAGGGCCAGGAAGTCCGCCATCTGGCGATTCATGCCGGAAGCCCCCAGGGACCCCCAGAAGGACACGATCAGGGGCCGCCCGTCGTCCACGCCAAGCTGCCGTTTGGCCTCCTCCCGGGTGATACGGAAGAAGTCCTCCCGCACCGGCGTGCCGGTGACCACCACCTTCTCCGGATGGTGATAGTGCTCCCGGCAGGCCTCAAAGCCCACCATGACCCGGTCGGCGTAGTTCGCCAGCACCTCCGTTGTGAGGCCGGGGACCATGTTGGACTCATGGATGGCGGTAGGGATGCCGGCCTTGGCCGCCGCCTTTACCAGTGGATAGCTGGCATAGCCGCCCGTACCGATCACCACGTCCGGCCGGAACTGGCGCAGGATGGCCCGGGCCTCCCGGGGGGCCCGCACCAGATTGGCGGCGGAGATCAGGTTATGACGCAGCTCGGCAGGGCGCACAGAGCGGTGAAAGCTGGAGATGTGGACCATCCGGAAGGGATAGCCCGCCTTGGGCACCAGGTCCTTCTCCAGTCCCCGGTCCGCGCCCACGAACAGCACCTCCCGCGACGGGTCCCGCTCCTGCATCAACTGCGCCAGAGCAATGGCGGGATTCACATGACCTGCCGTACCGCCACAGGTGAAAATAATTCGTTTGATGGATGGCTCCATGATCCGCACCTCGTTTTCTCACTGCCTGAATACCGGCCTCCAGCCGGAAAAAAGCGGGGCAGGCGGCGCCTACCCCGCCCTGGTGGGCTTCATCTGCCGGGATACCGACAGCACGATCCCCATTTCCGCCAACTGGATGGAAAGGGCAGTACCGCCGTAGCTGAAGAAGGGCAGGGAGATGCCTGTGGTAGGCAACAGCCCCGTCACCACCCCGATGTTCAAAAAGGTCTGAACACCCATCAAGGTGATGATGCCCACCACCATGAGACTGCCGAAGCGGTCCCGGGCGTGGAGGGCGATCCAGAAGCCCCGGAGAATCAGCGCCGCGAAAAGAGCCATGATGATGGCAGCCCCAATGAGCCCCAGCTCTTCGCAGACGATGGCAAAAATGAAGTCGTTGTGTTCTTCCGGCAGATAGTAGAACTTTTGCTGGCTCTTGCCCAGGCCCACGCCCAACAGGCCGCCGGACCCGATGGCCAACAGGCTCTGGGACAGTTGGTAACCACTGCCCTGGGCGTCGGCCCAGGGGTCCAGCCAGGAGGTAATGCGGGACTGGTTATAACCGACGACAAACAGCACCAGATACATCAGTCCCGCCGCGGCGCCGACCGCGCCGCCTACCCAGGCCCAGTTGATGCCGCCCACCAGCATCATGGCGGCGCCCACACCGAAGATCAGCAGTGCGCCGGACAAGTGGTGCTCCAGCAGCACCAGGCCTCCCAACACCACCAGGATCAGGGCATAGGGCAGGATGCCGTACCGAAAGGAGCGCATTTTATCCTTCTTCTTGGAAATGCTGTCGGCAAAGTAGATGACCACCGCCACCTTGGCGATCTCCGAGGGCTGGAACTGTAAAGAAGTACCGGGGACGCCCAGCCAGCGGGTGGCGTTGTTTCGGGTGATGCCAACGCCGGGGATCAGCACCAGAATCAGCAAAATGATCGATAGATACAACAGCGGCTTTCCCAGCGCCCGGAACCGCTGGTAGTTGATCTTGCCGATGAAGATCATGGCGGCCAGGCCCATGACGGCAAACACCGCCTGGCGGCTGAAGTAGTACAGGGGATTGGCTCCGTCGGTCTCATCATAGGCGGAGGGAAAGCTGGCCGACAGCAGCATCACCAGGCCGATGCCCAGCAGCAACATCACCAGCACGAAGAAGGGCAGATCAATCGGTCCCCGGGCCAGTTCCCGGCTCTCCGCTTCCATCTCTTTCTGATGCTGACGGCGCTCTTGCCGGGCCAGGGCCTCCTCCCGGCTCAGGGGTTTTCGCCGGTGCCGAGACTGCGGATTCGTCATGGTCTTCCCCCCTCTCTACAAATTTCGTCAGTCAGGCACTCAATAGCGGCCCGCCGCGCCGAAATAGGCCAGCACGCAGCCCACCAGCGTCACCAGAGAAAACACCGTCACCAGCTTTGCCTCGCTCCACCCGGACAGCTCCAAGTGATGGTGCAGCGGCGCCATCTTGAAAAACCGCTTGCCGTGGGTGGCCTTGAAGTAGCCCACCTGGATGATATCGGACAGGGTCTCCAGAATGTAGATGATGCCCACGGGAATCAGGATCAGGGGCATATCCATGGAAAATGCCAGGGCCGCCACGGCGCCGCCCAGAAAGAGGCTTCCGGTGTCACCCATGAAGACCTTGGCGGGGTGGTGGTTGTAGACAAAAAAGGCCGCCAGTCCTCCGGCCATGGCCGCCGGGAACAGGGCCTGGGCTCCGCCGGCGCTCCAGAGGCAGCCGGTCACGGCGAAGAACACCATCACCACAAAGGTCACGCTGCAGGCCAGGCCGTCAATGCCGTCGGTCAGATTCACGGCATTGACGCAGCCCACAATGACAAAGGCGGCAAACACCAGGTACAAAATCCAGTTGACCTCCAGGCTGACGTTCAGGAAGGGGACATACAGTTGGTTGCTCAACAGTCCCTCATAGCGCATCAGGCACAGGAACACCACCGCCGCCGCAAGCTGTAACAGGAACTTCTGCTTGGCCGTGAGGCCCTCATTCTGGTGCTGGCGGACCTTGCGGTAATCGTCCACAAAGCCGATCAGGCCGAAACTCAGGGCAAACAAGTACACATACAGGTGAACGAACTGGCCGTCCAGCATCCCCTTCCATCCCAGGGCAAACACGACCACGCCGGCGCCCAGGATGAACATGATGCCGCCCATGGTGGGCGTTCCCGCCTTGGACTTGTGCCAGGTGGGGCCGTCGGCACGGATCTCCTGCCCGGCTTTCAGCTTGTGCAGCTCCGGGATCAGGAAACGGCCGATCACCAGTGTCAGCACGAAGGCCGCCACGGCCGCGATGATGGATTGTATCATATGTCTCTCCCTCTCCTCCGCCGGGCACAGCCCCGGCGCTTTTGTGCGGGGGCGCCTCTCGGCCCCCGGCGGCGGTCACTTTCCTGCCGCCAGATACTCCGCCACGATTTCCCGCTCGTCCATGTGGTGCTTCACATGATTGATTTCCTGATAAGTCTCATGGCCCTTACCGCACAGGGCGATGACATCCCCGGGCTGGGCGTGGTCCATGATCCAGTGGATGGCCTCCACCCGGTCCTCGATGACCACGTGAGGGGTGTCGCTGCCCTCCAGGCCTGGCAGGATGTCGGCGATGATGTCGCCGGGCTTCTCGGTCCGGGGATTGTCGGAGGTCACCACCACAAAATCGGCGATGTCCGCGGCGATCTTGCCCATCTTGGGCCGCTTGGTCTTATCCCGGTCGCCACCGCAGCCGAACAGGGCCACGGTGCGGCCCTTGGCAAAGCCCTTCACGGCGGTGAGGACGTTTTGCAGGCCGTCGGGACTGTGGGCGTAGTCGATCAGGATGGTGTAGTCATTGCCGGGGGTGGGCACCACTTCCACCCGGCCCTTCACATGGGGCACCCGGCTGAGGGCGTCGGCGCTCTTCTCCAGGGGAATCCCCAGGGCCAGGGCCGCGCCCAGCACATCCAGCGTATTATATACCATAAATCCGCCGGGAATGCCAACAGAAATAGGGACGCGTTCCGTATTTGTCACAGCATCGAAGGAAATGCCCTCGGCCTTCAAAACAACATTCTCCGCCCGCAGATCCGCCGGGGCCTTTACAGCGTAGGAAAACCGGCGGCAGGTGGCGTCTGCCAGCAAACGCCCCGTCCAGGAGTCGTCGGCGTTCACCACGCCCACGGCGCAGTGGCGGAACAAAATGGCCTTGGCGTCGCAGTAGGCCTCCATGGTCTTGTGGAAATCCAGGTGGTCCTGGGTCAGGTTGGTGAACACGCCCACAGCGTATTCCACCCCATAGACCCGGTCCAGGGCCAGGGCGTGGGAGGAAACTTCCATCACTACATGGGTGCAGCCGGCATCCCGCATTTGGGCAAACAGCCGCTGGAGCTCAAAAGACTCCGGCGTAGTGCGCTCCGTGGGGATCACCTCGGCACCGATCATGTTCTGGTTGGTGCCGATCAGGCCCACCTTGGCCCCGGCCTCCTGCTCCAGGATGGCCTTGAGCAGGTAGGTGGTGCTGGTCTTGCCGTTGGTGCCCGTAACCGCCGCCATGGTCATGGACCGGGCGGGATGGCCGAAGAAATTGGCCCCGATCACCGCCAGGCTCCGGCGGGAATTCTCCACCTGGACGTAGGGCACTGCCCCGTCGGCGGGGGGCTCCTCACACACTACCGCGGCGGCGCCGGCGGCGGCCGCCTTGCCGATGAAGGCGTGACCGTCGGTGGCAAAGCCCCGCATGGCCACAAACAGGTCTCCAGGCCGGGTGGCCCGGGAGTCATAGCTGACATTGGGAATCTCCAGCTCCAGGTCCGCCGTGGCGGACAGAACCGGGATGCCCTCCAAAAGATCGCGCAGTTTCATGGTCCAACGCCCCTTCTCTCTTGTTTCGGCACTCCTGACCGTCTCCCGGGGAGACGGCCAGGGCTGCCGCATCCATTATAAACAGTCCGATTTATAAAGTATACGGCGGAAAGTGTCAAAAACCACGCAAATCCTGCTGCCGGTCAGTCCAGTACCGAGTTGTCGCCGAACTGGACGGTGACGACCGTTCCGGCGTCCACTTCCGTACCGGCGGCGATGTCCTGGGAGATGGCGTGGACATTGCCGGAACTGGCGGTTGTGGCGCCGGCCACCTTCATGATGAGGCCCGCGTTGGTGATGGCCTTGTTGGCCTCCGAGGCGGATTTGCCGATGACATTGGGCACAGTGCAGGGATCATCCGGCTTCTCCTCCCCCAGATACAAAATGATGGAGGCGTTATTGGGCACAATGGCGCCGCCGGAGGGCGTCTGATCGGTGACGGTATCCCCGTCGCCTACGGTGCGGTAGCCGAAGCCCGCGCTGTCCAGCTTTTCCTTGGCCTCGGAGACCGTCTTGCCCACCACATTGGGCACCGTGGCGTCGGCGCCCACCAGCTCCTCGGCGGTGTATTCCGGTTCCACGCCAAGGTATGGCAGGATATCGCTCATGATGGAGCTGGCGGTAGGCGCCACAAAGTTACCGCCGGAGACATAGACGCCGGTATTACGGCTGGGGGTATCCATGGTGATCAGCATGATGACCTGGGGGTCATCCGCCGGGGCAAAGCACATGAAGGAGACCACCACGTCTTTGGTTCCGGTCTTGTCGGCGGTACCGGTCTTGCCGCCGATGCTGTATCCGGCCACCTGGCCATTACGGCCGGTGCCGTTGGCCACCACGTATTCCAGGCACTCCCGGACCGTGGCGGAGGTCTCCTCACTGATGACCTGGCGGACAGGAGTGGACTCATGCTGCTGGATGACGTTGCCGTCGCCATCCAGAATCTGATCCACCACATAGGGGGTATACAGATATCCGCCGTTGATACAGGCGGACTGGGCCCGGATCAGTTGCAGGGGGGAGATGTTGAAGGTCTGGCCGAAGGAGTAGGAGGCCAGGGACACCACGCCCTGATTGAAGGTCTCCTCGCTGGCAAAAAGCCCCCCTTCGATCTCGGCGGGCAGATCCACGCCGGTGGACTCCATAAAGCCGAAAGATTTCAGATACTCATAGTAGGTCTTGGTCCCGATCTTCAGGCCCATGGTGATGAAGGCCGGGTTACAGGAATTTCCGGTGGCCTCCATCAGCGTCTGGACGCCGTGGCCGTTGTGGTTGGAGCAGTTGATGGGCTTATACCAGCCCTGGACGGTGATGGAACCGGTGCAGGTAAAGGTGCTGGAAAGGCTCACCAGGCCCTCCTCCAGGGCTGTGGCCAGCGTCACGGGCTTGAAGGTGGAGCCGGGCTCGTAGGTGTCCTGATAGCACTTGTTGCGCCACTGCTTATACTGGGCCGCCGCCTTGGCCTCGGACACGGCGTCCTGATACGCTTCCTCACTCTCATAGGAACTTCGGTTGGTCTCCAGCTCCGCCAGGGTGGCATCCAGAGATTCCTGAAGGGTCTCATCATAAATGGCGCTGTAATTGTTCAGGTCGTAGTTGGGATAGGAGGCCATGGCCAGAATGGCGCCGTCCCGGGGATCCATGACAATTCCCTGGGCGCCGTTGGCCGGGTCGAACTTGGCGATCATGCTCTCCATGCCCTTTTCCAGATAGTACTGGATATTCCGGTCCAGGGTCAGCACCAGATCGTTGCCGTCCTGGGCGTCATAATACTGCTCATACTGGAACAGCAGGGGCTGGCCGTTGTTGTCCTTGGCGGTGACCGTCAGGCCCGTGGTGCCCTGCAGGACGCTGTCGTACTTGGCCTCCAGGCCGTAGGAGCCCACATTGTCGGCGTTGATGAAGCCGATGACGTTGGAGGCCAGGGTGCCGTAGGGATAGTATCGCTTGGTATCCGCCCGCAGATAGACGCCCCGCAGCTTGGTGGGGCTCTGGGTGGGATTGGAGATCAGGACCGTCTTGCCCTCGTCGTTGACGGTGGTCAGTTGGTTGCCCTCGTCGTCGATCTCTCCGTTGATGAAGCGGCGGACCTCATCGGCTACTTCCTGCTCCGCCTTTTCCGCCACCACCTCATACTGGGAGTAGGTACGCTCCATCTTCTCCAGGAGAGTGGATTCATCCACCTCCAGGATGCGGCTGAGGCCCCGGGCGATGTACGCCTGATCCAGCACCTCCGGCGCTGTGTAGGACTCACCGGCCTCGGACGCCTTTTCCGCCGCCTCTTCAATGGCCTTCTCCTGGGATTCCACATAATCCTTGATCTCCAGGGGGGAGAGGAAGATGGTCTCCGCCGTGGCGGAAACCGCCAGCACATTGCCGTTGGTGTCGTAGATGGTGCCCCGGGAGGCGCTGATGACCGTACTGGCCGTCTGTTGCTTGATGGCGGTGGTCTTCATACTCTCATGCTGGTTGATCTGGATGTCATAGAGCTTGAAAAACAGTACCACAAAAGTGGCCACGCCCAACAGCGCCATAATCAGCACGGTCCGGCCCCGGATGACCTGGTTGGCCCGCCGGGCAGCGTCGCTCTTTCTTCTGGGTGAATGTGCCATAGAATTGTCTCCTCCCGCGCCGGCGGCTGCCCCGCCGGTCCGCAATACCAAAGCAAGGAGTAAGAAGTCCGCCTTCTTACTCCTCACTCGCCGATTCATTATAGTGCGCGGCTCAATCGAAATATTCCACTACGGCATAAATCCCGTGGTTCAGGGATGTCAGCAGCCGGCTGAGAATGCCGGGCTCCTCCTGCTGATAGACCACGGCGCTATCCCCGTCGGACAGATCCACGTAGTAGATCTGGCTGCTGCTGGGCTTGCTCATGCCGGCGGCCTCCGCCGTCTCCTTGACGGTGTCCAGGTCAAACAGCTCCTCGTGCTGGGCGGTCAGAGCCACGTTCTCCGTCTCCAACTGGCTCAGCTCCTTCTGGAGCGCCACCATGTCAGAGGACAGAGCTGTCAACTGAATGTAGTTCATCAGAACCAACACCGCCAGAACCGCCACGGCGCCGAATCCCACCACCGAGAGGAGGGACAGGTGCTGGCGCTGACGGACCTGGGTCCGGGCAATCCGGCGGACCTGGGGCTTTTCCACCGGCTGGACAGCTTCCTGGTGGCGGGGAGCCTCACCGGCGTGGCGGAGGGCACGCTCCCGGACTTCCAGATCCAGATCATATGCCAGATCGCCGTATACGGCGTTCCGGCTGTTATACCGCAGTCCACGGGCCGCAGATGCCACAGCAGCTCCTCCTCTCCCAGTCCTTCACACACAAAGGGGGGCTTGTCCCCCGTCAAAGATCAAATGGATCACATTTTTCCGCCACCCGCAGTTTGGCGCTGCGGGCGCGGGGATTGTCCGCCAGCTCCGCCGCGTCAGCAGTGATGGGCTTGCGGGTCACCAGGCGCACCTTGGGCTTGTTGCCGCACACGCACACCGGAAATTCCGGCGGACAGGTACAGCCTCTGGCCAGTTCCCGCAGGGTCTGCTTGACGATGCGGTCCTCCAGAGAGTGGAAGGTGATCACCGCCAGCCGTCCGCCGGGATTCAGCCCCTCCACCGCGGCGCGCAGCATGGGGGGAAGGGCGTCCAGCTCGCCGTTGACGGCGATGCGGATGGCCTGGAAGCTGCGCTTGGCCGGGTGCTGCTTTTCCCGCAGGGCCGCCGGAGGCATGGCGCTCTTGATGATCTCCACCAGCTCCAGAGTGGTGGCAACAGGCGCGGTCTCCCGCGCCCGGACAATGGCTTTCGCGATGGCGGGGGCGTACCGCTCCTCGCCGTACTCGTACAGGATCCGCCGCAGCTCCTCGCCGCTCCAGGTGTTCACTACCTCGTAGGCGGTCAGAGGGGCGGAGGTGTCCATCCGCATATCCAGGGGGGCATCCTGCATGTAGGAAAAGCCCCGGGACCCATCGTCCAGTTGTGGAGAGGAGACGCCCAGGTCAAACAGCATGCCGTCGGCGCCGGCGACGCCCGCCTGACGCAGGACGTCGCCCAGCTCCGAAAAGTTACTGTGGACCAGCGTCACCCGGTCCAGGTATGGGGCCAGGCGCTCCTTTGCAGCGTCAATGGCCGCCATATCCCGGTCGATACAGATGAGGCGGCCGGTGGTAAGCCTTCGGGCGATCTCCATGGAGTGCCCAGCGCGCCCCAGCGTACCGTCCACATAAACTCCGTCGGGTCGGATACGCAGTGCTTCGATACACGGTGCCAGCAGCACCGGCTTGTGGGTGTATTCCATAGGTTCTTATCCGCGGTTGCGGCGGTTGCGGACCAGCGCATCCATGGCGGCCGCCATGTCCTCGCTCTCCAGCATCCGCTGCTCCCGTTCATTCCAGGCGGCCTCGTCCCAGATCTCCGCGAAGGAGTTGAGGCCTACGATGGTAGCGGTCTTTTTCAGTCCCGCGTGCTTGCGGAGGCTGGCGGGGATCAGCACCCGGCCCTGGGCGTCCGGCTCACACTGAACAGCATTGGCATACAGCAGCGTCAGGGCCCGGACCTCACTGTAGGTCAGGTCGTCCGTTTCCTCGGACATCTGCTCCCACTTGGCCTGGGGGTAGATGCTCAGGCAGTGCTCAGCACCGATGGTAATGTAAAAGGTATCTCCCAGGGCTTCCCGCATGGAGGCAGGGATCACCAGCCGGCCCTTGGAATCGATGCTGTTGTTGGACTTTCCAAGGAGTCTTGCCACGGCTGTCTCCCCCCTTTTCCCCGTTTTTTGGGCGGAGATGGGAACGGCCTGACACATGGTTGCACCAATTACCCACTTTTCCCCACCGCATGGTTTGAGTATAAGCGAAAAACCCAGGGAATGCAAGCAGTTTTTTCCGACAGAAACCCCACCAAACCAGTGATTTTTTCCTGATTTTGGCCTAAAACAGCCATTTTGAAACGAATGTTCGACATTGCTCCAGCGGGTTTACGTAAAATTAAAGACGCCCACAGGCACAACATCTTGTGCCTGTGGGCGTGAAATTAGCAAAGCGACACGAAATCTAGGTCGCGGCAAAAAAGTTTCAAAAAAATCTTCGTCGTTTTTTACAAAATTTTTGCGATTATGGTCGACCGGCAGCTCAGTTGGACTCCTCCTGCTCCGGGGCCCGGCCCTCCAGCTTCTCCCGCTGCTCCTGCATTTTGGCGGCGGAGGCACTGCGGAAGCGGACCCGGGACTGCTGGACCTCCTCCAAAGCGGCCCGGACGGCCTCCTCGGTGCGGGCCAGGGCGTCCTCGGCGTACTCGTTGGCCACCTGATAGAGCTGGCGGGAGCGGTCCTCGGCCTTGGCCACGATCTGGCGGGCCTTCTCCTTGGCGGCGTAGAGAACCTCGCTGTCGGAGATCTTGGCCTTGGCGTCCAGCTCCGCCTGGCGCATCATACGGTCTACGTCCCGCTTGGCCTCCTCCACGAATTTGTCCCGGGCGGCAAGCAGCTCCTGAGCCCGCTTGATCTCCACCGGAAGCTGCGCCCGCAGCTCATCCAGCATATCCAGCAGCTCATCCCGGTCCACCATGCTCAGGTGGGGCTTCAGCGGCGGCGCCTTGGCATCCTCAATCCGCTCATAGAGCATATCGATCAGACGGTTGACATCGTTGGCCATGTGGTTCATCCTTTCTTCTCGATCATTTCCCGCACCAGGGGGACGATGGAGGCCGGCAAATACCGCTCCAGGGGCTGGTCATAACGGATCATCTCCCGGGCCATGGAGGAGCTGAAGTGCTGATAAGCCGGGCTGGCCGGCAGCAGCATGGTCTCCAGCTCCGGATACAGTCCCCGGTTGATCAGCGCCAGTTGGTATTCCACATCGAAGTCCGAGGTGTTGCGGACCCCCCGGACGATGACGCCCGCTCCCCGGGCCATGGCATAGTCCGCCAGCAATCCCGGCCACAGCTCTGCCTCCACATGGGGCAGATCCGCCACGGCGGCGCGGACCAGCCGCAGCTTTTCCTCCGGCGTGAACATCTGGTTTTTCTTCTCGGCGTTGGGACTGACACAGACCCAGACCTTGTCAAAGCAGGCGGCGGCCCGCTGGATCAGGTCCAGGTGGCCCAGGGTAATGGGATCGAAGCTGCCGGAGCAGACGGCTGTTCTCATGAGCGTTGTTCCTCGTTCTCTTGGTCTGGCTCCCGGCGGTACAACGTGACGGCGATCTTGCCGTACCGGTAGGTACGCCGGAGGCGATAGGGCGGCGGCAGGGGCGGCAATCGCCGGTCCGCCGGGTGTTCCGCAACAATTATACCATGTGGGTTCAGAATGTCAAACCTTGTCAGCCGGTCCAGGGCCTCTTCCAGCAATCCGGACTGATAGGGCGGGTCCAGAAACACCAGATCAAACTTCTCCCGGCCCTCCAGAAAGGCCATGGCCTCCCCGGCCACCACCCGGGCCCGGTCCTGGAGCCCGGTGGTCTGCAAATTCTCCCGCACCAGCTTCACCGCGTCTGGCCGCCGCTCCACAAACACAGCGAAGGCGGCGCCCCGGCTGAGACACTCAATGCCCAACTGGCCGGTGCCGGCAAACAGGTCCAGCACCCGCCGGCCCTCGATTTCAAACTGGATGGCGCTGAACAGCCCCTCCTTCACCCGATCCGTGGTGGGTCGGGTCTCCAGCCCCTCCAGCTCCCTGAGCCGGCGGCCGCCGGCGGAACCGGTGATCACGCGCATGTTCATCCTCCTTCCGGCCCCGGCCGCCTCCAGGCGGACCGGCGCCTTCCCGCCAAAACAGGAAATCACTTATAGTCGATTGTATATTTTACGGCAAAGTTCCCGGCTTTTCAATAGAATTTCGCCGGATCGCCTTCCCTCTTTTTTATACTTGTACTTTACAGGAGAATCGTATATAATAAAGTTCTAAAAATACGGACGCCTGTCCCCGGCCTTCGGGGCGGGGCGGGCATTTCTCTTCCGTCAGGACAGGGGAAAGAAAGGACGTTCTCATGATTCAATTCCATTCTGAACAGGGTGAGATCTCCGTCAGCAGCGCTGTGTTCTCCAACATCACCGGCATGGCGGCCACCAACTGCTATGGGGTCAAGGGCATGGCCTACCGTTCCATGACCGACGGCCTGGTCCATCTTCTGCGCCGGGAGGCCATGAGCAAAGGCGTCAGCATCACCTACCACGACGACAACACCATCTCCATCGAGCTCCACATCATCGTGGAAAACGGCGTGAACCTCCCCGCCGTATGCCGCTCCATCATGAATGAGGTGCGCTACGTTGTCACAAAAAATACCGGCGTGCCCGTCAAGGCAGTGGACGTGTGCGTCGACTCCATGACCCTGTGAGGGAGGAACGAGAGGAATGAACGAACTGATCACCGGCGCCCTGTTCAAGCAGATGGTGCTGCACGGCGCCGCCGCCATCACCGCTCAAAAGCAGGCCATCAACGACCTGAATGTCTTCCCGGTGCCCGACGGGGACACCGGTACCAACATGTCCATGACCATCGGCGCCGCCGTGACGGAGCTGCGCAAGTCCAATCCCGCCACGGTGGACCAGGCGGCCTCCATCACCGCCTCCGCCCTGCTGCGGGGCGCCCGGGGCAACTCCGGCGTCATTTTGTCCCTGCTGTTCCGGGGTCTGTCCAAAAGCCTGAAGGGCCGGGACAGCGCCGACGCGGCCAGCTTTGCCGCCGCCATGCAGGAGGGCGTTTCCTCCGCCTATAAAGCCGTCATGAAGCCCGCCGAGGGCACCGTCCTCACCGTCTCCCGCCTGGCGGCGAAACGGGCCGTGGACACGGCGGCGGAGGAAAAGGATGTGGAGAAAGTGCTGGAAGAGGCCATTCGGGAGGGATATGACGCCCTGGCCCAGACCATTGAGATGAACCCGGTGCTGAAAAAGGCCGGCGTGGTAGACGCCGGCGGCAAGGGCTATCTGCTGATTCTGGAGGGCATGCTCTCCGAGCTGCGGGGCGAGCCCATGCCGGAGCAGACGGAGGAAACCGAGGACAAGAAGGAAAAGGCCGATTTTGCCGTCATGGCGGCAGATGAGATCACCTTCGCCTTCGACACGGTCTTTATCGTCCGCAAGGCTTCGCCGGATATCTCTCTGGAGCCTCTGCGGACCTACCTCAACAGCATCGGCGACAGCCTGGTGATCGGCGAGGACGACGAGTCCTTCAAGGTCCACGTCCACACCAACATCCCCGGCAGTGCCCTGACCGAGTCCCAGAAGTACGGCACGCTGGAGCTGGCCAAGATCGAGAACATGCGGACCCAGGCGGAGGCCCTGGCCGAGGGCCGGGAGGCCCAGAGCACCGACGATCTGGAGGCCGTGGAAGCAGAGCTGGAGGCCGGAGAGGGCTGCGCCCCCGCAACGCCGGCGGCGCCGGAGAAAAAGTACGGCTTCCTGGCGGTCTGCGCCGGCGACGGCCTGGCTGCGGTGTTCCAGGACCTGGGCGCCGACGGTGTGGTCTCCGGCGGCCAGACCATGAACCCCTCCACCGAGAGCATTCTGGAGGGCGTGGAGAAAATCCCCGCCGAGACAGTGTTTGTCCTGCCCAACAACGGCAACATCATTATGGCCGCCCAGCAGTGCGATGCTCTGACAGAGAAGCATGTGGTGGTCATCCCCACCAAAACCGTGCCCCAGGGCATCACCGCCATGATGAATGTGGACTTTGAGGCCCCGGACGCCGAATCCATCACTCAGGCCATGACCGAGTCCCTGTCCACTGTCACCACCGCTCAGATCACCTACGCCGCCCGGAACTCCGATTTCGATGGCTTCGACATCAAGGAGGGCGACTACCTGGCCCTGGAGGAAGGCCGCCTCTTCGGCACCGACGCGGACCTGAACACCCTGCTGGAGCGCCTGGCAGCGGATGCCGTAGACCGGGGCGCCTCCTTCATCTCCCTGTACTTCGGCGAGGACGTGTCCGAGGCCGATGCCCAGGCGGCAGGCAAGCTCTTTGAGGAGCGCTGCCCCGAGGCCGAGGTGGCTGTGCTCTCCGGCGGCCAGCCTGTGTACTACTATATCATCTCCATGGAGTGAGCCTTATCACAGAGCGTCCGGGCCGAAAGGCCCGGACGCTTTTTCCGTTGACAAACTCCCGCCCGGAAGTACAATGGAGAAAAGTGCCCAAGGAGGTGTCCGCCGTGTTTCCCTGGCCTCAGTTCCTCGCCTACGTTCTGGTCACCGCCGGTACCCCCGGCCCCAACACCCTCATGTCCATGGGCAATGGTAGCCGTCTGGGGTTTCGCCGGGCCCTGCCTTTCAACTTCGGCATCTGGGCGGGGTTTTCCGTGGTGATGCTGCTGTGCGCCGCTCTCTGTGGTGTGCTGGACAGCCTGATCCCCAAATTGCGGCTGCCCATGCTGGTTCTGGGTGCCGCCTACATGCTGTACCTGGCCTGGCACATCTGGCGTGCCGGCCCGGCGGAGGCCCGGGAGGGCCGTTCCGGCTTCCTGCCGGGACTGCTGCTGCAATTCGTCAACCCCAAGATCTATATCTACGGCATCGTCTCCATGGAGGCCTACATCCTGCCCAACGTCTCCAGCCGGGTGGTGGTGGCCCTGTTCGCCCTGGGTCTGGCCTTCACTGGCTTTGTGCTGACCCTGTGCTGGTCCGCCTTCGGCTCCCTGCTGGGCCGGCTGTTTTCCAGCCACGCCAGGGCGGTGAACCGGGTGATGGCGCTGCTCCTGGTGTGGTGTGCGGTGTCGCTGTTTCTGTAACGGAAAAAACAGAGGACGGAGCCTTCCGGCTCCGTCCTTTTTCATTCGCCTCGCAGACTCACGCTCTTACAGCTTTGCCAGCTCCGCCGCGATGGTCTCCTCACTGGAGCGCATAGCCTGGAGGGTCTTGTCCATCAGCTCCTCCAGGGGCCAGCCCAGCCGCTCCGCGCCCTCTTTGATCACATCCCGGGAGCAGCCGGCGGCGAACTTCTTGTCCTTGAACTTCTTTTTCAGGGAGCTGACCTCCATGTCCTGGCAGCTCTTGCTGGGCCGCATCAGAGCCGCGGCGCCGATCAGGCCCGTCAGCTCGTCGGCGGCAAAGAGCACCTTCTCCATCTCCTCCGTGGGCTCCACGTCGGAGCACAGGCCGTAGCCGTGGCTGCACACCGCGTGGATGAAGTCCTCGCCGCAGCCGATCTCCGCCAGCAGCTCCGGAGCCTTTTTGCAGTGCTCCTCCGGCCACTGTTCAAAATCCACGTCATGGAGCAACCCCACCGTGGCCCAGAAGTCCGCCTCATCCCCGTAGCCCAGGTTCTCAGCGTACCAGCGCATGACGGCCTCCACCGTCAGTGCGTGCTGGATGTGGAAGTGCTCCTTGTTATACTTGCGCAGCAGGTCCAGGGCCTGGGCCCGGTCAGGACACGTTTTCATGGAAATCCTCTCCTTTGACCGTAATTGAAATTGCTGTCAGTATAGCCGGTTTTTCCCGCTTTTTCAACCCCCGCCTCACGGATCTCTGGGGTCCGGGTCCCCTTCCAGGGTGGCGAAGTAGTCGTAGTAGGGCAGCAGAAAGTCGAAGCCTTTCTTCAGCCGCTCCACGATCTCCCGGGAGAACAGCTCCTCCGTCAACTTCTCCTCGTGGCAGATGGAAAAGCTCTTCATCCGGTACCAGGGCTCCAGCAACGGCGAAGGCGCTGCCGCCCGGGGCCGCTTGTAGTCCTCCGTCTCCAGTTGGAACTCCTTCTGCCGGGCCAGTTTCCTTGTCAGGGTCTCCATGGTCTTGGGGTCCCGGTCGATCCGGGCCCGCAGCTTGGCCATGGTCAGCGGCCGGGGCATATAATACCCCATGCCGCAGCTCCAGGCCTCCGGCCCCAGCTCGAACCAGAAGGTGGGCCGGGCGGTCCACTGCTCCGAGGGCTGCTCCACACAGAACCACAGGTGGTCCTTGTAGGGCCCCCGGCCGTGGAGCCGCCGGGCATCCCGGTAGATGCGGGTGGTCTTGCAGATCAGTCCGTACTGCGGACGCTTGTCCGCCAAAAAGTCCCGCAGCTCCTCCCCCAGCTCCCGCATAGGCTGGTAAAAGCTGTTCAGATAGGTCTCCTTGTGGGCCTCAAACCAGGGCTTCTCGTTGTTGAAGCGGATGCCCCACATGAAATCCACTGTCTCGTCGGTGAATCCGGTAAACATGCCGTGCCTCCCGTTGGGTATTAAAATTCGGCACTTAGTATAACACAAATTCCGAAAACAGAAAAGGGGGCAGCCGCCTCCAGGCGGACTGCCCCAGTCTGTCGAAAAAACCGGAAGGTATCAATCACGGGAAGGAAGCGTGTGCGCGGGAAACCCAGGAAGGGTGTCCTGCGCCATTTGAATCTATCGTTTTTCAGAACTTAAAAGAGCTCTGAAAAACGCAAGCAGCTTGTCGAAAACACTTTTTCGACAAGCTGAGGGGGCAGCCGCCTCCAGGCGGCCCGCCCCCAGGTAGGTCTCACAAACTTCGCTGCAGCAGACACAAAAGGGCGTCCGCCTGCCGGTAGGACTCCTCCCCCAGTTCTGTCAGCAGCCGCTCCAGGCAGGGGTCCGTGGTCCCCTCCGCTGCCCGCAGATAGTTCATCCCGTTGCAGGCCTCGGCGTGGTACCGCTCCCGCAGGGCCACGCACCAGCGGCCCAGGCAGATCCGGCCACATTCCACCGATGGCTGGTAGCACGCTCCGGTAATCAGATAGCAGGCGGCCATCAGCCGCTTGGCGGCGCATCCCGCCTCTGTAGCCAGCTCCCGGATCTGCTGCCGGGCAAAGGCCGGCGCCTGTCGGCTCAGCGCCATGTAGTGGCGCCGGTCCGCCAGCTCCACCTCGATGAAGCCCTCCAGCACCTCCAGCATCTCCTCAGCAGCGGTACCCATGCAGCAGGGGTCCTGCATGGCGCCGGGGAGCTGTTCCTCCGGCATGGTATCCGGCATGGGCGCTTCCTCCATGGCCGGCACCGCCGGCCCCTGGGTATTCTTCAATTCCGCCAGCTTCGCCTCGGTCTCCTTCAAGTCGGGATAGGGCTCCAGGCCCGGCGCCACCCGCTGCCACACCCGGTCATACTGCCGGTAGTCATAGGGCATGGGGGTATGTAGATTTTGTTCCATACGGGTCCCTCCTTTTCCTTTTAGCATATGCCCGGGAGATTATTTCGTGACTGTTGCAAATGCAACCCATACATTTTCCGCCCTCGGGTTAAAATAGCCTTGGAAAAGAACGGCTCTGCGTTGCTTTTTCCAGTTTCTTCTGCTAAACTAGAATAGTTACGACTATATACGCCAGCGAAGGAGGTTCCGAATTATGCTGGAACTGAAACATATCAGCTATACCGTCCGGGAGGGTGAGGAGGAGCTGGGCATCCTCCGGGACATCTCTCTGACTCTGGACGACCACAAACTGGTGGTTTTCACCGGCCCCAACGGCGGCGGTAAAACCACTCTGGCCAAGATCATCATGGGCCTGGTGAAGCCCACCGCCGGGCAGATCATCTGGAACGGCCAGGACATCACGGACCTGGGCATCACCGAGCGGGCCCGCCTGGGCATCAGCTACGGCTTCCAGCAACCCCCCCGGTTCAAGGGCATCACGGTCCGCAAGCTGCTGAATGTAGCCGCCGGCAGCCAGAAGCTGACCAAGGACCAGTGCTGCCAGTATCTGACCAAGGTGGGCCTGTGCGCCAACGACTATCTGGACCGGGAGGTGGACGTGTCCCTCTCCGGCGGCGAGGTCAAGCGCATTGAGATCGCCACCATTCTGGCTCGGAACAGCCAGTTGATGATCTTCGATGAGCCGGAAGCGGGCATCGACCTGTGGAGCTTCGCCCGGCTGACGGAGACTTTTGAACAGATCCACGCCGCCGGCACCGCCACCATGATCATCATCTCCCACCAGGAGCGGATCATCTCCCTGGCGGATGAGGTGATCGTGGTGGGCGACGGCGAGCTGCGCCACCGGGGCACGCCCAAGGAGATTCTGCCCCAGATCCTGGCGGACACCCTGTCCGGGTGCCCGGTTCTCACGAAAGAAGGTGCTTTGAAATGATGGATACACAGGTGGATCGCGAGCTTCTGGAGAAGATCGCGGACATGTTGGGCAAGCCCGTAGGGGCGTTCAATATCCGTAAGGACTGCGGCTGCGACGGCCGGGAGTCCACGGAGCACATCAAAATCGACAACCGTGCCGACGGCAAGAGCGGCATCGATATTCATGTCCTGGACGGCACCGTAGGCGAGACCTGCCATATCCCCGTCATCATCACCAAACCCGGCATCCAGGAGACGGTCTACAACGACTTCTACATCGGGGAGAACTGCGACGTGGAGATCGTGGCCGGCTGCGGCATTCACAACTGCGGCGACCAGGAGTCCCGCCACGATGGCATCCACACCTTCCATGTGGGCCGCAACTCCAAGGTCCACTACAGCGAAAAGCACTACGGCGAGGGCGACGGCAAGGGCGGCAAGGTGTTCAACCCCCGGACCATCGTCTACCTGGAGGAGGGCGCCTCCATTCAGATGGATACCGTCCAGATCCGGGGCGTAGACTCCACCAAGCGGGACACCAAGATCGTCTGTGCCGATGGCAGTGAGGCCGTCATCACTGAGCGGCTGCTGACCCACGGCAATCAGACGGCGGAGAGCAACATGGAGATCGACCTGGAGGGCAAGGACTCCAAGTGCCGGGTGATCTCCCGGTCCGTAGCCCAGGACACCTCCTCCCAGGTGTTCAATCCCCGGGTGGTGGGCGACGCCAAGTGCTTCGGCCACGTCCAGTGCGACTCCATCATCATGGGTGACGCCAAGATCCGCTCCATTCCGGAGATCATCGCCAACTGCACCGAGGCCCAGTTGATTCACGAGGCCGCCATCGGCAAGATCGCCGGGGACCAGCTCCTCAAGCTGGAGACCCTGGGCCTTACCGAGGAGGAGGCGGAGGACTGCATCCTCAAGGGCTTCCTGGCCTGATCGGGAAACCGGGATTTCCGAAGGAATCACGGTCTTTCCGAGGAATGTACCGCGCCCGACGGAAGTGAAAAACACATATCAAAACAGGCGGACCCGCCAAGCGGGTCCGCCTGTTCGTTAAGGCGTCTTTTCTTTTGGACTGGCAGCGGTTTCCTCCATCAGATGCCCTTGCCGCCGTTCCACTTCCACTCCCGGATCTCCGGCAGGTCCACGCCGTGGTCCTTGATATACTGGCGGTGCTCCACCAGCTTGTCGTTCATCCGCTGGACCAGGTAGGCGCCCCGATTGCCCAGGGTGTGGAGCCGCTGGACCACGTCGATGACCAGGTGGAACCGGTCGATGTCGTTGAGGACCCGCATGTCAAAGGGCGTGGTGATGGTGCCCTCCTCCTTGTAGCCCCGGACGTGGAGGTGCTTGTTGTGACGGCGATAGGTCAGCTCATGAATCAGGGTGGGATAGCCGTGGTAGGCGAAGATGATGGGTTTATCCTGGGTGAAGAGCATATCGTACTCCATGTCTGTCAGGCCGTGGGGGTGCTCCGTGTGAGGCTGCAGCTTCATCAGGTCCACCACATTCACCACCCGGATCTTCAGCTCCGGCAGCTCCTTCCGAAGGATGGTGACCGCCGCCAGCGTCTCCAGAGTAGGCGTATCGCCGCAGCAGGCCATGACCACGTCCGGCTCCTGGCCCTGGTCGTTGGAGGCCCAGTCCCAGATGCCGATGCCCTGGGTGCAGTGCTTCACCGCCTGGTCCATGGTCAGCCACTGAGGGCGGGGATGCTTGCTGGCCACTATGACGTTGACATAGTTGCGGCTCTTGATGCAGTGGTCGAAGCAGCTCAGAAGGCAGTTGGCGTCGGGGGGCAGATAGATGCGCACCACATCCGCCTTCTTGTTGGCCACATGGTCCAGGAAGCCGGGGTCCTGATGGGTAAAGCCGTTGTGGTCCTGCTGCCAGACATTGGAGGAGAGGATATAGTTCAAAGAGGCGATGTCCTGGCGCCAGGGCAGCTCGTTGCAGGTCTTGAGCCACTTGGCGTGCTGGGCGAACATGGAGTCCACGATACGGATAAAGGCCTCATAGCTGTTGAAAAAGCCATGGCGGCCGGTCAGCAGATAGCCCTCCAGCCAGCCCTCGCACATGTGCTCGGACAGCATGGAGTCCATGACCCGGCCGTCCGGGTCCAGATGCTCCTCCGGGTCCTCGTTCTCCATCCGCTCTCCCAGGAAGCGGCGGCCTGTCACCTCAAAGACCGGGTGCAGTCGATTGGAGGCCGTCTCGTCCGGGGCGAAAATGCGGAAGTTCCGGGACTCCAGGTTCAGCTTCATCACGTCCCGGACGTAGCCGCCCAGCACCAGCATGTCCTGGGCCTCCACCTCGCCGGGAGCAGGGACCTCCACAGCGTACTGGCGGAAATCCGGCGTCCGCAGGTCCCGCAGCAGCAACCCGCCGTTGGCGTGGGGATTGGCGCCCATGCGGCGCTGGCCCTGGGGCGGGAAGGAGCGCAGCAGCTCCACTGGGCGACCGTCCTCGTCAAACAGTTCTTCGGGCTTATAGCTGCGCAGCCATTTCTCCAGCAGGGGCAGGTGCGCCTCCGTGTCGGGGCCCATGGAGATGGGCACCTGGTGGGCCCGGAAGCAGTTCTCCACTGCTTTGCCGTCCACCTCCACAGGGCCGGTCCAGCCCTTGGGAGAGCGGAATATGATCACCGGCCAGCGGGGGCGGGTGGTGTCGCCGGTGGAGCGGGCATGCTCCTGGATGCGGTGGATCTCCCGGATGGCCCAGTCCAGCGTGGCGGCCATCTGCTGGTGCATTTTCTCCGGCTCGCTGCCCTCCACGAAACGGGGCTCCCAGCCACAGCCGCGGAAGAACTGCTCCAGTTCCTCATGAGAGATGCGGGAGAAGATGGTGGGGTTGGCGATCTTGAAGCCGTTCAGATGCAGGATGGGCAGCACAGCGCCGTCGGTAATGGGGTTGAGAAACTTGTTGGAGTGCCAGGAGGTGGCCAGGGGGCCGGTCTCCGCCTCACCGTCGCCCACCACGCAGGCGGCAATCAGGTCGGGGTTGTCGGCCACGGCGCCGAAGGCGTGGGCCAGGGAGTAGCCCAGCTCGCCACCCTCGTTGATGGAGCCAGGCGTCTCCGGCGCCACATGGCTGGGGATGCCGCCCGGGAAGGAGAACTGCTTGAATAGCTTGCGCATGCCGTCCTCATCCTGGGTGATATTGGGATAGACCTCCGTGTAAGTACCGTCCAGCCAGTCCTGAGCAACCATGGCGTTGCCGCCGTGGCCCGGGCCGGAGAGATAGATCATGTTCAGATCATCCTTCTTGATGACCCGGTTCAGATGGGTATAGATAAAGTTCTGGCCGGGCACCGTGCCCCAGTGGCCCACGATGGTCTGCTTCAGGTCCGAGGCAGCCAGGGGCCGCTTCAGCAGAGGGTTGTCCAGCAGATAGAGCTGGCAGGCGGACAGATAGTTGGCGGCCCGCCACCAGGCGTCCACCTGCTTCAGTTGAGCAGGTGTCAGAGGCGGCTTTTTGGACAGGCGGGTGTTGGCCTTGGGTTTGGCCTGCGGCTTGGCCGCTTTCCGTGCAGTTCTGGGCATAATTGATCCCCCTTATTTTTAATGATTTGAGTTTAGTATATCTATTATTTTTGTAATTGCAACCAGTTTCAAAAAATATTATTCATTTATTCACAGTTTTTTAATTTAAGCAATTATCTAAATTTTATTTTCCTCTTTTTTTGCGGTTTTACGTCTGGATACTTGTCTTTTTCCTACATTTGTGTTATGTTCTTCCCATGGAAACATATGAACTGATTCGCTCCAACCGCCGGACGGTGGCGGTGGAGATCACCCGGGACGGCCGGGTGCTGGTCCGGGCACCCCAGCGGCTGCCCCAGGCGTCCATCGACAGCTTTCTGCTGCGGCACCAAGTCTGGATTGCCCGGCAGTTGGAAAAACGCCGGATGAACCCGCCCCCTCCGGAGCCCACGGCGGAGGAAATCGCAGTCCTGAAGGAGCGGGCTCGGGCGGTGCTGCCGGGAAAGGTGGAGTTCTGGGCACGGCGGATGGGGGTGACCCCTACCGGAATCAAGATCACCGCCGCCCGGAAGCGATACGGAAGCTGCAACGGAAAAAACAGCCTCTGCTTTTCCTGCTTCCTGCTGAATTCCCCGGAGGCGGCCATCGATCTGGTGGTGGTCCACGAGTTGTGCCACATCCGGGTGAAAAACCATGGTACCGCTTTCTACGCTCTGCTGGCCCACTACCTCCCGGACTATCAGGAGCGAAAAAAACTTTTGAAATGAGGAGTACTGTCCATGGATATCCAAAATCTCTCTCAGCTTCTGCGGAGCAATCCCTATCCCGGCCGGGGCATCCTGCTGGGCTGCAGCGCCAACGATCAGTATGCGGTAGCAGCCTACTTCATTATGGGCCGCAGTGAGAACTCCCGGAACCGGGTATTCGTCCCTACGGAGGACGGTATCCGCACCCAGGCTTTTGACCCCTCCAAGATGACGGACCCCAGCCTGATCATCTACCACCCCGTCCGGCAGGTTGGCCGGGGACTGGTGGTCACCAACGGCGACCAGACCGACACTATCCGGGACGGTCTGCTGGCCGGCCGGACCTTTGCCTCCGCCCTGCACACCCGGACCTTTGAGCCGGACGGGCCCAATTACACCCCCCGCATTTCCGGTCTGCTGTCCCCGGACGGCAGCTTCAAGCTGTCCATCCTGAAATCCTCCGACGGCGACCCCTCCTGCTGCCAGCGCTTCTTCTACACTTATGACCATCCCCTGGCCGGGGAGGGGCGCTTCATCCACACCTATCAGGGGGATGGCAATCCCCTGCCTTCCTTTGAGGGGGAGCCAGTGCGGGTGGCCCTGACGGCCCCGGACCCGGAGGCCCTGGCAACGGAGCTGTGGGAGGCCCTCAATGACGACAACAAGGTATCCCTGTTTGTCCGGTACATCAACCGGGCGGACGGCAGCCACCGGGACGCCATCCGCAACAAGCACCAGTGACAACGGTTTTCCAACGAAAAAGAGGACGCGCTATGCGCGTCCTCTTTTTTGCTATCCTTCAGGGAAACAGTACCGCCGCCGCGGCCAGCAGAATCACCAGACCCAGGACATTTCCCAGCGTGAATACTCCCAGGAACCAGCCGGGCCGGGCCTCCCGGGACCGCAGATACAGCTTCAGGGTAATGAGGCTGGCCAGGGAGGCGATGGGCGTCCCCAGGCCGCCGATGTCCACACCCAGCAGCAGGTCCCGCCAGTTGTCCGTGAAACCTGACAGCAGCACTGCCGCCGGCACGTTGCTGATCACCTGACTGGTCAGGATGCCGGTCAGCAGGGTGCTGCGCTCCAGCAGCGACTGGAGCAGATCGTGCACCGCCGGCAGACGGCCCAAGTTGCCGGAGACAATGAAGAAGCACACGAAGGTAGCCAGCAGGCCAAAATCCAACTTTGGCAGCAGAGACGGCTCCACCAGGGCCAGAGCCGCCACCACGATCACCGTCAGGATCCCGTAGGGCAGCACCCGGAACACCGTCAGCAGGCACAGCACGAACAGCGCCCCGTACAGCGCCAGCTTCCGGGGATTTTTCAGGGTCTGACCGGACAGCTCCGGCACCGGCATTTTCCGGGGCAGAACCGGCGCCGCGGCCGCAGCCAGGCACACCAGGGCAATCCCCGTCAGCGGCAGCACCACCGGGAAGAAGTCCCCGGGCGTCAGCGCATAGGCGGCGTACAAATACAGATTCTGAGGGTTGCCCACCGGGGTAGCCATGCTGCCCAGGTTGGCGGCGATGGTCTGTAGCACCAGAATCGGCACCGCCGCCCGGCGGCAATTCAACTGCTCCAACAGCAGCAGCGTGAAGGGCACAAAGGTGATCAAAGACACGTCGTTGGTCACCGCCATGGAGGCAAAAAAGGGCAGCAGCACCAGAATTACGCCCAGAGCCCGGGGACCCGGCCGCCGCCGCAACAACTGCTCCGCCAGCCACTGAAAAGCCCCGCAGGACTGAACGCCCGCCACCACCGCCATCAGGCACAGCAGCAGACACAGCACTCGCAGGTCAATGTATCCGATGTATTCCCCGTCCGGCGGTACCAGCGCCATGGTAATCAGGGCGCACACCGCCGCCACACACAGCACCGCCTCCCCTTTCAAAAAGGCGGTTATCCGCGTTTTCATTGTTCTCTCCCCCGTATTCCGAAAATTTCCACGGAACACCATATCACATCCCGCCGGGGATTACAATTCTTTTTTTAGCGCATTATTAACATATAACATAAAAAGCAAAAAGCCACGTTTGAGGCGTGGTTTTTTGTCTTACTGTATCCGTTTCCCAAGGCGTCGGGACAGCACCAGGGCCAGTCCCAGCTTCACAAGATCCGGAATCACAAAGGGGAGCACACACATGCCCAGAGCTGCACCCACGGTCATGGGGCCGGTGGTCCGGGCGTAGAGGATCACAAACCAGGCGGTGCCGAAGGCGTAGCACACCACCAGCCCCAGCACCATGGCCACCGCCATCGCTGGCAGCCGCTCCCCCAACAGGGCGGTCACCAGCCAGTACACCAGAGCCAGGGCCAGGAAGCCCAGGATATAGCCGCCGGTGGTACCCAGCAGCGCCCCCAGGCCACCCCGGAACCCGGAGAACACCGGCAATCCCACGGCTCCCAGCAGCAGATACACCGCCACTGCCCAGGTGCCCCGGCGACCTCCCAGTATTCCCAGCGCCGCAAAAATGGCAAAGGTCTGGAGGGTAAAAGGCACCGGCAGCGGCACGGAAATCCAGGCGCACACCGTCAGCAGCACCGCGAACAACGCGATATAGGCCATATCCACCGGTCTCCAGGTTCCCTTTGCAGATGGCATATCCTCTGCCTCCCCGTTTTCATTCTGGGGGCAGTATAACACTGGCGGCCAAAGTTGTCAACCGTATAAAAATATTTGGTTTACATCAGAGGCAAAAATCCGGGGAGGTGCAAGCCTCCCCAGATCATTTACGGTCCATCCGGCCCAAACAGCTCCCGGACCTTGGCCTGGATGCTCTTCAGGTCCTCAAAGGTCTCCGGCCGCTTGCTCACATCCCGCAGCAGCGCCGCCGGGTGGTAGATGGCTGTCATCTGCACACCGCCGCGGGCGAACCACTGGCCGTGCTGGCTGGTAATGCGGAAATTCTCGTCGATGATGGCCTTGGCGGCGATGCGGCCCAGGCAGATGAGAATTTTGGGCCGCAGCAGCGCCGTCTGCCGCCGCAGAAAGCCGATGCAGGCGTCCTGCTCCACATTCAGCGGGTCCCGGTTTCCCGGCGGGCGGCATTTGACGATGTTGGCAATATAGACCTTGGTCCGGTCCAGGCCGATGATCTCCAGCATGTCATCCAGCAGCATACCGGCCTTTCCCACAAAGGGAACGCCCTGCTCGTCCTCGTGCTGGCCGGGGCCCTCTCCCACCAGCAGGATCTTGGCGTCGGTGGAACCGTCGCCGAAAACCACATTGGTCCGCTTCTCCGCCAGGGCGCAGCCCCGGCAGGCCAGGCACTCCTGCCGCAGACTCTCCCAGGTATCCGCCATGGCCCCCACCTCCCCTCCGTTTGTTCATGGTGTGATTATAGCACCCCCGGCTCTGCCGCGCAACGGGTATGAACGGCGCCAGTCCGGGCAGACTGAGAGGAAAGGGGGAATGAACTTGGCCCTTTGCCTCTGGCTCTTCTGGGCATACAGCTTCCTGGGCTACCTGCTGGAAAAGGCCTATGCCGCCGCCACAGCGTCGCCCCGGCAGGCCAGGAAGTGCTTTTTGCTGCTGCCCCTGTGCCCGGTGTACGGGCTGGGCGCCCTGGCGGTGCTGGCGCTGCCGCCGGGCCTCACCGACAGCTTCTGGTCCCTGGCCCTCTGGGGCGCCTTGACTGCCACCGGTGTGGAGTACGTGGTCCACCTGCTGTACGACCGTCTGCTGGGCGTCCAGTTCTGGGACTACTCCCAGGTGCGCTGGAACATCCGGGGACGGGTGTGCCTGCCCTTCACCCTGGCCTGGGGCCTTCTGACGGCAGCGGTCCTGCCGCTCCTCCAGCTCCTGCTGGTGCCGGTATTGTCGGCTGTGCCGCCAATCATCACCTATCTTCTTCTGCTGGTGACCACCGCTGATGCCGTGGTCTCCGCCGCCCTGCTGCGGCAGACCGGGGACCCGGAATGTCTGCGGCTGTGGGCGTCCAAGGCCGCTTAAAAGTCCTCCCGGCGGACGCTGTAAACCAAATGGGGCATATCCAGGCCGTGGTAATGCTTCACAAGGCTGCCCCGGACCGCCATACCGTTGCGCTCCGCCACACGGCGGGAGGGCAGGTTGTTGTCCCGGGTGATGGAGAACACCTCCTCCGCCCCCAGGACAGAGAAGGCGTAGTCCCGGCAGGCCCGGGCAGCCTCCGTGGCGTAGCCCTGGTGCCAGGTGGACCGCCGGAACAGGTAGCCCACCTCCAGCACACGCCGCCCATCCCACTGCTGCCAGGTGAGGCCGCACTGGCCGATCATGGCCCCGTCTGTCTTCCGCACCGCCGCCCACAGCCCGAAGCCATCCCGGTGGTAGCGGGTCAACTGGTTATGAAGCCACTCCGTCACCTCACGGTCAGAAAAGGCATGGGCGTAGGCGTACATCACCTCCGGGTCCTGGAGGATGTCACAAAGGGCCGGGCGATCCTCTGCCGTCAGCTCCCGCAGCTCCAGCCGCTCTGTCTCCAGAATTCCCATGATCTCACGCCTTCGGCAGCTTGCTAGACAGCCACTGGTACAGGTCCTCACAGACCTGGGGGGCCTCCGCCTCCTGCAGCAGCTCATGACGCAGCTCCGGATACAGCTTTACCGTCACGTCCCGGGCGCCCGCCCGACGGAAGGAGGCGGCGGCCCGCTCCACGCCCTTTCCGCAGTCCCCCACGGGGTCCTGTGCCCCGGAGATAAAGAGAATAGGTGTGTTCATGTTCATCTTCTTCAGATTGGCGCCCTTGGTGATGAAGGCGATGCCCGACAGCATCTCCCGGAACAGCCCCACGGTGGGATTCTCCCCACAAAGCGGGTCCTTGAGATACCGGTCCACATTGCCGGTGTCCAGGCTCAGCCAGTCAAAGGCGGTGCGGTTGGGGGCGAAGCGCTTGTTGTAGGCGCCAAAGGCCAGCTTCATCACCACGGGGCTGGAGTGGTCCTCCCCCACCTTCCGGATCTCCCGTGCGGCGATGGTCCGGCCTGCCGCCACCAGGGCCGGGGACATCTGTCCGGTACCCATCAGGATGGCTCCCTGGACGGTGCCGGGGTAGCGGATCAAATACGTCCGGGCCAGGAAGGAGCCCATGGAGTGGCCCATCAGGAACACCGGAACGCCGGGAAACCGCTGTCCCGCCAACTGCCGCCGCTGGTACAGGTCCGCCACGACCCAGTCCCAGCTCCCCTTCTTCCCAAAGTACAGCCGGGGGTGACCCTCCGCCACGGAGGTGCCGTGGCCCAGGTGGTCATGGCCCGCCACGACAAAGCCCCGCTCCGTCAGGAACCGTGCCAGCCCCTCATACCGCAGGATGTACTCCGACACGCCGTGGGACACCACCAGCACCGCCTGGGGCGCACCCTCCGGCACCCACTCCACCGCGTGAATACGGGTCATCCCGTCGGCGGAGGGAAACGCAAAATCATATCTCTGCATGGAAAACCAGACCTCCTTATGTTATACTGATGAAAAGCGGCCGGGCCGCTCTCCCCTTTTCAGCTTTCTAGCTATCATCTTAATCTTATCACACCCCGGCCAATTCCGCCAGAGGAGGCTGACACCATGGAGCCCTTTGTGATCGCCCTGGATCAGGGAACCACCAGTTCCCGGGCCATTTTGTTCCGCCGGAGCGGCGAGATCGCCGCCCGGGCCCAGCACCCCTTCCGCCAGATCTATCCCCACCCCGGCTGGGTGGAGCACGACCCCATGGAGATCTGGACCACCACCGCCCGGGCACTGTCGGAGGCGGTGGACTCCGCCCACATCGACCCCAAGCGCATCGCCGCCATCGGCATCACCAACCAGCGGGAGACCACCATCCTCTGGGACCGGCGCACCGGTGCGCCGGTGTACAACGCCATCGTCTGGCAGTGCCGCCGGACGGCACCTCTGTGCGATCAGCTCACCGCCCAGGGGCTGGGCGGTACGGTGCAGCAGAAAACCGGTCTTTTGATCGACGCCTATTTCTCCGGCACCAAGCTGCGCTGGCTGCTGGACAATGTGCCCGGCGTCCGGGAGCGGGCGGAGCGGGGCGAGCTGTGCGCCGGCACCGTGGATAGCTGGCTGATCTGGAACCTGACCGGCGGCAAGGCCCATGTGACGGACCACTCCAACGCCTCCCGCACCATGCTCTTCAACATCCACACCCTCCAGTGGGACGAGGAATTGTGCCGGGCTCTGGAGATCCCCATGAGCCTCCTGCCTCAACCCAGGTCCAACAGTGAGATCTACGGCACGGTGGCACCGAACCTGCCGGGACTGGAGGACCTGGCGGGCATCCCCATCTGCGGCAGCGCCGGAGATCAGGCGGCGGCGCTGTTCGGCCAGGGCTGCTTTGCCCCCGGCCAGGCCAAAAACACCTACGGCACCGGCTGCTTTACGCTGATGAACGTGGGACCGGAGGCGGTCACCTCCCAGGCGGGACTGGTGACCTCCGTGGCCTGGACCCTGGGGCAGAACACCACTTATGCCCTGGAGGGCAGCGTCTTCAACGCCGGCAGCGCCATCCAGTGGCTGCGGGATGAGCTGGGCCTGATCTCCTCCGCGCCGGAGTGCGACCGGCTGGCGGAGAGCGTGCCGGACGCCGGCGGCGTGGTGCTGGTACCGGCCTTCACGGGCCTGGGTGCTCCCTATTGGGACATGTACGCCCGGGGCACCATCGTGGGGCTGACCCGGGGCAC
>ULXJ01004903.1_pt1 | contig 31976 bp, 36 predicted proteins | sample 1960981 | NCBI WGS metagenome assembly ULXJ01 (sample SAMEA4835830, study PRJEB28245) | human gut metagenome | biome: gut microbiome; material: fecal sample | place: Denmark | collected 2008 | reverse complement strand
GGAGATGGCCCGGAACACCCGCCGTCAGGACGCCCTGGCGGAGACCCTCCACGGCGACCTGACGGTATTCAAAGAGCAGATCGCCCAGGCGGCCCCCACGGATGTGCTGGCCAATCTCATCTGGAAGCGGCGGGAGAAGATGCGCCAGGCAAAAGAGGCCGGCCAGCAGGACAAGGAGCGTCGAGACCTGGACCAGCGGGCGGTGAACCTGCTGGAGGACTACAAGGCCGGCCTCGTCCGGGAGGACGCCGCCGATGCCGGCACGGCCATGGACCTGGTGCGGACCTGGTTTGCCCAGGAGGTGGAGCGCCGCAAGGCCCTGGGCACGGAGACCGGCAAGGCCTTTGACAACGCCTTCCGTTTTTTGGAGCAGACCTTTGGAGACAGCCAGGAGCTGGTGCTGTTCGTCACGGAGATCACCGCCGGGTACGACACCTCCTGGTTCGTAGAGAATTTCGGGTGCGACGCCTACTTCCGCCACAACCGGGAGCTGCTGTTCGACGATACCCGGCACCGTATCCGGGAAGAAATTGCCGCCGCCAAGGCGGCGGAGAGGGAGGAACAAAACCATGGAGGAGACCCTGAAAACCATTGAGGCTGTGCTGGATGCCCAGGTGCGCCCAGCTCTTCGTGCCCACGGCGGGGAGATCCAGATCGACCATCTGGACGATGGGGTGCTGTACGTGAAGCTGCTGGGCCAGTGCGCCGGCTGCCCCTCCGCGGACCTGACCAACGAGACCATTGTGGAGGCGGAGGTGGTGAAGGCCCTGCCGGAGCTGGTGAAAAAGGCCGTGGTGGTCCAGACGGTCAGCGATGAGCTGTGGGAGCAGGCCAAGCGCTTGCTGCGGGACCATCATCTGTAAAGACACAGCATAAACAAAAAACCGCCCCGGACCTTTCGGTCCGGGGCGGTTGCGTTTGTTTACCAGCGGTGATAACTCCAGGACTGGGCGGGGGTCATGGCAAAAAAGTCGTAGTCGGCGGAGGTGCCACTGTCACCCCAGGTGGTGTCGATGTGATATTGGACGCCATCCAGAGTGGCCACGGTCCAGATATGGGAGCTGTTGGACAGCGCGGTGCAGTCGATGTCCTCCAGCTTCAGCAGCATGTTATAGGCGCCGGTGTAGCCGTCGCATACGGCGGCGCCGTCCTGGAAGAGACCGTAGGCGATGTGACTGAGGGACTGGTCCCCGGCGTCATGGTCGTAGACACAGTTGTCACAGATCCAGGTGTAGTACACTTTGGCCTTTTCATATTCCGTCATGCCGGCTGTGATCTGACCGGTGGACCACAGCTTGTCATGAACGGCAATGGCGGCCGCCATGGCGGATTCCCGATAGGTTTGAATGCGGTCGCCAACATTGGCGGCGGAGAAAGTCAGCGTCACAGTACCGCTGTTGGTATAGTTGCAGGTGACGGCATTATAGCACTGTTCCACATAGCTTTTTACAATGGAGAGAGCCTGGTCCATGACCTTCCGGGCACCCAGCGGAGAGATGTTGGAGTAGCGCAGCGTCAGGGTGTTCTGGTTGTTGGAAAGCATGTAGCGGATACTCTCATCCATCTCCTCTGACGTAGTGGGAGCGGCAATGTATTTCCCGGATTCCACCAGGTCCCCCAGGGTGGTGCCGGCGGCACTCCAGACGCTGTCCACATTCCAGGCGGGGGTCAGACGCAGGGACGGGTCTACCATGCGGGTCAGCATGGCTGCCGCCGCACCCCGGGTGATGGGCCGGTCCGGCAGGTAGGACCCAGTGGCGTCGGAGCCCACGGAAATGCCGGTCCGGTACAAGAACAGGATGTCCTGATAGTAGTCGGTGTACTCTGTAACATCGGTAATGAATTTACGGCTGGCGTACCCTTCCGTCACCAGTTCGTCATTGACGGTGGGCAGGACCTCCGCCGGCAGGGTATTGGCCAGCACATGGGCCACCTGGGCCCGGGTGGCGGTGGCGGTGAGGCTGCCGTCCAGCTCCGTGCCCAGAACGCCCTCCGCCTGCAAGTAGCGTAAATACCGCGCCGCTGTGGAGGTGTCGCCGTCTCCGCCGTAGGCGTTGGGACCGGCCTCGGCGTCGCCGGTGCGGTAGAGGCTGCGGATCCGGGCGGCAAAAATCACGATCTGCCCCACGGTCATGGAGTCCTTCAGACCGAAGGTGCCGTCGCCCTTGCCTACGGACAGTCCATACTCATACAGGGCGGCCACATTTTCATAGAAGACGGAGCCCGCAGACAAATCGGAAAACTCCCCGGCATAGGTCTTGCTGCGGGCGAAGTTGTCGGTGCTGTTTTCCGCCGCCAGGGCGGGGACGCCCAGCAGCAGGCTGAACGTCAGGGCCAAAGCCAGAATACGGGTTTTCATGGTGCGCCTCCTTTGGGTGCGGTCCGTTTGCGGAAACTTAAGTGGGGATGTTCAGGTCCGCCATCACCCGATCCTCCACATAGGGGTTCAGGTACTGGTTCACCACCTCCAGGGTGGCGTCAGGGTCCAAATGAACGAAGTTGTCGCTATCATGCCATTCACCGGGCAGGGTGGAGAAGGAAACGGCGTCGGAGCCCATGGAAATGGCCTCCTTGCCCAGCCAGGCCAGGTTGCCCAGGGTCAGATCCGTCTTCACATACTGGTTAAAAATTTTGGCAAATTCCGGAATCTTGTCCAAATTGGAGAGGGTCAGGGTCTGCTGGGCCACGGCCTTGAGAAATTTTTGCTGTGTCTCCATACGGCCGATATCCTGGGTGGCGTAGACGCTACGGCAGCGGACCACCTTCAGTGCCTCCTCGCCGGTCAGATGCTGCATTCCGGCAGAGAAGTGGATGTACAGGTCCTGATAGGGGTCCTCGTAATCCATATCCACCGGCACATCGAAGTCCACACCGCCGATGGCGTCCACCAGGGCCACAAAGCCCTTCAGATCCACCGACACGGTGAAGTCCACGGGAATGCCCAACTGGTCTCCGATGACCTCCGCCAGTTTTTCCACACCGCCGGAGCCGAAGGCTGCGTTGATCTTGTGGTTTTTCCCGTCCCAGACGGCCTTGGTGTCCCGGGCGATACTGACACCGTGGATGTAGCCGTTCCCAGCGTCCACCGCCAGCAGGATGTTGGTATCGCTGTTGCCGTTGCCGTCGTCACAGCCAGAGACCAGAATGGTGTAGAAATTGTCCTTGCGTTCCGTGTGGGCCGCCAGGGCCGCGGCCTGGGCAGCCGCTTCGGTATCTTCCTGATCGGACTGCCCGTCCGTCTCCTGGGCAGAGTTCGGGTCATCCTGGGCCTCCACCTCAGGCGGACGGATCAGGATATGGACTCCGGCGTACACGATGCCGGCAATCAGGACAAGCAATAACAGGGTCCGCTTCCAACTGCGCCTGCGTTTCATCACTCGTTTTGCCATAGCTGGACTTCGCTCCTTGTGCGCGGCTGGGCCGCGGTGATGTCGGTGTGGTCGATTTACATAATATCGCCACCTATTATAGGGCATCCCGCGGAAAAACACAAGAGGGAAAATGGCGTGCCGGCAGAGGCACGCCATTTTTCAGGACTCCTGTTCACTGTGCTGCTCTACCATCTGCTGAAGGAGGGTCTTGATCTCCGAGAGCAGTTGGTTCTGGTAGGACAGGGCGCAGCGGATGTAGTGCAGCGCAGGCTCTGGCGGCAGGGGGGGCTCCTGGCCCCCCACCGGGTGGGGCCAGCGGCGGACAGGAGGCTCCTGGGTAGAGGGACTGCGAACCGTCTGGGCCGGTGAGGACCGGACGGGACGGCAGCGGCCTTGGGACTGATTTGCCATATACATTCCTCCGATGCAAGCGTTTTATAAACCAGCGTATGCAAATTTTACTGCCCACGGTACTTTTTCCGGGTGGCGTTACCTCCCCGGATGTGCCGTTGGTCCTTATTGATTTCCATCACTTTCTTCACCTGCAGGTAGAGGAGATGGTCAAACTTGGGCAGACGTTCGGAGATATCTTTGTGTACAGTAGATTTGCTGACGCCGTATTTCTGCGCGGCGGCCCGGACCGTGGTCTGGTTCTCTATGATGTACCGAGCCAGGCATTTCGCCCGCTCCTCCATGTTTCCCTTCAAAACACTTTCACTCCCCGCCTCTTGTTGGTCCATCCTATGCGGGGAGAAAAAGGGATATGCGCATAAGGACACGCAAAAGGAAGCGCCTCCGCTTCAGCAGAGGCGCTTCCTTTTGCATGAGCGCGGACTGAATTGCCGCTAAAATGACGAAATGCCGGCTAAACCAGTCAGTACTTACTGGGGGGCGGTATCCGCTTAGCTTTCCTGAAAAGCGGCGCGAAGCGTTTTAACGTCTTTTTTAGCCAGAGACACCGGGTCCTCTCCCTTGATCATGAGATTGGGCCTATAATAAAAGTTTTCGGAGATAATCCAACCTTCATAACCGATATCCTTGATGGCCTGAACGGAGTCCTGAAACTGTGTGATACCCTGACCAAGCAAAACGATGGGGGTTTCCACCGTGATATAGCCATCTTCATTGGGGCGGGATTCCTTCATATGGAAGTGATCCATCCGCTCACGGCCCAGCGCCCGGATCAGGTCCGCCGGTTTTCCGGTGCCATACATGACCGGATTGTGAGTGTCAAAGCACAGGGTGACCTTGCCGTGCAGGGCATCCAGGAATTGCAGGTGTTCCTCCAGGGTCATATCCGTCTCCATGGCAATGTTGACGCCATAGACGTCCGCTAACTCCGCAGCATATCGCTCCATGTCAAATACATGCTGGCGCTTTGCCCGGGTATTCATTCGCATTCCGTCCACGATGACCGTGGGAATGTGCATCTGTGATGCGGCAATGATGCCATTTTTAATGCTTTCCCGGCAGATTTTTCCCTCAGGGGAGTTAAAACTGCTTCTGACGTAGCCTTGGTGGCCCAAGGTGTACAGATGGATGGATTGCAGTTCCACTCCGTATTTTTCAGCGGCCTCCAGGTAGCTGTCCTGCACCCGTTTGTCTGTCAGCGGGTAGGCGTGGAGCGAGCCACCTGCATCTCCCAACTGCATTCCGGTAAAGCCGGCCTCACTGGCCATTTTAATGGAGAGCGGACCCCAACAGGGAAAGCTCCATTCGCATACGCCAAATTTGAATCTAGACATGATGTTCCTCCGTATCTTTGTATGGCTGTGGGACGATTGTCAGCGGACTTCCTGAAACGCCGCGTGCAGAGTACAGACATCTTTTTTCGCAAGTGAAACATAGTCCTCACCGCAGGCCTGAAGATCCGGGTGGTAATAGGGGGTGCCTGACAAAATCCAACCGGAATAGCCGGATTCCAAGATGGCCCTCGCGTTATCGGAAAACCGCGCTTTTCCCTGCCCTAACAGAGTCACAGTAGTTGTTTCCGCCGTAACAAATCCCTCGGCGTCCGGATATGCGTCCTCCATTCGGAAATAGGCGATGGAATTCGGATCAAGGTCTCCGACAGCATTTCCGGGAATGCCGGTACCCTGGATGATGGGAGACAGAGTGTCAATTTCCAGCTTCAGCTTTCCACCAAAGGCATCCAGGAAGCGATGCTGTATCTCCTTCTGCGGATCTACGGAGGCTACCACCTGGATACCGAATTCCTCCGCTGTTTCCACGGCATATTTCATCATGGCAAGCGCGTACTCATTTTGCGCCACTCCAAACATTCCCTTGGCTGCAATGGTTACAGAGGGAATGTGCATCTGGGAGGCCGCCAGAATGGCATTTCGGATGCTCTCCAGACATTGGGCTCCCTGGGGAGTGTTTTTGCTGTATTTGATGAAGCCCTGGTGTTCCAGCGTATACAGGTAAATGGAAAACAGCTCTATGTGACAGGTAGCCGCTGCCTCCAGATAGTCCTCCTGTACCTGCTTGAGTGTCAGGGGAAAGGAGTCCTTTCTCCTCAGGTCCAGGCCGTAGCGCTCGTACTCCACATAGCCGTTGTTCCCGGGATGCGGTTGCAGGTAGCCGCCTGCATCGGCCAACTGTACTCCGGAGAAGCCGGCCGCACTGGCCATTTGGATGGCCAGTGCGCCCCAACAGGGGAAACAGAATTCGCGTGCCGCAAATTTGAATTTTCTCATGTCAAACCTCGATTTGTTTCCTTTTATTTGTGATTTTCAAAACAAAAAACGGATATCTATAAAACAATGCTGGCAAATGGGAAGAGAATGTTATAAAATAAACATGATATGACGTAGTTGACTGAATGCGTTCCGCATAAGAACAACACCATTGTACATGGAGAAAGAGGACGGCATTGGATATTCGTGAGTTGAAATATTTTGTTCAGGTAGCGGAGGAGGCCAGTTATTCCGCCGCCGCAGCAAAGCTGTATATTTCACAGCCAGCCCTGAGCAAGGTCATTCAGAAAGCGGAAAACGAGATCGGTTACAAGCTGTTCTATACGGATCAGCGCCAGCAAAAACTGACGGACACCGGCAAAAAGCTCTATGAGAAGGCCGTTCAGGTTATTGCTGAGTATGATGACATCGGGACGTTCATGCAGAAAGGTGAGACCGGTTTTGAGGGACAGGTCTATCTGGGTTTTCCCGACGTGGCGGGTACTTGCTATTTCTGTGAACTCATTGCGGAATTTACCAAATGCTATCCCAATATCAAGCTCCACATTCGGGAAGGCGGAGCCCAAAAGATCATGGCCGATGTGGAGTCCGGGATTCTTGACGTGGGCTGTGCGGTCATGCCGGTGCCGGAGGACCGGTTTGACTGGTGGCCGTTTGTCCGGGACATTTCCCATTTGGTTGTCAGTACCCGACACCCTCTGGCGCAAAAGCAGAGCATCACGCTGCCGGAACTGAAGGACGAGTCCTTTGTGCTGCTGGGGACAGAGTTTTCCACCCATCATGATATCTGCACTGCTCTCCGTGAGGCTGGCTTTGAGCCCAACATCGTCATGCTATCCTCTCAGTGGGATTTCATCATCCAAATGGTACGGATGAATTACGGGATTTCGTTTTTGCCGCAGTCTCTGTTTCAGCGATTTTTCTATCCGGATATTCATCTGTTGGAGGTAGACCACCTGATGAAATTTGAAGACCTGGTTTTGATTACCAAAAAGGGTCGCTATCTCTCCAGGAATGCAAAGTGCCTGATCGACTTCATAACACAGCGGATGGCAGAGAAGAAGGCTGATATAGGCGAGAGCGGCTGAGCCCCCGCTCCTCATGCCGGAAAGGAGGATTTGCCTTTGGATATTCATGAATTGAAATGCTTTGCGCAAGCGGCAAAGGATGGCAGCTATTCCGTTGCCGCCGCAAAGTTGTGCATTTCGCAACCGGCACTCAGCAAGATCATTCAGCGGCTGGAAGGGGAGCTGGGTACAGAGCTGTTTTACACCTTTCAGCGGCGGCAACGGTTGACGGATGCCGGAGAACTGTTCCTGCAAAAGACCATTCGGATCATTGACAAATACGACGGGATCTCCGAGATCGTCAGGCCGGACAAGAGTGTGTTTCATGGGCAGATCTTCATGGGATTTCCCCCTATTGCAGGGATTTGCTACCTGAGCGAGTTGATTGCCGATTTTTCCAGGGAGTATCCGGGAATCAAGATCTGCATCAAGGAGGCAGGCAGCCAGCGGATTATAGATGAGGTCGAGTCCGGCACCCTGGACCTGGGCTGTGTCAGCGCACCCGTTTCCGAAGACCTGTTCGACCATGCCCGCTTTGTGCGCGACCGCTTTTGCCTTGCAGTCAGCAGCCGGCATCCCTTGGCGCAGCGGGACAGCGTTACCCTGCCGGAGCTGCGGAATGAGATGTTCATTGTCTCGGATGCCAGTTTCTCCACCAATCATGCCATGCGGTTTATGTGCAGGGAGGCCGGCTTTGACCCCCGAATCGCACTGTATTCCGCCCGCTGGGACTTTATTGTGCAGATGGTCCGGCTCAATTACGGAATCTCTTTTCAGCCTTTGTCCATTTTTAAGCGGTTTTTCTTTCCGGACATTCACCTTTTGGATGTGGACCATCCTGCGATGGACCATTGGCTGGAACTGATTACAAAAAAGGACAGCTATACCTCCCGGGCGGTCAACTGTCTGATCAGCTTCCTGATGGAGCGGATGGAAAAGGACCCGGACGCCAGTTCTCTGATGTCCCTTGTGGCAAAACGCATCGATTGAAATTGTCTATCATACGGTCCGCCGGCCATGTGGCCGGCGGACTTTTTTTACCCGGTACTGAAAGATTGCGGGCGTATCCCCAGGGGTAGTCGTTTCTTTGAGGGCCATCCCTTCCAGAAAGTGGGGTATACTGGTTACGATTCTGGGTTGGGCTCAATGACTACTTTGATGGATGTAGGATCTGCCCAGTTCATGTCCAGAGCCTCAAAATAGCGGTCCAACGGGAATATATGGGAGATAGCCAGCTCTGGATCGATTTTTCCCGTGGACATGGCGGCAAGGCATTTGCTGAAGCTGTGGTGTTGAAAGGTTGTTCCGATGTAATTCAGCTCCTTGCGGACAAAAAGTCCCATATCCAGAGATACCGTTTTCTTTTCTGTGGTGGGGAAGGAATAGTTGGCGAAAGTTCCGCCAGCCTTCAAAAGAGAGATGGACCGTTCCACCAGCTCGGCATTTCCGATGGTGTCGATGATGCAGTCGAAACCGTGGGGGAATCGTTCCCGCAGGACCGCCTCATGTACGGAAGGATCATTGGGATCCGCCAGTACAGTGGAGATGCCCCGGGGGGCGACTCGTGCCAGCTTGCTGGGTTGGCAGTCCACCACTGTGACTGTGCCGGCGGAGGTCCCTTTTGCCAGTTGTGCCATCAGATTTCCACTGGCACCGCAGCCCAATACCAGGACATCCGCAGAATAGGGAATGTTGCACCGTTCAATACAGCGGAAGCAGCAGCCCACCAGCTCCGTCAGGGCGGCGGCCCTGAAAGATACGTTATCAGGAATGGTGTAGACGTGGCTTTCATTTACAACCACCAGTTCTGCCATGGCGCCGTTGACGCTGTGACCAATTGCCTGATATTCTTCACAGAAGGCAAACTCGCCCCGTTGACAGTAATAACACTTCCAACACGGCATTCCGTTATCCGCCGTGACCCGGTCACCGGGCTTGAAATGGGTCACATTTTTGCCGATTCGTTCTACGACACCGGAAAATTCATGGCCTGGAATAACCGGGTAGCGCCCCAGTACCGCGCCATTCCTGTCATGGCTGGTGTCGGCGGGCTTGCAGATTCCGCAGGCTTTTACCCGAATGACCACCTGATCATCGCCGCAGACCGGTTCGGGGACATCCACGATACCGCCGTTGGCCCGGCCGGGCTTTCGATAGAGCAATGCTTTCATGCTTTGTCTCCTTCCTATTTATCGAATCAGCGCCTGAATGGCTTCCTCCGACATGGATGCCCGGGGACCGACCACGCGGCTTCCTACCTCAAAGGTGATGCCAAGCTCCTTTCGCATGTCAAAGTAGGCGAAATGCCGGCCCAGAAAATGCCCCTCCATAAGGGGAACCAGGCCCAGGTCCTCTCTTAAAAACTGAAGCCCTTCCTCCCGATTGGCCAGGCGAATATTCAGGTGATGGGTGCCGGGACCGTGCTCCTTCAAAAAATCGCTGATGGGGTCGCCCGCACTCCCTTCTACAGGGGCAAACATCTCAATATCCATGCCACCCATAAAAAAGTTTACCTGTCGGTACGCATAAGTCCCCTCCACGCCGTTGTAGATTTGCGGTTCCAGCTTGCCGGAGCGAATCAGCTCCAGAGAGTCACCAAAAGAGACAGAGCTCTCATCGATGCCTAAAAGCTCCCGCATCTGTGTGAGGCCCTCCTCCAGGTCCCGCACGACGACGGCCACCTGGCAGACCAGATCTAATTTCAGCTTTGTCATTACATGCCCTCCCTTTAAAGGCGCTGGCGGTAAATAGCCGCCGCATCTTTCTGCGTAAAGGGGGCATAGCTGGCGGCTAAAAGCCGCTGCTTTGCCTGAAAGATGTTTTCCACAAAAGGCTCGATGTCCGTCTCCCTCATCCCACACTCTCGCAGACGTCTGGCCGGATACAAACGGTTAAGCAGGCACTCTAAGTCGGAAAATGGTGCTCCGGTGTAGATTCCCGCACGGCGCAGGGCTGGCAGCAGAAGCTGACGCAGTTCCTCCAGCAGCGGGCCGTCGGATGTTCTTTCATAATAGGTAAAAACCGCAGTGAGAAATTGGTAAATGGATTCCCCGTGGGACATCTTATAAACTTCTCCCAGCGGATAGGCCAGAGCGTGGACCGGACCGGCTCCACCATTGTTGACGGCCATGCCCGCCAAACAACTGGCGGTTAGGAATTGCTTGAGGAGTCCAGCGCGGCTGTCAGGACCCTCCAGGGCCAGCGAAGCATATCCGTCCATCAAAAGGGCGATCGCCCGGCCACCAACGGCGCGGACCATTTCATTGCCTCGTGTGGCGGAGACATAAGACTCCATCGCGTGGCCTAGCGCATCCACGGAGCAGTGGAGGAAGACCTTCAGGGGAAGCCCGGACAAAAGCTCCGGGACCAGGACTGCGTGAGTAGAGGACAGTTCCGGAGCCAGGACGCCGGTTTTGAAGCCGGTGTCCTTCATGGTGACGATACCGCCAAAGGTGACTTCGCTGCCGGTGCCACAGGTGGTGGGGAGAACAATGAGCTCCTTGTCCAGCACCATGGGGATCTGCTGTTCCATTACTCTGCGGCATGGATAGGCGTTTTTCACGCACAGAATCTTTGCGATATCAATGACACTGCCCCCGCCCATTGCAATGATACGGCGGATAGGCAGCGACTGTATGTCCTCCAGAATCGCGTCAATGGTTTCCTCTTTTGGCTCACCGGGGTCATAATCGTCCTTGAAGAGAATCTTGCAGGAGAGAGATTCCTGACGGAGATATTGTTCATAGAAAAGACTCTCCGTAAGCAGGAGATCCCCTTCGCCAACGGAAAACGCCTGGACGAATTCGTGGAACCGGTCAAAAAGATGTACAGTGGGTTTTAGACAGAATAATTGCATGCGTATCTCCTCTCAGATAGTGGCGCCCAGTGGATCCCGCGGGGCACAGGGCCCTATCATGTGGTCCCACGGGGTCATGCAGAACCCCAGCTCCTCCGTAAAGTCAAACATCTGATAGTGGCCATCCTGAGAAAACTCTTCGTAGACCGGAGTACGTCCTGCTTGCTGGTACTGCTCCAAAAGTGCGGGTTGATTCTCCACGTAGATGCCCAGGTGGTGGAATCCCTGCCCATGGGCCAGCAGACTGTCGGAATAAGGGTCGCCGCCTGCCTTGTTCAACGGCTCTACCAGCTTCATGTCGATGCCGCCCAGATCAAAGCGGACCGCCCGGATAGGGCAGTGAATCTGCTGGCCATGGTAAAGACAGCGGACTTGTTCCCGGTCTCCCACCATTTTGATGGAAGTCTCATTGAAGTCAACGAGACGCCTCCAATTGCCCAGCGTTTCGTCCAGATTGGAAACCACGCAGACGACCTGAAAGATTTGTTTTTTTGGCGTTTCTTCCATATTGAATCCTCGTTTCAATTTTACAAAAGGCCGATGCGCATAAGCGGCATCGGCCTTTTGTGAAAAATGTTGGCAACAATAGTTCTAATTACTTCAGCAGAGCGGGCAGCCAGGTGGACAGGCCAGGGATGAACATCATCAGGATCAGGATAACCACGCAGCAGCCCAGGAACGGCCAGATGTAGTGGACGACTTCTACGTACTGCGTTTTCTTGAGCTTGGTGGTGACAAACACGTTGACGCAGAATGGAGGAGAAATAGCGCCCATGCAGAGGTTGACCAGGATGATGCCGGCCATCTGCACCTGATCGATTCCGTAAGCGTCCGCGATGGGAGTCAGCAGAGGAACAAACAGCAGGATGGCGGCGTTACTGTCGATGAACATACCGCAGATAATGAACAGCACGTTCACGATCAGCAGGAACACGATGGGAGAGCTGATGTTTTCCGTGATCAGGGTCACCAGTTCCTGAGAGATGCCAGAGAAGGCGATGGCCTTGCAGGCCACGTTGGCGAAGGCCATGATCAGCAGGATCACGCCGGTCAGGCTGATGGTGAACATCATCATATCCTTCACCGTTCCGGAGACATTTTGGGGATTCCGCTTTTTGTTGATGAGGTAATACACCAAACCGTAAAGGGCGGAGATGGCACCGGCCTCTGTGGCGGTGAAAATACCGCCGTAGATCCCACCGAAGATAATGACCGGCATCAACAGAGCCCAAAACGCGTTTTTCGTGCTTACGCCGATGTGCTTGACATACTGGCTCATGACGAAAGGCTCAGCGATCTTCGGCTCCACCTTGCGTCTGTGAATGTAGTTTACGGCACTAAACAGGCAAGCCAACAGGATGCCGGGAATCAGTGTGCACATCCAGGCGTCCGCGATGCTGATACCGGATGCTGTGGCATAGATGATGCCGGTCATGCTGGGCGGAATCAAAAACGCCCAGGAATCCGGCGGAGGCCATCAGGGCCGCCTGATAGGCAGGCTCATAACCGCGCTTATCCATCTCAGGGAACACGATCTTGCCGATGGCGGCGATCGTGGCCTGGGTGGAACCGGTCAGAGCGCCGAACAGGGCACAGGCGAAAACGGCCACCGTACCGGTGCTGGCCCGCACACGGCCTACGAAAGAGTCGATGAAATTGAAAATGCTCTTGGAAATACCGGAATACTCCATGATGGCGCCAGCAAACAGAAAGAAGGGAATGGCCAACAGAGAAAAGTTGTCCAAGCCGTAAAACCCGGTTTGCGAAAAGCTGTTCATGGAATAGCCATAAACCGTGAACACAACCGCTCCGCCGAGGCCGATACCGAAGGCCACGGGAATACGCAGCAACAGAGAGGAGCCGAGAAACACAATCAGAAATAAGACCAATACTTCCATTTTTACGCCTCCTCGTCCTCGGTGGATGCTGCGGGCTTATCGGCGCCGTACCAATATTCGCGAGGCAGCAGAATGTTGAAAATTGTGTGCAGGATAATCAAAAAGCAGCCGCAGAGTACAAGCGCCATGGGAATGACCATCTTAAAGCCCATCGTGTTGGACACGACGCCCATTTTGTTGACCTTCAGCATGTATACAATGAAGTAGTAGGAGAAGAAAACCATGACGCCCAGGACGATGACCTGTCCGATGCGGTCAATGACGCTTAGAATCTTGTCGGCGGATTTTGCGTGCTTTTTCAGGACAGTGCTGACAATGTCGATCTCCAGGTGATCACCAACGGATGCAGCATAGGATCCACCGAACCATGCCAGAATAATAAGCAGGTAGCGGGCCAGCTCATCAGCCCAGGGTGTGGAATAATGGAAAATGAAGCGACAGGAAATAAAAATCATGCAGACAACGATCAGGGCCCACAGCAAGATGATGGAAATGGTGGATTCCACCTTGCCCAGGATCTTATTTGCCTGATAGATAGTTTTTACGAATTTGTTTGGGAATTTCATCTCATCCATAAAAGCATACCTCTCTTTGAGAAGTGGTATGGGGAAGACCCCCATACCACTTCATTTTGCCTATACAGAAAACCTGTTCGAGTGGCCCGGAATTACTGGAATTCCTCAGGCAGATAATCGGCGAACAGACGATCCATAGCCACGGGATCGAAGTCATCGCGCAGTTCAGTCCAGGTCTTGTAAGCGGCTTCCTTCATGATCTCGATGCTGGCCTCGTCGGGATAAACCACTTCCACGCCGGCTTCGGCGGCTTTTTCAAGGTAGCTGTCGCAGGTGTCACGGATTTCCTGGCGGGTGATGAGGGCGGCTTCCTTGGCCGCGCGATAAACGATGTCACGCTGAGCGTCGGTCAGGCTGGAAGTCCAATCCAGGTTGGCAGTCCAGTACATGGTGCCCCAGCTCTCGGCGGTTACATAGATCCAGTCGGCAACCTCTTCCAGATGGAACACGTTCATGGCCCAGGGGCTGTTGGTGATGCAGTCCATGGTGCCCTGCTGCAGGCCGGTGTACTGGTCGATGCCGCTGACGGTGGTCAGGCCAAGCTGCTCATAGTAGTAATGGAAGATCGGAATGTCGGGAGTGCGGACGATCTTGCCGGCCAGATCAGTGATGCTGGTGGGGGCCTTGCCGGTGCCGATCAGGCTCTTCAGACCGTTGTCGATGTTCTCAATGATGTCAATGCCATACTCGGCGGCAACCTCGCGATGGCGCTCCAGCATCCAGCCATTGTTGTACTCAGAGTCTACGTCTTCCCAACTGGTCAGCAGATACGGCAGAGAGGTCCAGTTCATGTTAACATCGGGAGTGCCGAAGTCAACACCGTCGATGGACAGGGGCAGCATATCGATGTCTCCCATCTGCAGAAGCTGGACAGCTTCCTTTTCAGCACCCAGAGTGCCGGCGGGGATCAGATCCACGGTGATGGCGCCGTTGGAATATTCCTCCAGCAGTTCAATGGTCTTAGGGATCAGGGTGCCGTCAACCGTTTGGCCGGCAACGGCGTTGTACATCTTGATGGTAAGGGGTTCGCAGGCAGCCTCGCCGTCAGTGGCGGGATCCTCCGTGGAGGAGTCGCCAGTATCCTCGGTATCGGTGGTATCCGCGTTGTCGCCGCCGCATGCGGCCAGGGACAGCATCATAAGTGCTGCCAGGATCGTTGCCCAAAATCTTTTCATGTTGTCCTCCCATTTTGTTGTTTTTAATAATTCCGTTCTGCGCTTCCGGAAAGGTTCTTGTCTACATTTTACTAAGCGTTTTGACAAAATCAAATTTCTAATAGGCATACCCGGGCATAATGAGAAGTTATACCGCAGAAGTGACTGAAAAGGAATCACCTTTTTTCGGCGCATTGTGGTTTTTTTGGCAAAAAAGCAGGAACAAAAGTTATTGAGAAAATTCCCGTCAAAAACGCGCAAAGAAGTTTTGTCACAAAATGTTATGAGAAATGTCGCGTTACGTTGCCTTTTCAAAAATTTACGTTTCGCCGAACGCAGCCTTCAGTGTCTCCACGTCCTGCCGGGCGGAGGACACATAGTCCATGCCGTTTTCATTCATGTTGCGGCGGTTATAGAAGGTTTCGGAGATGATCCAGCCCTCGTAGCCGATATCCTTGATGGCCTGGACCGACTCCTTGAAGAAGGTTCCGCCCTTGCCCAGAAGAACAATGGGGGCCGTCTCCTTTGTGACGAAGCCCTCGGCGTCAGGCTGGGACTCCTTCATGTGGAAATGGTCAATGCGGTCCTTGCCCAGGGCCCGGATCATGTCGGGCGGGAACCCGGTGCCGTACATCACCGGGTTGTGAGTGTCGAAGCACAGCTTCAGCTTACCGTCAAACTGATCCAGAAACTTGAAGTGGTCCTCCAGAGACACGTCTGTCTCCATGGCAATTTGGACACCATAATCCCCGGCCACCTGCACGGCATACTTGTACATATCCAGCACATGCTGATGCTGGGCCGCGCCGTACATACGCATGCCCTCGATCATCACGGTGGGAATGTGCATTTCCGAGGCCGCAATGATGCCCTTTTTGATGCTCTCCATACACTCCTTGCCCTCCGGGGAGCTCTGGCTGTAACGGATAAAGTTCTGCCGGACCAGCGTATAGAGATGGATGGACTGGAGCTCCACGCCGTATTTGGCGGATGCTTCCAGATAGCTTTCCTGTACCCGCTTGTTGTTCAGAGGGTAGGAGTTGGTGGAGCCGCCGGCGTCGGCAAGCTGCATACCGGTAAAGCCCGCCTCATGGGCCATCTGCAGAGCCAGAGGGCCCCAGCAGGGGAAGCTGAATTCACAAACACCGAATTTGAAACGTGCCATATACTCTTCCTTTCCGCTTTTGGAACGCCTTACTGGGCGTTGGACTGGACCACCGCCCGGATGACTTTGCGGTCGGCCACCATTTCAAGACCCTCTTCCAGATTACTCAGGTCAAAGTCCATGGAGGAGAAGTCATCAAAGGGATACTTGTGCTGGAACTTGTCCAAAAATTCCAGGGATTTGTGCAAATACTCGGGCAGATACCGGGCCACACCCGTAACCGTCAGACTCTTGCGGGTGATATAGCCGGGAGAGAGTGTGGCGTGGGCAGAGAGAACGTTGGTGCCGATAATGACATACCGGCCCATGGGTGCCAGGTGATGGAACCCCTCCTCCACGGCGGAGGCAACGCCGGTGACCTCCAGGGCGGTGTCCACGCCCCGGCCGCCGGTCAGGGCCTTCACAGCGTCCTCCCGATCGGAGAGCTGGGGGTATTCCTCCATGCTGATGAGGTGGTCCGCCCCAAACCGTTTAGCCATTTCCAGGCGGTCTGCCACGCCGTCGATCACGATGGTGGTGACACCCTTCTCCTTAGCGATGGCACAGGCGTAGAGGCCCATACTACCGGCGCCCTGGATCAGCAGCGTCTCGCCGGCTGTGATACCGATGTGTTCCAGACCGTAGTATACCTGAGAGAAGCGGCAGTTGGCGCCAGCCGCCAGAGAGTCCGGCAAAGTGTCGGGCACCTTGTAGAAGTGCTGCTTGGGGTGGATGTAGTAATGGGTGGCGAAGGTACCGGAGAAATAGGGGAAGTCGTCGGGAGACTGCCCCAGATGGATATAGGCGTTTTCGCACTGGTCATAGCGACCCATTTTGCACGCGCGGCACTCCCCGCAGGTGATGTAGTAGGCCGCCACGACGCGGTCCCCCACCTGAACGGGTTGGCCGGCGTAGTCGGTGGTCACGCCCTCCCCCAGACGTTCAATGCGGCCTACGAACTCATGACCCTGGCAGGTCTTGTCTCCACCGACGCCCAGGGACACACCGCTCTTCCAGTTCTTCACATCGGAGCCGCAGATGTTGCTGCTGAGTACCCGGACCAGCATGGCGCCGGGTTCCACCTCCGGCAGCTCATGCTCCACGAAGCCCACCTTGCCGTCTTTTCCGAAATATGCGATTTTGCCCGTCATAAGACGATGCTCCTTTCTTGTTTTACTTCCGCTCCATAGAGGAGGTCCAGGCTACCTGCACCGCCCGGGTGCCGCTGTAGCCACCGTCCACTGCCAGGCACTGAGCGGAGATCTGAGCAGCTTCAGGGCCCGCCAGGAACAGGCAGGCGTTGGCGATATCCTGCGCCACAGTCACTCTGCCGGTGGGCGTGATGGCAATAAAGGATTCGTCGATCTCATGGGGGACGTGGCCGTTGTTGTTGGTGCGGGTGAAGCCCGGCAGCACGCAGTTGACCGTGATGCCGTTGCAGCCAAGCTCCAGGGCAGCGGCTCTGGAGAAGGCCATGATGCCGGCCTTGGTGGCGGCGTAGATGCTGGAGTTGCGCTCGCCCTGCAGCGCGCCGGTGGAGGAGATATTGATGATACGGCCGCCGTGGCCCTGCTGGATCATCTGCTTGGCAGCCAGTTGAGTCATGAAGTAGGTGGCTTTGAGATTCAGGGCGATGGAACGGTCAAAGGATGCCATGTCCGTTTCGATCAGGGGCTTTTTGCAGCCCCAGCCCGCGTTGTTTACGATAATGTCCAGCTTGCCGAAGGCCTCCAGCGTCTGCGCCAGGGCATGGGCACGGCCCTCCTCACTGGTCAGGTCCGCTGCCACGGCAATGGCACGGCCACCGCAGTCCAGAATCTCCTGGACCGTTTTCTGGGCGGCCTCCTGGTTGCTGCCTACCACGGCCACCGCCGCGCCCTCCCGGGCGAAGGTGGTGGAGATGGCATATCCGATTCCCTTGCTGCCGCCGGCGATCAGGGCGGCTTGTCCTTCCAGTCTGTTCATAGATACGGCTCCCTTTTATGTTTGATTTTGACTTTATTTTGTCTCGTTGTCCGCGTAGTACTGCTGTGCCATGGGGCCCACGACCATGTCTCCGATTTCGGCGATGAACCCAAAGGAGTCCCGCCAGTCGTAAAACTCAAACTCCTTGCCCCGCATTTTGCCGCTGGTGAGCACCGGAACGCCCAGCTCTTTCATGTTGCGGTCCAGGAGGCTGCGGTCCTTCATTTTTACATTGATGTGGTGGATACCCTGTCCATGCTCCAGCAGCCAGTCAGAGAAGGGGTCTCCACCGCTTTGGTTCAGGGGCTCCACATACTCAAAATCAATGCCGCCGAAATTCAGACGGGCGGTTTTAATGTAAAATTCGGTAGGCTTTCCCAGATACGTGCTGTCTGTGAAAGTACCCTGTTCGGCCATGTCCTTCGTGGTCTTGATGACGATGCTGCTCTCGTCGATCTGGAAAAACTGCGTCAGCTTTTTGACGGTCTCGTCCACGCTTTTAACCACCATGCCTACCTGAAACACAAGCTCCGGTACTGCTTTTTCCATACGTCCAGAAATCCTCCTTGCCATTTTTTATGCGCCGGCATATGACTGCCCGTTGATGCAGATTCAGTATATCGTTCAAAATTGTAAAAGTATAATATATATTCTTTACCGGCAGGTATTCCAGCAGGTTATAAATATCTCTGCCCTGAGAATGGCAGTGCTCTCGTTGTATAATTTACGGGAATAAGCAGGTATGAAAGTTGTATATTTGAAAAACGCTGCCAGAATGCCTATCATGGACTCAAGATGAGGCACGGCGATGCCCCGTGTTTGACATGAAAAAAGAGGAGGAATCATTGCGATATGGCAGATCTTTCTTTACTGCTGGAATTTTACGAAAACATGTATAAGAGCCGCCGGTTCGATGAGCGCCTGTGGGATGCCTATACCAGTGGCAAGCCCCTGGGCATGACACACCTGGGTATTGGCGAGGAGGCCTGCGGAACGGGCTCCATGCGCGCCTTCCGTCCCACCGACATCGTTTGCCCTCACCACCGCTCCCATGCCCATCAGTTGATGCGGGGCTGCGATCTCAAGAAGCTGCTGTCCGAGACGCTGCTCAAGTCCACCGGCGTGTGCAAGGGCAAGGCCGGCGAGGCCCATTTCATGGATGTATCCAAGAACCTGTATGTGCTGGGCGGCACACTGGGCCCCTGCTTCACGGTGCCCCTGGGTTTTGCTTACCACTTTAAGCACGAGGGCAAGGGCAACATCGCCGTGGCATACTCCGGCGACGGCTGCACCTGCGAGGGCTCCTTCTACGAGGCTATGAACATGGCGACGGCCTTCAAGCTGCCGCTCCTGATGATCATTCAGAACAACCACTTCGCCATTTCCGAGGATTACCGAAAGATGACGGGCCTGCAGGACCTGAGCACCCGTGCCGACGGCTTCGGTATTCCCGGCGTCACCCTCCAGAACGCCAACGACGTGGAGGCGGTCTACGACGCCACCGTGAAGGCGGCAGAGTATGTCCGCGCCGGAAACGGCCCCATGATCCTGGAGCTGAAGACCTGGCGGCAGATGGGCCATGCGCCCAACGAGCCGGGTACCAAGTACAAAGACCCTGCCGAGCAGGCTCTCTGGATGAAACGGGACCCCATCAAGCTGCTGTCCGCCAAGCTGAAGGACCAGTACCACGTGGAAGATGCTCAGCTCAAGCAAATCGAGGACAAGGTGGAGCAGGAGCTGGATGAGGCCTGGGCCTTTGCGGAAGCCGCCCCCTATTCTCCGCCCGAGGTGGCCATGCAGCACATTTACGCAGGCTGCTAAGACGGAAAGGAGTGAGTGAATCGTATGGAAACCAAAAAGATGACATATATGCAGGCGGTCCGGCTGGCCCTGGACGAGGAGATGGCCCGGGATGAAAAGGTGATTATGATGGGCCAGGACATTGGCATCCTGGGCGGTGCCTATGGCGTGACCGGTGACCTGTATCACAAGTACGGGCCCGATCGGATCATTGATGCGCCTCTGTCCGAGAATGCCATTGTGGGCTTTGGTATCGGCGCGGCCATGATGGGCTGGCGGCCGATCATCGACATCATGAAGATGGACTTCAGCATGGTCTGTGTGGACCCCATCATCAACCACCTGGCCAAGTACCGTTACATGTCCGGCGGCCAGATTGAGAGGATGCCCGCCGTGGTCCGCACAGCCATTGGCGGCGGCACCCGCAGCGGTCCCCATCACAGCTACTCCCTTCATCATATTTTTGCTGGTTTTCCCGGCCTGAAGGTGGTCTGTGCTTCCACTGGGACGGATGCAAAGGGACTGCTCAAGTCCGCGATCCGGGACAATGACCCGGTGCTGTTCCTGGAGGAGACGGCTGCCTACCGAATGAAGGAAGAGGTCCCCGTGGACCCGGATTTCCTCGTTCCCATCGGCAAGAGCAAGGTGGTCTGTGAGGGCGACGCCCTGACCGTGGTGTCCTTCGGCACCGCCGCCCTGAAATCCACCAAGGCCGCCGAGCTGCTTAAGGAAGAGGGCATTTACATCGATCTGATCGATCTGCGGAGCCTGCGCCCCCTGGATCTGGACCCGGTGATCGCCTCTGTGAAACGCACCGGCAAGCTGCTGGTGGTGGATGAGTTCACGGAGACATACGGTATCACCGGCGAGATCGCGTTCCAGGTCTCCCAGGCCTGCTTCGACTGCCTGAAGATGCCCGTTCAGCGCTGCACGCTGCCGGACACCATCATTCCCGCCGGCCCCGTCATGGAGGACTGGGTCATGCTCTCTCCCCAGAAGATCGCCGATCGGGTCAAGGAAGTCATCAAGGCGTAAATCCCGCGTTGGCAGGCAAGTGATTTTTATCCATATTATCCTGAAATATTTTAAATGAGAGGTGTAGATTATCATGGCAAGAGTCGTTGTGATGCCCAAGATGGGCGAGGCTATGGAAGAGGGACAGGTGACGAGCTGGCTGTTCAAGGAAGGCGACAAGGTGGAGAAGAATCAGCCTCTGTTTGAGCTGATGACCGACAAGACCACCATGGAGTTCCCCTGCCCTGAGGACGGCACCCTGCTGAAGATCCTGGTGGAGTGCGACGAGGACTATCCCTGCGGCACGCCCATCGCCATCATCGGCGAGCCCGGCGAGGATATCTCCGGCCTGGTTTGAAAGACGGGGCGCAGATCATGATTGAAGTATTCCAGACGATCCCCTACAAGGGCGTACGGAAAATGATCGGCAAGCGGATGGAGGTCAGCGGCGCGTATCCCATGACCTATCAGGGCATGTACGTGGACGTGACGGATCTGCTTGCCTACCGGAAAAAGATAAACGCCGAGATGGGTGTAAAACTGACGGTGAATGATTTCATTGTCAAGGCCGTCAGCCTGGCGCTGCAGCGGACTCCCATCATGAACTCTGCCTTCAACGAGGACATGACCCAGATCCAGGTATACAGCAACTACAACATCAGTGTCATGACCGCGTCGGAGAAGGGCCTGGTGGCTCCTGTCATCAAGGAGAGTGAGAAGAAGACCATCTTCCAGATCTCCGAGGAGATGAAGGAACTGGTGGAGAAGGCCAACGCCGGCAAGCTGCTGCCCGATGATTACGCGGGCGGAACCTTCGGCGTCACCAATCTGGGCAAACTGAATTCCTTTGACTCAGTGCCACTGCCCCAGCCGCCCCAGCCCGCCATCATGGCGGCCTGCACGGCCAAGAAGATGGCAGTGGTCGTGGAAAAGGACGGCGTCGACCAGATTGTCCCTCGGATGATGATGAAGCTGGTGATCGGCGGCGACCACCGGATTCTGGACGGCGTGCCTCTGGCCTCTTTCCTCAACGACATGAAGCTGTTGCTGGAGGACCCGGAAGTTTTGACGAAATAACACTGACAGCCTCTGGACCGGACCCCGGCCCAGAGGCTCTTTCAAAGGAGGACTTTTATGAAGCTGTACGTGCTGGATCTGGGCAGGATCGTCATGGTGGGCGACAATCCCGTGACCAAGGGCGAGGAAGAAAACCCCTCCATCCCCATTCACGCCTTCCTGCTGGACAGCCCTGCCGGAAAGATCCTGTTTGACACCGGCTGCCATCCGGAGGCCATGGAGGGCGCCTGGATGAAGGAAGTGTGCGAAAATCCGTATGTGCCCGGCCCGGACGGAACGCTGCTGAACCGTCTGGCCCAGATCGGTGTGGCGCCGGGGGCGATCTCCCTGGTGGTGGCGTCCCATCTGCATCTGGACCATGCCGGAGGACTTCACCTGTTTCCCAATGCCCAGGTCCTGGTCCAGGGGCAGGAATTGGAGCATGTCCTGGCGGATGCAGAGGCGGGCAACAGCAGCGTGTTTTACCAGCCCTGTGACCTGGAGAACTGGAAACGCTCCGGGGTCCGCTGGCGTCCCGTGGATGAGAAGGAACTGCCGCTGTGTTCCGGTGTGACGGTGCTGAATCTGGGACCTGGCCATGCCTATGGAATGCTGGCCCTGCTGGTGGAACTCCAGTGCGGAAATTTCCTGTTGGTGGCTGACGCCGTGTACTCCGGTATCCACTATGGCCCCCCGGCCCAGTTGGCCGGCGTGGTACAGGACGAGGCTGGATATTTCCGGACCATCGAGAACATCCGTGCCATCGCGGCCCAGCGCCATGCCACTGTGCTCTATGGCCATGATATGGAGCAGTTCCAGAGCCTGGTGAAATCCACGGAGGGATATTACGAATAAATTCCATTGAGAGCAGAAAAGAAAGGATGCGTACCATGAGCAAAAAAATCTTAGTGATCGGTGGCGGCCCCGGCGGCTACGTAGCCGCCATCCGCGCAGCCCAGTTGGGAGCAGAAGTCACCCTGGTGGAGCGCCAGTACCTGGGCGGGACCTGCCTGAACGTGGGGTGCATTCCCACCAAGTGCCTGCTCCACAGCGCCGAGCTGATGATGGAGCTGCAGTCCCGTGGGAAGGCCCTGGGTGTGCTGGCAGACAATGTGCGGGTGGATTTTCCCCAGGTCATCGCCAACAAGAACGCGGTGTCCAAGAAGCTCACCGGCGGAATCGCCAGTCTGTTGAAGGTCAACGGCGTGACGAAGCTGGATGGGGAGGCAGCCTTTACCGCGCCCAAGACGCTGGAGCTGACCCGCCCCGACGGTACCAAGGAGACCCTGACCGCCGACGAGATCATTCTGGCCACCGGCTCCGTCAACGCGGTGCCCCCCATTCCCGGCCTGCGGGAGAATCCCAACTGCATTGACTCCACCGGCGCGCTGTCTTTGGAAAAGCTGCCGGAGAGCATGGTGGTCATCGGCGGTGGCGTGATCGGCCTGGAGCTGGCCTGCGCCTATGCGGCCTTCGGTACCCAGATCACCGTGGTGGAGGCTCTGGACCACATGCTTCCCATGCTGGATGCGGACCTGACCGCCATCGGCATGCGGCGCATGAAGAAGATGGGCATGAAGTTCCATCTGGAGTGCCCGGTGCAGGCGGTGGAGGAAAGCCCCGTGGGTGCCAAGGTGGTCTGCAAGGACAAAAACGGTGAGACGGTGGCCTTCGAGGCGGAGAAGGTCCTGGTGGCCGTGGGCCGCAGAGCCAACACGGCCTCCTTGGGCCTGGAAGCCGGCGGCGTGGCCAACGACAAGGGCCGTATCCTGGTCAATGACAAGATGGAGACCAATGTGCCCGGCGTGTACGCCATCGGCGACTGCGTCATGGGCTATGCCCAACTGGCGCACACCGCCAGTGCCATGGGCGAGACGGCGGCGGAAAACGCCATGGGCGGAGACTCCCATTACGACGAGCGTACCAGCCCCACCTGTGTTTACATCGAGCCGGAGGCCGCCTCCGTAGGCCTGACCGAGGCCCAGTGTGCCGCCCAGGGCCTGAACTACATGGTGGGCAAATTCCCCATGGCAGGCAACGGCAAGGCCCTGATCCTCAACAACGGCGAGGGTGTGGTGAAGATCCTGGCCGACCGGGAGAGCCACCGGGTGCTGGGTATGCACATCATCGGGCCCCGGGCTACAGACCTGATCGCGGAGGGCGCCCTGGCCATTAAGATGGGCTCCACTGTGGACGATCTGATCGAGACCATTCACTCCCACCCCACCGTCACCGAAGCGGTGCGTGAGGCGGCGCTGAATGCGGAGGGCCGCGCCATCCATATCAAGAACTGAGTAAATCACCGGAGAACAAGGAGGAAACGACAACAAATGGAGAAGCCTGCTGTCAATCTGATCTTCCAGGTTGCTCTTTGTGTGGAGAATATGGAGCAGACTCTGGAAAACTGGAGAAAGATCTTTGATTTTGACGAAAGCACCATTGTCCGCAAATCCACAAAGGATGCCTATGAGCGGGAAAATTGGAATGGCCTGAACTATAACGAGCAACCCTGTGAATTCTTCCATAAGTTTTGCCGCTTCAGCCTGGGAGGCCTGGATATTGAGATCATTGAGCCTCTGGATAAATCGCCGGGCAACCCCTATTCCGACTTCCTGATTGAGCATGGCAGTGGGATCCACCATCTGGGCGTAAAAATCGGCAACCAGCCGGCGCTGATGAAGACCATGAAGGAGATGGGAATTCCCCGCTACAACTACTCGGAAATGGGTCCTGTGCTGGCAGATGGCAGCCGGAAGGGATGCACCTTCTATGACCTACGAGAGCTGCTGGGAGTCATTCTGGAGTGCGGCAGTGTTGTGGTAGGCCCCCTGGCCAATGACCCCCGGGCGGGCAACCCCTCTGATTTTGTCAGCGATTGATCACCTGTTGCTGTACCTGAACTAAGAAGAAATGCGATTTTGCGGCTTACCGGGCATATAGAGATGATAAGACCGGCAATTATGCTGGAAATGGCCGCAAGAGGGCGGTCTCCGCCGGAATTCCGGCGGAGACCGCCCTGATATTGTAGATGGAGATATATATTAACTTGAAAAGTTCAGCCGCTGCGTACTGCCGGCAGGTTATTTCTTCAGCTTCTGGATCCGCTCCAGGCGGTTGAGCGCCTCGTTGAGGGTCTCGTCGTTTTTGGCGAAGTGGAGGCGGATCAGATGGTTCACCGGCTCCCGGAAGAAGCTGGAGCCCGGCACGGCGCCCACGCCTACCTCCCGGGCCAGGTTCTTGCAGAATTGCAGGTCGCTGTCGTAGCCGTATTCGCTGATGTCCAACAGCACGTAGTAGGCGCCCTCCGGGTCGTTGTGGACGATGTGCAGGTCGTCCAGGCCCTTCAAAAACAGCTCCTTCTTGTGGGTGTACTTGGCCAGCAGCTCATCGTAGTAGTCCTGCCCGAACTCCAGGCCCGGGATCACCGCCTCCTGCAGCGGCGCGGCGCAGCCCACGGTGAGAAAATCATGGACCTTCTTGGCCCGGTCGGTGATCTCCTTGGGGGCAATGATGTAGCCCAGCCGCCAGCCGGTGATGGAGTAGGTCTTGGACAGGGAGGAGCAGGAGATCGTCCGGCTCCACATTCCCGGTAGCGTGGCGAAGTAGATGTGCTTATGGGGGGCGTAGACGATGTGCTCGTACACCTCGTCGGTGATGACGTAGACATCGTACTTGGTGGCCATCTCGGCGATGGTCAGCAGCTCCTCCCGGGTGAACACCCGGCCACAGGGGTTGGAGGGGTTGCACAGCACCAGTGCCTTGGCCCCCTGGCGGAAGGCGGCCTCCAACTCATCCACGTCGAAGGTGAAGGCGGGGGGATGGAGGGGCACATAGATGGGCTCCGCCCCGGAGAGGATGGTGTCGGCTCCGTAGTTCTCATAAAAGGGAGAGAACACGATCACCTTGTCGCCGGGATTGGTGACGGTCATCATGGCGCACATCATGGCCTCGGTGGAGCCGCAGGTGGCCACGATCTCCGTATCCGGGTCAATGGTGCGACCCATGTAATGAGACTGCTTTTTAGCCAGGGCCTCCCGGAAGTTCTGGGCGCCCCAGGTGACGGAGTACTGGTGAGGCCCCTCGTAGGCCACCTGGGCCAGTCGGTCCAGAATTTCTTTGGGCGGGTCAAAGTCAGGGAATCCCTGGGACAGATTCACGGCGCCGTATTTCATGGAGACGCGGGTCATCCGGCGGATGACGGAATCGGTAAAGTCGGCGGTACGCTGAGACAGAGGCTGGGGCATGGAAAGTCCTCCTTTTGTGATTGCGGTGGATAGACTGATTGTACCTGAATCCGGCGGAAAAAGCCAGACGGTGAGAAGAAGAATTTTGACGGTGCCCAAATTTTTTTTGCACCGGGACAAAAATGTGGTATGATGAGTTTGCCAATATATATAAAGGAAAGGATGATTTCTGTGAACGAGACGCTGAAGGTTCTGAAGGAGCGCAGAAGCATTCGCAAGTACAAGAAGGAGCAGGTGGCCCCGGAGACTCTGGACGCCATTCTGGACGCCGGCACCTGGGCAGCCTCTGCCAAGGGCGGCCAGTCCGCGGTAATGGTCGTGGTCCAGGATCCGGAGACCATCTCCTATATGTCCGCTCTGAACGCGGAGATCCAGGGCAAGCCCGGCACGGACCCCTTCTACGGTGCCCCCACCGTGGTGGTGGTGCTGGCGGATGGGGAGACCCCCAACTGGCTCCAGGACGGCTCTCTGGTCATGGGGAACCTGATGACGGCAGCCTGGGCCCTGGGCGTGGGCTCCTGCTGGATCAACCGGGCCATCGAGCTGTTTGACCGGCCCGAGGGCAAGGCCCTGCTGAAGAAGTGGGGGCTGCCGGAGACGTACCGGGGCGTGGGCAACTGCATCCTGGGCTACATCGACGGCAACGTGCCCAATCCGAAGCCCCGGAAGGAGAATTACATCCTCCGTCCGTGAGCGGAAAGAAAAGACCACGAAGCGGCGGCAGGAATGCTCCTGCCGCCGCCTTTTCATGTATAGGAGAAGAAGCCCTGATCCATGTCCGCGTTATAGAGCATCCAGCAGCCCAACTGTCCCTCCGGCACGGTTTCCGGCAGGTTCCACTGGGGCCACTCCACCTGGAGAGATTCGGTGGTCAGCACATCGGTGGAGGCCTCCGGGGTATAGAGGTAGAACGCTGTTCCGCCCTCCAGACCGTAAGGGGTGGAGCCGATGTAAAGGGTCCCGTCCTCCACCCATTCCTCCCCCTCCGTCTCCTGGCAGGTCAGATTTTCCAGCATCATGGAGTAACTGTGTTCATCCAACTGGCGCAGGTCGGAGAAGGTTCCGCTGAAGGTGCAGATGCGGTAGAAACCGCCCGGATACGTGGGAACGGAGCCGGAGTCCCAGTCCGTGAACTGCCCCGTGAAGGAACCGTCGCAGGCCAGAGACAGATTGGTCCGCCAGGCACCGGCGCCGCTGCAAAAAGTCAACACATCCGGCAGGCCCTCCGGCAGAGCGTCCACAGGGGTGCCGGGGGGCTCCTCCTGCTCCGGAGCGGCACCGGAAGTGGCATCATCCTCCCCCACGGCGTCCGTCTGGGATGTGCCGCCGGCCTGCCCGTCCGCCGCGTCTGTTTGAGGACTGGCGTTTTCCGTGGTTTCTGCCGGGGACGCCTGCCCGCAGCCCGCCAGCAGCGCAAGGCACAGTGCGGCCACCGCCAGCTTCCTGCTCCATCTCCGCATCCTGTATCGTCCTTCCATGATGACACCTCCTCGGTGAAAGTCGACTTGCTGTCGGTAGGAGCATAGCACGGCGCATAGCTTATGTCAACCATATTTGGAGACGTTTCTCTGCGGCCACCTCTTGCGCCATGGACGGAATTGCGCTAAACTGAAAGACAATGAAAAATGGCATGTGGAAAGGAGGCAGCCGCCATGACCTATGAGGTGGAGCGGACGCTGATGTGCACCGTGGGAAAGCTGCTGTACGACCGGGGCTATGCCGCCGCCAACGACGGCAATCTGTCCATTCTGGTGGAACCGGGACGGCTGCTGGTGACCCCCTCCGGCGTCAGCAAGGGGCGGATGACGCCGGACATGCTGCTGGTGACGGACCTGGAGGGCACCGTTTTGGAGGGAGACCGCCACCCCTCTTCGGAGATGAAGATGCACCTGGCGGTGTACCGGGGCCGTGCCGACGTCCGGGCCGTGGTCCACGCCCACCCGCCTGTGTCCACTGCCTTTGCCGTGTGCCGCCGGGGGCTGGAGACACCGTATCTGGCGGAGCTGGTGGTGGGCTTAGGCGCCGTGCCCTGCACACCGGAATTTGCCATGCTGTCCACGGACGCGGTGCCCCGCAGTGTGGAACCGTATCTGGCGGACCACAACGGGGTGCTGCTGGCCAACCACGGCGTCCTGACCTGGGGCGGCGATCTGTGGGAGGCCTTTGATCGGCTGGAGACCGTGGAGCATACGGCCAAGATCGTGCTGAATGCCCGGCTGCTGGGAGACCCGGTGGCCCTGACGGAGGCGGAGACGGCGGAGCTGCGGAGCCTCCGGGGCATGTACCGGACCCTGCGGCAGAAACGAGCGGATTGAATGAAGAGCCGGCCCCGGGCCGGCGGAAAGGGTGAGCATATGGCAGATCTGAAGGCCGTGGTGGCTGTTCAAAATATCCGGTATGACCGGCAGGCGGAGGCCCTGTACATTCTGGACCAGAGCCTGCTTCCCAATGAGGAGAAGGAGATCCGGCTGGAGACGCTGGAGCAGATGGTGGAGGCCATCCGGGCCCTGCGGGTCCGGGGCGCCCCGGCCATTGGCATCTGCGCCGCCTACTGCATGTACGTTCTGGCCCGGTCCATCCGGACGGAGACGGCGGAGGGTTTTCTGGCGGAGCTGGAGCGGTACGGAGTGGCCCTCAATGCCGCCCGGCCCACGGCGGTGAACCTGAGCTGGGCGGTGGGCGAGATGCTTGCCGCCGCCGATGCCCACAGGGACCAGCCCCGGCAGGCACTGCTGGAGGCCCTGTACCAGCGGGCGGTGGAGATCCACCGGGACGACATGGATAAGTGCGCCGCCATCTCGGCGTACGGACTCACCCTGGTGAAGGACGGGGACGGCATCCTGACCCACTGTAATGCCGGCCCCCTTGCCACCTCCCGGTACGGAACGGCTCTGGGCCCCATCCTGCTGGGCACGGAGAAAGGCATGACCTTTCATGTGTTCTCCGACGAGACCCGGCCCCTTTTGCAGGGGGCGCGGCTGACCAGCTATGAGTTGCAACGGGCCGGTGTGGATGTGACGCTGATCTGCGACAACATGGCCTCCATCGTCATGAAGAACGGCTGGGTCCAGGCCTGCTTCGTGGGCTGTGACCGGGTGGCCGCCAACGGCGACACCGCCAACAAGATCGGCACCTCCGGCGTGGCCATCCTGGCAAAGCACTACGGGATCCCCTTCTACGTGCTGGGCCCCACCTCCACCATCGACATGGCCTGCCTTGACGGAGCCCACATCCCCATCGAGCAGCGGGACCCGGGTGAGATCAAGACCATGTGGTATGAAAAGCCCATGGCCCTGCCCGAGGTCAAGTGCTACAACCCCGCCTTCGACGTGACGGACCATGACCTCATCACCGCCATCGTCACGGAAAAGGGCATTTGCCGCCCGCCCTATACCCAGAGCCTGGCGGCATTGTTCGACAACAAACAGTAATATTTGACAAATATCATACAGGGAGGAATGAAAAATGGCCGTAAAAGAATCCCCCTCCGCCTCCATCGCGGCGGAAGAAAGCCAGATTGCCAAGGTGGTGCTGATGCCCGGTGACCCCCTGCGGGCCAAGTATGTGGCGGAGCACTATCTGGAAAACCCGGTGTGCTTCAACACCGTCCGCAACATGCTGGGTTACACCGGTACCTACAAGGGCAAGAAGATCTCCGTCATGGGACACGGCATGGGCGTGCCCTCCGTGGGCATCTACAGCTATGAGCTCTACCAGTTCTTCGGCGTGGACACCATCATCCGCATCGGCTCCGCGGGCGGTGTCGGAGACAACGTAAAGCTCCGGGACGTGGTCATCGCCCTGGGGGCTTCCACCAACTCCCACTTCGCCGATCAGTACCGTTTCCCCGGTCAGCTCTGCGCCACGGCGGACTACGGTCTGCTGAAGGACGCTGTGGCGGCGGCGGAAAAACTGGGCGTCCGGGCGGACGTGGGCCAAGTGTTCACCGCCGACCAGTTCTACAACGACAATCCGGAGGCCGGGGAGATGTACCGGAAGTTCGGCATCCTGGCCCTGGAGATGGAGGCGGCGGGCCTGTACTGGACCGCCCAGCGGCTGGGCAAGCGGGCCCTGGCCATCCTGACCATCTCCGACCACATCTTCACCGGCGAGGCTCTGACCGCTCAGGAGCGGCAGGATTCCTTCCACGAGATGATGGAGATCGCCCTGGAGACCGCCTGGCACTCCCTGGAGGGATGACCATGGGCCTCTTTGCCAAACGGGAAAAGGCCTTTGAGGTCTGGGGAGACCAGAAGCGGTGGAAGGCCGCCAAGGGGCGGCTGAAGGAGGCGGGCATCAAGATCGTGGAGTCCGGCTTCTATGAGACAGAGCCGCCTCTTTGTGGCTGCGGTGCCAAGCTGGACCACCGGGACTTTGGCCCTAACGGGAAGATCGACCGAAAGACCTATTATATCTCGGTCCGGCCGGAGGATGTGGACCGGGCCAAAGCGGCCCTGGAGGGCATTTAACAGGCGAAACAGAAGCCGGGGCGCACAGCGCCCCGGCTTCTTTCGCACTTCTCTATTTTTCGCCGCCCTGACGGGATTGGCCATAATCCGCCAGAATGTGGACGAACTCCGCCCACCGTTCGTTGCGGCTGCGGTTGTGAAGCTTATCCAGCAGTGGAATCAGTGCCGCCAGTTCCTCCTTCGACAGATCCTCTGTCAACCAGGAGAAGTAGAAGGCCTCCGCCTCCACTTTCCGGTCCCGCAGGGCCCGTCCCTTCTCTGTTACGTACAGGTGCTTGCTGCGGCGGTCCTCCTCGCTGGGCAGACGCTGGATATAGCCCTCCTGCTCCAGCTTGGCGGCCCGGCGGGCCACAGTGCTCTTGTCCTGGCTGTACCGCCGGCACAGCTCCCCCTGGGTGATGCCGGGCCGGTGGTGGACCGTCTGGATCATCTCATAGTCCGACAGGCTCAGGCTGGTGTTGTGGAGGGCGTGGGCCACAAAGCGCTGCACGTCCCGGTCAATTTTGCGGATCCTCCGCTTGGTGGGGTCCATGACCACCGCCTCCCCCCATTTCTTTGGATATATCTTACATGGATTGGGGCGTTTCGTCAATTCGGACGGAGAAATTTTGGCGGAATCCACAAAAGTTGCGGATCGCAACTATTTTAGTTGACAAACGCAACGACTTCTTCTATACTGACATCACTAGGACGTGACTTGACACATCACGATAACACCTAACCATATGAGAAAGCGGAGCTTGGGGAGGCTCCGCTTTCTCGTTTTTTTATGCGCTTGTTACGCCAGGGGAACTACCACGCCGCCGACGCTGAGGCTCTCGATCTCCTCCATGGGCAGGATCTCGTCGAAGAAGCCGGTCTTGGAGCAGACGGTGGTGCCGTTTTCGGGGTCGATGCTGCCGCCGGAATTGCTCAGGTCCATGACAGTGCCGTCGGTGCGCTTCAGCAGGACCTCCACGTTCTCAAAGTACTGTGCCTGCTCCCGGGACTCTTCATCGGACAGTTGGCCGCTGGGGGATTCGCACTGGGGAATCTCGCTGTCCACGGTGTAGTCCACCTTGAAGGCCACGGGGGAGACGGTGATGCCGTCGATGGTGAAGGTCATGCCGTCCTGCTGGAAGGTCTCGCCGCCGCTCAGGGTGACCGAGGCGTCCTCATAGGCCGCGTCGAATTTCATGGTCCACTTGCCCTCCAGGATGGGCGTGCTGCCGGTGGCGTCGTCCCAGGCGCACAGGTCTTCCATGGTGACCTTCACGGTGCGGTCGATTAGGGGCACGTCGCTGGACCGGGTCACCACCCACTGGATGGTGTTGTCGCCGGGGTCCTGGTCCACGAAGTAGGACCCGCCGTGGCTGCCGCCCAGGATGCCGAAGTCCACGTCATCGGAATCGAACCGCAGGGGCAGGTAGCCGTATTCATTGCCCGTATAGTCGAAGACGGTGCCGTCGTCCCGGGTGATGGTAAAGACGATGGCGGCATTGTAGGGGTCGCCCAGGATGGCGTCGGCGGTGATGGTGACACCGTGATCGGTGTCGCTGGCGCCGATGGGATAGCCGATCTTGTCGATGATCTCCGTCTGAGCGGCGCTGCCGCCGAAGATGGGGGCGAAGGCCTCCGCGGCGGACTTCAGCACGCCGGTGGCTCCGGCGGTGACTGCCAGGGCC
>ULXJ01035065.1_pt1 | contig 32647 bp, 24 predicted proteins | sample 1960981 | NCBI WGS metagenome assembly ULXJ01 (sample SAMEA4835830, study PRJEB28245) | human gut metagenome | biome: gut microbiome; material: fecal sample | place: Denmark | collected 2008 | reverse complement strand
AGGGAAAGAGTGAAAGAGCGGGTTATGTATAAAATGAAAAATGTTTTTCACAGCGCGGGAAGGTACTAAACAGGTAATTACACACACGGTGTGATTATAATTTTATAAAGAAAAGGAGAATACGCGATGAAAAGATTCTTGGCATTGATTCTTGCGGGAATGATGACGCTGACCCTCGTTGCCTGTGGTAATACGGATACTTCCACGGACAGCGGCGATAGTGGAGAGAGCCAGGGCGATGCGACTGAAACCACCACCTTGAAATTCAATTTGGTAAAGAGCACCACAGACCCCCAGTATGAATGGTATGGTCGTTTTTGGGAAGATGTCAACGAAGCTACCGGCGTGAAGTGGAAGGCGAAATCTACACCGGTGAGAGCCTGGGCGTAACGGCGGACGTCCTGGAACAGGCGGCCCAGGGTGAACCTGTTGTAGCTGACTGCGACTTGGCGTATCTGGCCAATTATGTGCCTGATATGGCAGCGATCATGTCTCCTTATCTGATCCAGGAGCCGGATCAGATCCTGAAGCTTTGGGACTCCGAAGTGTTCCAGAATCTGTGCGCACAGCTAGAGGAAAAGGGCCTGCACCTGATTGCCTTGAACTACGAGGGAACCAGAAATCTGATTACTACGGATCCTGTGACCTGCCGCAGTGATGTTGCGCCCATGAAGATCCGTTGCGCATCCACTACGATGTGGAACTCCGTGGTGGAGACGCTGGGCGGAAATCCCACCAACATTGCTATGTCTGAGGTATATCAGGCGCTTTCTCAGGGCGTGGTAGACGGTGCAGAAGGCGTATACAGTGTCATTTATTCCAATAAATGGTATGAAGTCTGCAAGAATATCACCCTGACAGAGCACTTGGTGGGATACACGGCAGTTGTTATGTCCTCTGAGATCTACAATTCCCTGTCCGAGGACGCCAAGGCTGGCCTGGATGCAACGGCCATGGACTATATGAAGGAATTCTTGGAGCTGTCTGGTGATGTGCAGGATGAGTACAAGGCCAAGCTGGAAGAGGAAGGCGTCGTGATTTCCGAAATCGATAAGACAGAGTTTATCGAGGCGGCAAGCAAGGTTCCTGAAAACTTCCCTGAGTGGAGCGACGGCATTGTCGAGGAGCTGCAGGCAGTACTCGACAATTAAAATTCCTAAGCTGTACGATGACCTCATGATAAATCTCCGCTGAACGGGTGAAGGGCAGCGCTCACATACTTGGCGGGGCGCTGCCCTTCTTATATCTTATTCACAAAACGACAGATTTAGACTTGGACGGCATTGCCTTAAAATATGAATCTTCTGTAAGTGGTATATATATTTCGGAAAAGGAAAGCCATATGGAGAAAAAATGGGATAAATTTGAAGAGCCCCTGAACAAAGGCGCAATTGCCATTTCATCAATCGCCTTTGTGATCATGATTGTGGTGATTATTGCAAATGTCATCACCCGCTATCTGTTCCACTCGTCCCTCAACTGGGCGGAGGAAATAGCGTATCTCTGCTTCAACTGGGCAGTATTCTTCGGCGTTGCAATTGTCTATCGCTATCAGGGCCTGACAGCGATCGACCTGGTGGTCGACAGACTGAAAGGCAAAGTGAAGCAGGCGGTTTTAATTTTTGGTTATTTGCTGGTTACCCTTACAAATTTTGGATTAATTGTTTGGGGAATCCAGTTTTCCATTGTAGCATGGGAACGGAAAAGCCCGGCCCTGAAAATTCCGTACTTCTTTTATGATATTTCGATTCCCCTGGCGGCGATTTTGCTGCTGATCTATTCGTCAAAATTTTTGATTAAGACGATCAGGGGTGAAGAGTTGGAAAACGTGGCTCTGGAAGACCGGGTGTAAGGGACAGGGGAGGAGAAAGATATGGAATTTTGGACAATATTTCCTCTGATCATTCTATTTGTTTTGTTTTTCCTAAAGATTCCTGTTGCATACTCCATGGTCATTACGGGTGCGGTTTATTATCTCTTCAGCCCAAATTCCATGGATGTTATTTTGATGTGCCAAAAGCTGGTGTCCGCAAATTCGTCGTTTATTTACCTGGCGATTCCCTTTTTCACGTGCGCGGGCGTCGTATTCAACTATTCCGGAATTACCCGCCGGCTGATGAATCTTGCGGAATTGCTGGTCGGACATTTGCGGGGAGGTCTGGGGCACGTAAATATTGTGCTGTCTACCATGATGGGAGGCTTATCCGGGTCTGCGATTGCGGATACTGCCATGGAGACCAAAATCCTGGTGCCCGAGATGGAGCGTCTGGGCTATGACAAGGCATATTCCTGCGTGGTTACAGCCGCATCGGCCTGTATTACCCCGATCATTCCTCCGGGGATCTGCTTGATCCTGTATTCTACGGCCGCAAATGTCTCCGTTTCCAAAATGTTTTATGCGGGATATATTCCGGGCCTTTGCATTATGGTGGGCCTGATGATTTTGAACTGGCTGATTTCCCGCAAACGGAACTATAAGCCCTCAAGAGAGAAGATGGGGACACCCAAAGAGTTCGGGAAAGCCCTTAAAGAATCCATCTGGGCGCTGTTTGTACCCTTTGGCATTGTTATGGCTCTGCGGCTCGGTATCTGCACACCGACCGAAGCCGGAGCAATGTGCATCCTCTATTCCGTTATCATAGGAGCTTTTGTGTACAAGGAATTGAAGCTGAGCATGATCAAGGATATCCTCATAGAGTCGGTCACTGCGACGGCAGGCGTCATGTTCGTTTTGGCCGGAGCAAATGTGCTGAATGGTTATCTGACATGGGAACGGATCCCCATGATGATTTCTGAGGCACTCACGGCGGGGATTTCCTCCAAATACGTATTCCTGCTGGTGGTGAACCTGATGCTGCTGCTGATTGGCTGCTTCTTTGACGGCGGCGCGGCGATGGTCCTGCTGGCTCCGCTGCTGGTGCCTGTGGCTGAGGCCATGGGGATCGATCTGATCCATTTTGGCATTGTCATGTGCATCAATCTGACTATAGCCGGTTTTTCTCCGCCGTTTGGCAGCCAGATGTTTACCACCTGCGCCATTGCCAACTGCTCTATTGAGCGATATGCAAAGCAGGCACTTCCGTTTATGGGAGCACTGGTGGCGGTCCTGCTGATTCTCACCTATATTCCTGATATTGTGCTGCTGGTCCCGAATCTTTTGGCGTAATGGGAATGTTTCGCTGTTGTCTGCAACTGCTGGAAAGGAACCTGTAACATGGATAATAAACAGTTAAATGAAGTGAAAATTTTTGCGAGTCAGATCCGAATTGAAATTCTGAAAATGCTTGCCGAGGCTGGCAGCGGACATGTGGGCGGATCCCTGGATCTGGCAGAGCTGATGGCGGTCTTATATGGCGGAAAAATGCGGGTCGATGCAAAGGATCCAACATGGCCTGACAGAGATTACCTCATTATGTCAAAGGGACATGCCGGGCCTGCGCTATATGCCTCACTGGCACTGAAAGGCTTTTTCCCAATGGAAAAGCTGGCGACACTGAATAAGCTCGGAACGGATCTCCCAAGTCATTGTGACCGCAAGAAAACTCCGGGAGTGGACATGACTGCCGGCTCGCTTGGTCAAGGGGTCGGAGCCGCTACGGGAATTGCCTTGGGCAACCAGATGTCCGGGCGAAACAATTACACATACTGCATTTTGGGCGATGGAGAAATGGATGAGGGCTCTGTCTGGGAAAGCATGTTACTGGCTCCACAAATGAAACTGGACCATTATATCGTGATTGCAGACGACAATGGGATGCAGATTGATGGCACGACAAAGGATGTCGTAAATTTGGGGAATCTCACGACAAAAGCGGCAGAGTTCGGCTGGTTTGCGATAGATGTGGACGGGCATGATCCGGCGGCCATCAGCGACGCGATCGACGTGTGCAAGCAGGCTGGAAGGCCAGCTTTCATCAATATGCACACGATAAAAGCCAAGGGATGGCCACGATATGAGGGACAGGTAGGTTCCCACTGGGTTGGAGGAATCAGAAAAGAAGATGTGGCAGAGCCGGTCACTCAGTTGGAAGCTGAAATTCAACGGCTGAGGATGTCTGTTTGATGGGGGGTGAAGATATGGAAAAAGCGGTTGTGGAACGGAAAAAGGATGGCAGAGAGCTACGGGCGACCTATGCGCAGACGCTGGTGGCCTTGGCTGAAAAGGATTCCCGCATTATTGATTTGGAAGCAGATCTAATGGGTGCAGGGGGAATGGGCGTGTTTAAACAGGCCTATCCTGATCGGCTGATTGACGTTGGAATTGCGGAGCAATCCATGATTGCAATGGCAGCAGGTTTGTCATTTACGGGATTTGTTCCGTTCATGCATACGTTCGGCACGTTTGCCACCCGGCGCCCCTGCGATCAGATTTATATTTCCTGTGCTTACGCAGGTGCCAACGTAAAGATCTGCGGCTCAGATCCTGGGATATGCGGAACGCTCAACGGGGGTACTCATCAGGCAATGGAGGACATTGCGATTTTGCGGCCTATTCCCAATATCACGATTTTGGAGCCATGTGACCACACCCAAATGGCTTGGGCGGTGCGTACTGCTGCAGAGAACCAGGGACTCTATTACATCAGAATGTTCCGTAAGGGCTGTGACCAGATCTATGCCCCCGGTTCGGAATTCCAGTTGGGAAAAGGCGTGGTGGTTAGAGAGGGCAGCGATGTTACCGTGTTTACCTGCGGCGCCATTATGATGGAACAATCCCTGCTGGCAGCAGACCAAATGGAGAAGGAAGGCATTTCTGTTCGAGTAGTGGATCTGTTTTCCATCAAGCCGCTGGACCGTGAACTGATTATTCGCTGTGCCTCAGATACCCATGCGGTGGTGACGGTGGAAAATCATTTTACGATCGGTGGCCTTCACTCCGCAGTATCAGAAGTTCTGACAGAGGCGGGAATTGGCGTAGCTTACGGAAATATTGGCGTTCGAAATCGCTTCGGAGAAGTCGGCCAGCTTGAGGAACTGATGGACCACTTTGAAATGACGGATCGGCATATTGCTGCTAAGATTCGGGAAACGCTGGACAAAAAGCACTGAGGTGGAACCATGAATGCAATCGGCCTGCATATTGGATACTGGTGGGGAACCGGCAGGGAAGATGACATCTTTCAGATGCTGCAACTGACCCATCAGGCGGATTTGGACGTTATGGAGTTAAATCCGTCTTGGCTGCTGAAGCTTACAGACCAGGAATGTGCGGAGCTTCTTCAAAGAGCAAAAGATTATGGTATGACTATGACGCTGAATGGTGGGCTGGACGCAACAAACGACATTTCATCCGACGATGCGGCGGTGCGTCAAAAAGGAATCCAATACTGTACGCAAGTGCTGCAAAAAATGCCGGCCCTAGGGCTAAATGTGTGGTCTGGGGTAAATTATTCTGCGTGGTTGCGTATGCCGCAGGCCGGGGACAACTTTTTGGAAGAGCGAACGAGGGCGCGGTCGTATAGCCTGGAAAGCCTGAAGGAAATCCTTCCCATAGCCGAAGACTTGGGAATAAGCTATTGTTTTGAGGTTTGCAACCGGTATGAACAGTTTTTGTTCAACACCGCAAAAGAGGCTGTGGAGTTTGCAGAGGCCACCGGCAGCCCTCAGGCGATGGTTCATTTAGATACCTACCATATGAATATTGAGGAGGACAATATGCTTGCGGCCATCGCCTATGCAGGCGTGGCTGAACGTTTGGGGCATCTCCATGTGGGAGAGTCGAACCGTCGTATTCCGGGAGTGGGTGCCTGTCAAATCGACTGGAATGCAGTTGCACAGGCACTTCATTCTGTTCACTATAGCGGTGTAATCATTATGGAACCGTTTGTGCTGACGGCAGCGCACAATGCGTCGCGAACCAGGACATGGAGAGATCTGAGCAGAGGAGCGAGCATCGAAAAGATGGTGGAAGACGCTCGAACGGGAGGAAAATTTTTTAGATTGCTGCTTGATAAGACCAGCAATCGCTGAACGATTTGCGCTGCCTGCGCCGAGGAGAGTGGAAGCGATGTATATTGAGAAGGAACTGTCCCGTGGATACAATGCGTATTTATGCGCCGAGGAGAATAATGGCGAAGGAACCATGATGGATGTGGGACTTCTGATTATGGAGACCGGAGACCGGTACGTTTTTTCCGAGCCGGAAAAGGAAGTGGCGTGGATTCCCTTTGCAGGAAAGCTCACGGCGAAATGGGGAAATGAAACAGCCGAGATTGATCGGCCCAATCCTTTCGAGTATGCTACCTGGTGCTTGCACCTGTGCGCAGGGGATTCGTGTACGCTGGAAGCCTTGGGGCATTGTGAGATTTATGTACAGAAAACCAAAAATCCCCGGAGGTTTCCATCTAAGATGTACCGTCCAGAAGACACAGACACATGGCGAAGAGGCGCCGCCGGTGAATGTGGGGGTTGCATTAAGCGGGATGTAAGGACCTCTTTTGACTTTGAAAATGCCCCTGAATCCAATATGGTTTTGGGAGAAGTGGTTAACTTGCCGGGGAAATGGTCCTCTTATCCGCCCCACGCCCATCCGCAGCCGGAAGTGTATTGCTATTATTTCGATAAGCCCCAGGGCTTCGGCGCCGGATGGGCCAACGGACAGGTTCATGAAGTCCACCATCACGGCCTGCTGGTCATTACCGAGGGTACACATCCGCAAGTTATGGCGCCAGGATACCCGTGTTGTTACACATGGGGAATTCGTCACCTTCCCGGAGATCCGTGGAAAAAGACGCGGATCGATGATCCGGCACATGCGTGGCTTACAGATCCCAACGCAAAATTCTGGGACGGAGAGAACTGAAAGAACTTGATATGCCCAGAGAATAGATTGTAAAAACCGGGCGGTTGCTGTCTTGTTTGGCTTTCCGCACAGCAGAAGAGGAAAAGCGCAATGCCGCACGGTGCATTGCGCTTTTCCGTTTTTAAATTTTTGAAAGAGGGGGGAATGACTTATACAGCGTTTTATGAAGGAAGATTTTTTGCTGGATACGGACACAGCCAGGATCTTGTATCACCAGTACGCAGAGAACCTTCCGATTCTGGATTATCACTGCCATATCAATCCGCAGGAAATCGCGGAAGATGCAACGTGGCCCAATTTGACCCGGGTGTGGCTCAACGGTGACCACTATAAGTGGCGCCTGGAGAGGAGCAATGGGGAGGAAGAAGCTGTCGTAACGGGAGATGCTTCTGATTGGGAAAAGTTTCTGGCGTTTGTCCGGGCCCTGGAACACGCACCGGGCAACCCTGTATTTCAATGGGCCCATTTGGAATTGAGACGGTATTTCGGATACGATGGCGTTCTCAATCAGTCCACCGCCAGAGAGGTTTGGGAGCTCAGCAGGGAACGACTGAAAACCCTGTCTGTACGGGAAATCCTGCGTCAAAGTCACGTGGAGTGGCTGGCGACCACCGACGACCCATGTGATTCGCTGGAAGTCCATGCGTTTCTGGCAAAGGACAGGACATGCCCGAGCCGCGTCACTCCGACGTTTCGCGCGGATTGGGTAATGAATATTCAAAGTCCTGAGTTTATAATCAAACTGGAGCAACTGGAGAAAGTCAGCGGGGTCAAAATCCGCTCTCTGGAGGACCTGTTTGATGCCCTGGAGCGCCGGATGGACGCCTTCGCGCTGGCTGGCTGCCGCTCCGGCGATCAGAGTATGGCGTCTGTTCCTTCGCCCTGCCGGAACGCGCTGCGCCCGGAAAAAGCCTTTCAGGAAGTCCTTGCGGGAAAAACCGTGACGAAAGATGACGCGGAACAGTACCGCTGGCGTGTTTTGACCTTCCTGGGACAGGCTTACGCCCAAAAAGGATGGGTGATGCAGCTCCATGACGGCGTCATGCGGAATGTGAACGCCAAGGCGTGCCGCCGGCTGGGACGGGATGTGGGATTTGACTGCGTGGGCTCCGGCAGCCGCCCCGAACAGTTGGCGTCCTTACTCAATGCGCTGAAAGAAAAAGATGCTCTCCCGAAAACCATTCTCTATTCTCTGGTGCCCTATCAGAATGTGACGATTGAATCTCTGGTGGGGTGTTTTCAGGAGGCGCATCTGAGGGGGAAGATCCAGCATGGAGCGGCATGGTGGTTCAACGATACAAAAGAAGGGATCTGCCGGCATCTTACAGCATTGGCAGAGAGCGGACTGCTTGGAAATTTTGTGGGAATGTTGACGGACTCCCGAAGCTTTTTATCCTATACCCGCCACGAGTACTTCCGGAGGATCCTGTGCGGCTTGCTGGGGAAATGGGTGGAAGAAGGAGTTTGCCCCGATGACCAGCAATGGCTGGGGGGAATCGTTCGGGATATCTGCTATTATAACTGTAAACGTTATTTTGATTTGTGCCAGGAGGAAGAAAAATGAATTTGAGACAAGACTGGAAGTATGCACTGGTCTGCCCAACCAGTATGGGTGTGCGGATTACGCCTGCAAATCGGCAGCCAGTTCATACGAGTCATGCGTTTTTCATGCAGGCAACCAGCGCGGAAAGCAATGTGCTGAGTGTCTCTGCATCGTTAGGCCTCCCCTGCAAAGTGCTGACAAAATTTGTCGAGGATAGTCCAATTGCACACTTTATTCAAAGAGACCTGAGAAGCCGGGGAATTGATTATGAAGGACCTTCGATAGCACAGGGAGGTGCCTGGGGTTACCGCCATCAATTTAACATTGCGGACAGTGGGTTTGGCCTTCGGGGGCCTCGGGTCTGGAACGACCGCAGTGGCGAGGTAGGATGCACGCTGGCACCTGCGGATTTTGACCTGGATAAAATCTTCAAAGAGGGTGTTGCTGTGCTTCATATGTCCGGGTTGATTGCGGCGTTGAGCCAAAAAACCGGGCAATTTTGTGTGGAACTGGCAAAAGTGGCGAAACAGTACGGCACCTGTATTTCCTTTGACCTGAATTACCGGGCATCGTTTTGGAAAGGGCGGGAAGAGGAACTTTCCGCGGTGTTTTCTCAGATCGCATCTTTATCGGATGTGTTGATTGGGAATGAAGAGGATTTCCAGCTCTGCCTGGGGATCCAGGGACCGGAGCCGGGAGGAAAAGACGTGTCCCAAAAGATTTCGGCGTTTAAAGGTATGATCGAAAAAGCGGCCAAGGCCTATCCTCAGGCGTCTATGTTTGCCACAACGCTCCGCCAGGTCAATAACGCCAATGAGCATCTCTGGGGTGCGATTTTGTATGCGGACGGGGCGTGGTATTTGGAGCAGCCCCGGGAGATCCCGGTGCTGGACCGCATTGGCGGCGGCGATGGATTCGTGGGCGGACTGCTGTATGGGCTTGTCAAGGGGTGGCCACCGAAGAAATGCCTGGAATTTGGTTGGGCTACTGGAGTTATGGCAGTTACGATGGAGCAGGACTACGCACAGCCGGTTGACGAAAAGCAGGTTTGGAGCATCTGGGAAGGCGATGCCCGGGTAAAGCGATAAGGAGGAATTTGCATGGAAAAACAGGCGGATATCGGCCTGATCGGCTTAGCCGTTATGGGAGAAAACCTGGCCCTGAACATGGAGTCAAAGGGGTTTTCGGTGGCCGTGTATAACCGGACAACCGAGAAGGTCGGCCGCTTTCTGGCGGGCCGGGCGCGGGACAAGCGTATTTTAGGAGCAAACAGTCTGAACGAACTGGTCGGACTGCTGAAAAAACCGAGAAAGATCTTCATGATGGTGAAGGCCGGCCAGGCGGTCGACAGCCTGATTGACCAGCTCTTGCCGCTGCTGGATCCGGGCGACATCCTGATTGATGGGGGAAACAGTCATTTTTTGGATACCATGCGGCGAACTGAGCGGGTAGAACAGCAGGGATGTCTGTATGTTGGAACTGGTGTTTCCGGTGGCGAAGAGGGAGCGCTCAACGGTCCTTCTCTCATGCCGGGCGGCAGTGAGCAAGCCTGGCAAGAGATTCGGCCGATTTTTGAGGCGATCTGCGCCAAATCGGAGGATGGGACACCCTGCTGCGGCTGGGTGGGAGATAACGGGGCCGGTCACTTTGTCAAAATGGTTCACAACGGGATTGAGTACGGGGACATGCAGTTGATTTGCGAGGCGTATCTGCTGATGCGCGATCTCTTGGGGATGCATGCCGGACAGATGCAGGAGATTTTTGAGACGTGGAACCAGACGGAGCTGAACTCGTATCTGATTGAGATCACAGGCCATATTTTGGGCCACAGGGAGCCGGACGGCACCTTTACCGTGGACCATATTCTTGACACGGCGGGTCAAAAGGGAACAGGCAAATGGACGGCGCAAGCTGCTCTGGATGAAGGCGTACCGCTGACGCTGATTGCCGAGTCGGTCTATGCAAGATGCCTTTCTGCAAGGAAAGAGGACCGGATTTCCGCTGCGCAGGCTTTTCCAAAAACTTGCGCTGTATTTGACGGGGACCGCCGGGCCTTTACAGAGGAGATTCGCCGCGGACTGTATGCTGCGAAGATTATCTCTTACACGCAGGGGTATGATCTCATGCGAAGCGCCGCAAAAACATATGGGTGGAATCTGGACTATGGCGGAATTGCTCTGATGTGGCGGGGGGGCTGTATTATCCGGAGCGCTTTCCTGGATAAGATCAAGGACGCATATGAGCGGAATCCGGCATTAGAGAGTCTGCTGATGGACGCCTACTTTAAAGAAGCTGTGGCGGCGCTGGTGCCATCCTGGAGAACTGTTGTGTCCACGGCAGTAAAATATGGAATTCCCCTTCCGGCTATGTCTGCGGCGCTTAGTTACTTTGATGGATATACCTGTGCCAAATTGCCGGCCAATCTGTTGCAGGCACAGAGAGATTATTTCGGGGCACACACATACGAACGTTTGGATGCGCCGCGTGGACAGTTTTTCCATACTGACTGGACGGGCCACGGGGGTGCTACGGTTGCCTCAACTTATAACGTGTAAGGGGGTAATTTGAATGGGAGATCTCCACGAAAAGCGGTTACAGGGAAAGGTAGCCGTAGTCACAGGCGGCAGCGGCGTACTGGGCAGCGTTTTTGCCAAAGCATTGGCGGATGCGGGCGCAAAGGTCGCGGTGCTGTATCACACCTCAGAGCACGCCGCCCAAGTAGTGGTTGAGGAAATTCTGAATAGCGGCGGGACTGCGCATGCTTATTGTTGTAATGTACAGGATCGGGAAGATGTGGAGCGGTGTCACAAAGAAGTGCTGCAGGGACTTGGCCCCTGCGACCTCCTGATTAACGGCGCAGGCGGAAACCGGGCGCAGGCCAATACCTCAAAGGATTATTATGAGCCGGGGGACCTGGAGGGGGATGCCAAAAGCTTCTTTGATCTGAAGCCGCAGGATGTGGAATTTGTGTTCGGGCTGAACTTTACCGGGGTCCTGATTCCCACCCAGGTATTTACCCGGGATATGCTGGGGAGAAAGGGCTGCAGTATCGTGAATATCTCATCCATGAATGCCTATACCCCGTTGACCCGCATCCCGGCATATTCCGGCGCGAAGGCGGCGGTATCCAATTTCACCCAATGGCTGGCGGTTTACTTCAGCAAGGTGGGGATCCGGGTAAACGCCATTGCCCCGGGGTTCTTTTCCACCCGCCAGAATGCCGCTTTGCTGTGGAATCCGGATGGAACGCCCACGGAGCGCACCCGAAAAATTCTTTCCGCCACACCCGCAGGGCGGCTGGGGAGACCGGAGGAACTGACAGGCGCGCTGACTTTTTTGCTGGACGAAGAAGCGGCATCTTTCGTGACCGGTGTGGTGATTCCCATAGATGGAGGGTTCTCCGCGTTTTCGGGGGTATAGTCATGAAAGCGTTTTATTATGATCGCAATGACGCCGGCCTTACCAGGGAGGAGCTTCGGGAAGCGCTGATTCGGTCGCTGGAAGGCAGGACGCTGAAGAAGGTCCTGCTGATTCCGCCGGATTTTACCCGCTTACACTCCAATGCGGGCCTGATTACCAACATCTATTACCACACCTTGCGAGAACGGGGATGCGAGGTGGATATTCTGCCTGCCTTGGGTACACATTTACCTGTTACACAGGAAGAGGCTGCAGTAATGTTCGGTGACATCCCCTATGAAAAGTTCTTGGTTCACAACTGGCGCACCGATGTGACACAATTGGGACAGATCCCAAGTGAGTTTTTGCAGGAGGCCACAGAAGGGATCTGGAATGAGCCGATATCTGTTGAAGTAAACCGAAAGGTAATGGACCCATCCTATGATTTGATTATATCCATTGGGCAGGTCGTTCCTCACGAGGTGGTTGGTATGGCAAACCATTCCAAAAACCTGCTGGTGGGTGTGGGCGGCAGCGAACTGATCAACAAAAGCCATCTAATTGGTGCAGTCTATGGCTTGGAGCGAATGATGGGAAAAGACCATACGCCAGTTCGGAAGCTTTTTGATTATGCAATGGAGCGCTTTTTGGCTGAACGGCCCATTTTGTTTGTGCTGACGGTATGCACTGCCCCCCAAGGAATAATCCGCACCCATGGCCTTTTTATTGGTGAAGGGCGGGAGCCTCTGGAAGCCGCAATAGAGCTGTCTCAGAAAAAGAACATTATCTTTTTGCCCCATGGCATCCGGAAATGTGTGGTATATCTGGACCCCCGTGAGTTTAAAAGTACATGGTTGGGCAATAAGGCTGTTTATCGTACCCGCATGGCCATTGCCGATGGAGGAGAGTTGATCATCTTGGCACCGGGAGTGCGCCAATTCGGTGAGGACAAAAAAGTGGACAGTCTGATTCGAAAGTACGGATACAGAGGCCGCATCGAGATACTGGAGGCACTGCGGCGGAATAAAGATCTGCAGGAAAATATGGGTGCGGCGGCGCATTTGATTCATGGCTCCTCTGACGGGCGCTTTCAAATCACCTATGCAGTTCGGGAAATTAGCCAGGAGGAAATTTGTGAAGTGGGATACCAGAGTGCGAACTATGATCTGATGGCACGCCGGTATCCTCCGGAAAAATTGCAGCCTGGATTCCAGATCACACCGGAAGGCGATGAGATCTTTTACATCCCAAATCCGGCGTTAGGCCTCTGGATCAACAAAGAGGTATTTTGACATGTGCATCCGAATGGTATTCATGGACCTGGATGGAACACTGTTGACCAGTCAGAAGACCATTTCACCCCACACCCGGCATGCCTTGCAAATGGCAGCGGACAGAGGCATTGAGATTGTTCCTGCCACAGGGTGTTTTTGCCGCGGGATTCCGCCGGTGGTGCGGGAATTGCCGTTTATCCGGTATGTGGTGGCGATGAACGGAGCGGAAATTTTGGATTTACAGGAAAAACGGGTATTGTTCCGCTCTGGATTGGCCTATGAGGATGTGGAGCGCCTGATGGCTTATATGGACACTCTGCCGGTGATTTATGATTGCTTTCAGGATGGCTGGGGCTGGATGGACGCTGTATTTTACCGAAAAATACGTCAATATATCCAGGATCCTCACACGGCTGAAATGGTGGAGACACTGCGGACGCCGGTGCAGGATTTGCGAGCATCTATCTGTGAAAAGTCGGGGCCGGTTTGCAAGATGCAGATGTTTTTTGCAGATAGGACCCGGAGGATTCAAGAGCTGGAACGAGCACCGAGGCTGTTTCCCACATTAAGCGTTTCTACTTCGATTGTAAACAATATTGAGTTTACTAGCCCCCAGGCCCATAAGGGAGCCGCGTTAAAGACCCTGTGTGCGCACTTGAAAATAGCACAGGAGGAAACAGCAGCTTTTGGAGATGATTTTAACGACATTTCTATGCTCCAATCAGCGGGGACCGGCGTGGCGATGGCAAATGCATCTGAATCTGTGAAATTGGCGGCAGACAGGATAACGGGGGCCAACGACGAGGACGGCGTTGCATCTGTGCTTGAAGAGTATCTTTAAACAAATGGAAGCACATCATGACCGGAATTTACCGGCCATGATGTGCTTTTGTCAATTAGGATCGAATCCGCATCAGAAACGCCCAAAAAAGTTTTCACACGTAATATTTGGGAGCTTGGTGTGGTGGCGCCCATGTCAACAGATTTGGCTAATTGAACAGCAGACTTCGGATTCCTGCAAAGCCACCCAACCGTGGGGAGATCCGGCAGTCTTCAGCTCCCTGCGCCTATTGCTGCGTATTTTGGCTGGCAAGAAAACACAATCGCATTTTCTGAACGGGGGACATCCCGTGAGGATTCAAAAAAGGCCTGTAGCGCCGTTGTACCTCACAACGGCGCTACAGGTTTTGGAGAAAAGAAGTCACCTACTATTTAATATTTATAGTAAGGCGAAAAATCCATCACATCCAGGGATCAATGACGACTTTCATGCTGTGATCAGTCATGCTGGTTTTGATAGCGGTTTCATAGTCCTCGATAGAATAATGGTGGCTGAACAGCTTCTCCCAAGGAAAGCGATTCTTGTTGCGCAGCATCATCTGCATGACCGTTTGATAATCCGTGATGTGGTTCGTCATACCAATAATACGCAGGTTATTTGCACAGATTTCGTGTACACCGATTCGGGGAGCCTCGCCACACTCCACAAAGTTACCGGGCTCCAAATACATGCCGGCTTTGCGCAGATACCGCAGGCCCTCCGGGAAAGCCTCAGGGCGGCCCACGCATTCGCAAACGATATCCGCACCGCGCCCATGGGTCTGCTCTTTAATGAGAGCAATGCGTTCTTCCTCAGAAGTGTTGCGGACATTGATAACCAGGTCTGCGCCGAACTCCTTGGCAAGATTCAATTTGTAATCGGAGATGTCGGTGGCAATGATTTTACCGGCGCCCATCATGCGTGCCATGATAATGTGTGCCATTCCAAGAGGACCTGTACCTTGTACCACGATGCTGTCACCAAAGTTGAAACCCTCACGGGATGCGGCGCTGAACTGCCGAGCCTTTTCAAGAGTATAGGCAACGCACATGACCTCGGTGAAGCAGGCCATGTCTTCCGTCAAACCTTCCGGAACTTTATAAACGTAAGTGCCTGGCTCAATATACAGGTATTGGGCAGCACCTCCATACAGGTGGTTGGCGTCATTACAGGAGCGCATATTGCCGTAGCTGAATTGAAGATGTTCACACCAAGGATAGCTTGGAATATTTTTGCAATACCAACACTTTCCGCATACGACATCCGGGCAGATGGTAACACGGTCGCCCACCCTCAGGTAGTCTCCATCACGGGAGAGGTTCTTTGCACCATCTTCATCGATGGCGACGATTTCCAAAAGGACCTCGTGACCTTGAATGATAGGAAAGGGCAGATGGATCTCATTTTCAGTTCCCTTATACTGGATAGCCTCGCCGCGATAACTGTGCTTGTCCGTACCACAGATGCCAGATCGGATCACCTTACAAATAGCGGCTCCCTTGCCAAGCCGGGGCATATCAAACTCCCTTGTTTCGATATGACCAGGCTCAACCAATACTGCGGCTTTTACTTTAGCGTCCATATAGTTACCTCCTAAAATCAGGCGAATATATAGACGTCCGCCTGACATTTCACGTTTTTCGGATAATGAGTTCCGGCTCAAAGACTACCTGATTCACGCGCCGATAAGGCTCCTTGGATGTAATGGTTTCCATCAGCATCTTCATGCCATGAGAACCGATTTGGTAATCTGCCTGGGCTATGGTAGTCAAAGGGTAGTCTAAATATTGATCGATTTCACTGTTGTCATAACCGACGATGCTGATGTCGTCCGGAATCTTGTAGCCCCAGTCTCTGGCGGCACTCAACACACCGATTGCGACAATATCCGATGAACAGAACACCCCAAATGGTGGCCTGTATGATTTCAAAATTCGCTCCAGAGCACGACGCCCATCTTTGAATTGCAGATTATCATAGAGGATATGGTTTTTCTGAAAGGGCAGATTTTTTTCACGAAATGCCATTTGTATGCCCTGGGTGCGGCTGCTGGCAATAGAGATATTTTCCGGACCACTGAGAAAAAACACATGCTTTTTCCCTTGCTCCAGCAGATAGTCGGCAGCCAAATATGCGCCTCTGACATCATTGTTGATAACGTAGCTCACTTCGTTATACGCTGCACTGCAACGCGATACGAAGAGATAGGGAATGCGTACGTCCCGATAGGTCTTTTCACAAACCGGCACCGCGATCAGACCTGCTACGTTCAGGCGCTGAACCCGACCGAGCTGTTCAATTTCCAACTTTGCATCCTCGCCGGTGTGGCAGGCAACGACAGAATAGTCGTGGGCGCGGGCAATGTCCTCAACACCCCGCCACAAGCGCGCAAAATAGGGATTGGAGACGTCAGGTACCAGAAAGCCGATGATGTGCTGATGTTCTTCAAACAGCGTAGAATCAATCTGAGGTGAACGGTAGTGTCTGGCCCGGGCGGCTTCGATAATCCGCCGACGTGTGATTTCTGAAATTTCCGTGCTGTTGTTCAGCGCCTTGGAAACTGTGGATACAGAAGTCCCGGTGATTTCAGCAAGTTCTTTTAGCGTAATTCGCTTTGCCATAAAGCCCTCCATCAGTGCACAATAAACCCAGCGTATAAGGTTATCTTAATCAAACGCATCTGTAGAGTCAATTGATACAGGACTGCAATAATGGGGGCACTGTGTGGGGGGCCTGCATTGCAAGCCCCCCATGCGTTGTTTCAGGAGTGCTTCAAAAAACGATAGCAGATTAGTGCCAGGTCAGATAGTCATTGGCATTGTCAATGGTAACCATGGCACAAGCAGTGTACATATCTTCGGGCTCCGTGCCATTGACGATCAGGTTATACAGAGCAGTGACGCCTTCCTCCGCCATGACACCTGGGGTCTGTGCCACAGTGGCGGTCATCTCACCGTTCACAATAGACTGCGCGCCATCCGGAGAACCATCGAAACCGATGACCTTCACATCTCGACCGGCGGCCTTCACGGCAGCAGCAGCACCCAAAGCGCCGGTGTCGTTGGTAACATAGATACACTTTAGGTCGGGATAGGCGGTCAACAGATTCTCAGCGATGCCCATAGCGGTACCCTGGTCGCCGTTGCAGGGCTGAATCTCACCCACGAGTGTTACGGTGCCGGCATCCGTGGCAGATTTCACTCCCTCCAGATAGCCGTTGGTGCGGTCGGTGTGGCACTGGTTGCCAAGCATGCCGGTAATAATCGCGACTTCGCCTTCCACATTCTCAGCAGTCCACTCACCAGCCAAATAGCCACCGTCATAGTTGTTTGTGCCAATAAAGGCGGCTACGTCGGCACCTTCGTCGGCATTGGTGTCCAAGCATATGACAGGAATGTTTTTTTCATTGGCCTTGGCGATGGTGGGAACAACCTCGGAGGTGCCGCAGGGCACGATCAGCACGCCGTCAACCCCTTTTTCCAAGTAGGATTCGAACATAGTGATCTGCTCATTGATGCCGTCTTCGGTGGGAGGTGCGGAGGCAACGATCTCAACTGTGTATTCGTCATTGGACAGCGCGGCGGCAGTTTCCTCGGCAAACTGCTGCATGGCCACAAAGTAGGGGTTGGACAGAGTTTTGGGCAGCAGAGCAAAGGTGAGTGTCTTTTTTTCCGCAGTGGCAGACTCTTCGGTTTTTGTGGTGTCCTCAGGATTGGAATCATCCGTGTTGGCCCCACAGGCAGCCAGCGAAAAGCACAGAGCCAAAGTCAGAACCAGTGCAAGCGCTCTTTTCATGTTCATTTCCTCCTAAATGTTTTTATATGTCTCAAAGCAGATGACCCTGCTTGTGAGCGAATTAATCGACACGCTTTGCGGCGCGGGCCTTGCGCTGGGTATCAATGATAACGGCAATCAAAATGACTGCTCCGGTTACGACCTGCTGATAGTAGGTGGAGATCTCCAGCAGGACCATGGCGTTGCGGACAATCGCTACAACAATGGCACCCAGAACTGTGCCAAACACAGTGCCTTCACCACCCATGACGGAAGTCCCACCCAAAACGGCTGCCGCAATGGCTTCCATCTCATAGGATTGACCGGCTGTTGCCTGGGCAGCACCCAGACGCGATACGTAGACGACGCCCGCAATCGCCACCATGATGCCGGAGAGAATATACGCTTTGCACTTGTTCCAGCGTGTCTTGATGCCGGATAGGCGGGCAGCCTCCTGGTTAGAGCCGACTGCTAAAATAAAGCGGCCGGTAGCTGTGTAGGACAGGATAAACTGTCCTGCAGCGGCAGCAATCAAAAAAATGTACACAGGGACGGGGAGACCAGCCAGGGAGCCGGTACCAATCCACTTGAACGCGTCATCGGTCAGGACAATAGGACTGGCCTGTGTAATCACCAGAGTCAGACCACGGCACAGGTACATGGAGGCCAGGGTGGCGATGAAAGGAGGGATATTTAAGCAGGCAATAATGCCGCCATTAATCAAGCCGATAACGGCTCCCACTACAACACTGACCAGAATCGCCAGAGAGATGGAACCTACGTTTTGTACGATATAGGCGGAAATAACGCCGATTAGCGCCAGTAAAGAGCCCTGGCTCAGATCGACACCGCCGGTCATCATAACAAAGGACATACCCAGGCCCATGATGACGTACACGGCAGCCTGTCGCAGGATTCCCATCAGATTGCTGGTGCTCAGGAACATGGGGGATGCGATGGATAGAGCTATGACCAGAACGATCAGTGCAATAGCAGCGGTTATCCAGGGGAAATCGAAATTTATTTTTTTGTGTTTCAAAACATTTTCTGGAGCTTCTTTGTTTTTTTCCATTTGTCCTTATCCTCCTCAAATGGAATAACTCATGATTTTTTCCTGAGTTGCTTCACTACGATCAATGTTGGCTGTAATGCGGCCATCGCGCATTACGATTACGCGGTCACAAACGCCCAGAATCTCCGGCAGCTCCGAAGAAATGACGATTACAGCCGCCCCCTGATCCACGAGATCGTTGATGATCTGGTAGATTTCGCTTTTGGCACCGACGTCGATGCCCCGAGTGGGCTCGTCAAAAATGTAGACGTCAACTTCTGAGCAAAGCCACTTGGCAAAAACCACTTTTTGCTGGTTGCCACCGGATAAAAATTTTACTTGCCGGTTGATGCCGGGGGTTTTAATATGTAGTTTCTCGCGATACTCCTCGGAAACGACAGCTTCTTTCTTGTGATCGATGATGAAACCTTTATAGAATTTCTTGGTTAAAGAAGCCAGCGTGATGTTTTCCTTGACGGATTTAGAAAGAATGAGCCCTTCTGTCTTGCGATCTTCCGGGAGATAACCGATCCCTTGCTGGATAGCTTCCAGGGGAGAATTGATCTTGACTTCTTTGCCATGAATGTAGATCTCTCCCTTGGACCTGGGGATTGCGCCTACAATGGCTTTAGCGGTGGAGGTTCGACCGGAACCGACCAGACCAGAAAAACCCAGGACCTCACCCTTATGGACTTTAAAGGAGATATCGTAAATGGTGTTGGGGACTTCGATGCCTTTAACCTCCAGGGCCACGTCGCCAATATGGCTCTCACGAGCGGGAAATTTTTCGTCCAATGTACGTCCCACAATCATGTTGATAACCTGATCCATATCGGCTGTTTTGCAGTTTTCGATTTCACCGGTCACTGCACCATCGCGAAAAATAGTGGCCCGGTCACCGATCTGTTTGATTTCCTCCATGCGGTGTGACACGTAAATGAAAGTCACGCCTTTTTTCTTCAGGGTTTCAATGATGCGGAATAGATTTGTGATTTCATTATCCGACAAAGACGATGTGGGCTCGTCCAAAATGATGATGGACGGATTCTGGGAAAATACCTTTACGATCTCCACAATCTGCTGATCCGCCACGGATAATCGCCGCACTTGCGCATGGGGGCTGATGTGGTTTACCCCCAATTCATGGATCCACTGATCACACGCTTCGTATGTACGTTTCCAGTCGATCACACCTGCTTTATTCCGGATCTCTCGGGATAGAAATACATTTTCCGCTACATTAAGGTGAGGAATTAAACTGTTTTCCTGAAACACTGTGCCGATTCCCAGTTTTCTGGAGTGAAGGATATCGTGGATTTTGACGGGGCTGCCATTCAAATAGATGGCACCACCTTCATCGGCTTGGTAGACGCCAGTGAGGATTTTGATCAATGTGGATTTGCCTGCGCCATTTTCTCCCAGTAAAACGTGAACATCTCCGCGATGGATATCAAAGGACACGTCTTTCAGCGCTTTGACCCCGGGGAATGTTTTTGAAATGTTTTCGAACCGCAAAATGCTGTCAGACATACTTCCTTGGCACCCCTCTTTCCTTGTTGTTATTTTCTACAATATTGATTATATTTTTGAAATATATCTTGTTCAACAATCCTGAATCGAAAAAAATTTCAACATTACGAAAAAATTTTCGTAATGTTGAAAAGTAACAGGGGATGCGAAGCTCGTACACCCTGTACATGTCCATGGGAGAGACAGCCACCTTGATCTGGAGAAGCATCATGACGGAATAATTCTGGATGAGATGCCTTGGTGAAGATGAACTGGGATCCGGCAAAACCTGTGGGACATGTGTTGATGACGTTACATAAGAGTCCTGTAGCAAAGCGCCGCTGCACGAAAAAGCAAGCAGCACCAGACGGAAGCAAATTTCAACTGATGCTGCTTGCTTTTTCTGTACACTTTCCAATTTCAGTTTGGACCTCAGATTTCTTCCTCTTTTTCAACCCCTTAAGCAATACTAACGGAAGTGGGTCGAGAAGGTTGCGTTTTTCATCCGTCACACGGATCTTTAACAGGTGAGGTCAAAATTGGGTTGTTTCTGGAAGGCAATCTGCGTTGGGTTCCATCCGGAGAGCTCAGCAGCCCTGGATAGACCACCACTACAAACGACAGAGAAATTAGCCGGACGTGAATGCCCTGACTCTGCCGGGAGATTTTGGGCCAAAGATAAAAATTGTGGATTTATGCAAAAAAACACCGGACAAAAGTGAAGTGGCACAAAGCGACGACCTCCCAAATACAAGAGCCTGTAGCAGTGGCTTTTTTCGGCGGTCAGCACGGCCGTCGGTTTTTGCTGATGTGATTTTAGAAAGGGGGAGTTCTGGAAGGTTTTTCTTGATATCCCAGTACTTTTTTATTGCGCTTTAACCTAATTGCGGATAAAATGAGGCTGTTTTGAGACTTTTTACACACATCTGAAAATGATGTGATGTAAAAGGAATATTCGCTGCCGTTTGAAAACACGTAAGACCGTGCGCGGTTCTGGAAGCAGTCACATTGTCGGAAAGTGCCCCGGAGAATGGATAATTTCGTTTGCAAGAGTCTTGGAATGGTGGCGGTAAAAATACGAAGAAGAGGAAGAAGAACATGAGGAGAGCCACCACACGCTTTTGGAGCGTGGTACTTATTTGCACGATGTTTATGAGTTTACCGCCGGTGGGTGCACTGGCTGAAGAGACGACGGAGCCCCTGGCCCTGACGGAGACAACGGGGGGCCTTTCACAGACCGCCGCAGACGACTTCCAATCCTCACCTGGCACCGGAACCGATGCGCGCTCCGATGACGCCGTGGTGGAGATTTACAGTGTGGAGGACCTGGCTGCCGCCATTGCCGGGCAGAAAGCCGGACAGACTTGGAAGATCGCCGCAGGTGTTTACAGCCTCACCCAGGACCATCTGAATCAATACGCCCACTGGGACGCACCAGGTCAGGGCGGTTGGTATTTCCCTCTGTACGCAGATCGTTTGACCCTTGTGGGGGAGGGCCAGGTGGTGATCACCAGCGCGGTGGAAAGCGCCAACGGCGCCTGGGCCACCCAGGACTTTGTTTCCGTTTGGGGCGACGGCATCACCATTGACGGTGTGGACTTCCAAAGCAAATCCGTGCCCAATAAGGCAATTGAGATCATGGGCAGGGACTTCACCCTGAAAAACTGTACCATACTGCCTGTGGTTCATCCCGACGGGGAGAACGGAGAGGTTTTCAGCGGCTCCATTTTCTTCAACCCCATCAACGACCAGGGGGATCTGGGCGATTCCACCCTTGAAAACGTATACCTGCATGGATATATCAGCGCCTCTGCCGCCGATGCGGGAACGCTCCATGTGCGCAATGTGACCCTGGATGCCACCAACAACATCTGGAACGTTTGGGGGACAGGCTATGGCCCCGGCCTGGTGGGAGATGTCTACGGTCAGATTGAAAACGTGAAGTATCTGGTGGACGAGGGCGCCATCCTCAGTGACATTCTGGATTCCAACTCCCCCTATGCCGCCGATACCAAGCCCGGTACCACCATCGTGTTTGCCGCCGGGACCTATGAACTGAATTCGGCACTGACCATTGGCAAGGATTTAGCCCTCGTGGGCGCAGGTTGGGAACGGACGGCCTTTCAGGCTACAGCGGAGCCCGTGGTCCTGCTTCAGGTCTCCGGCGGAGCTGTTGACTTCTCCATGTCCGGTATCCACGTAAAAGGGGTGGACTCCAACAGCCACAACAATTCCTCCGGAATTCAGATCGGCACCAATGGAATGCCCAATACAGGCCAGATTATGATCGAGAAATGCAAATTTTCCGATTTTACCAAGAACAGCATCACTGTGAAGGGCGGAAATGCCGCCATTACCGGCAATCTCATCGACTGCAAGCTCTATCCGGGTGCGGCCGGAAACGGCATCCAGATCGATATGGGAGCCGTGGCTGTGATCACCGGGAATACCATTAACGGCTATGTCTCACATGCGGACAGTTGGTCGGCCTGTGGCGTGCTGGTTTTGCGGGACGGGAAAATCAACCGGATTCGGGACAATACCTTTTCGGATTGCGGTACCGGCATTACGAAGGAGACCTATTACGACACGGACGACCACCAGACCTACCTGGATCCGGAGGCGGCAAAGAACAACACGTTTGTGAACTGCGGACAGAATGTGGATTTTGAATTTGATCTTATGGAGGAGATCGCAGCCAATTCCGGCGGCGTGGTCCGGCTCCCGTGCGACGTGGCACTGGACGAAACGCTGACCATTTCCACGGATCTGATTCTGGACGGCAATGGATTTACGGTCTATGGCCGGGAAGGGGTTTGCATTGAGGTGACCGGCGGCACGTTCCAACTTTCCAATGTGACGCTGGCGGGCTTCGGCGGTGAGAATGGTGCGCAGGCAGGCGTGATCCAGGTGCTTGCCACCGCGGCATCCGGTACGGAAGTGATCGCCTCGGATGTCCATGTGCGGGACTTCCGCCACAGTGCGTATGATATCGCCGCCGGTTCTTTTAAGATTACCGGGGGGACCATCGACGGTAGCGGCAGCAGTCCTGACGCCGCCGGACAGAATACCACGGCCCTGGAGATTTCCGGTAACGCGGATGTGGATGTGATCGACTGTGTCATTCGCCATGTCCGAACAGGAATCCATGTGGACAACTCCCGTCCTGACATCCCTGGTGATGTGACCGTTGACATCAGCGGCACAAGCATTGCAGCCCAGGATGACGCCGTGCTCCTTTCCGGAAACAGCGACGCTGACAGCCGGGCTGCCGTCCGGATCCTGGATGGTACATTTACCGGGGATATCCGCATTGAAAACGAGACGGACAGGCACACGATCTCTATTACCGGCGGCAGTTTCTCGGTTGATCCCACACCATACGTCGCCACCGGCTACCACGTGATCAACAGTGACGGCGTGTATACCGTCCGCCTCGAAACACCTGACGGGGAGCGTCCCGACGGCGGAGGCTCCTCCGGCGGTGGGTCCTCCGGCGGTTCCTCTGACAGCCCCAACCCGCCAACGCAGCCACAGCCCTCCGAACCCGAGACCTCAGACGGAAACACCACGGTTTCCACCCAGGTCACTCCGACGGTCTCCGGCGACACCGCCAGGGCCGAGGTCAATACCGGTGTTATGGACAAGACGGTGGAAAGTGTACTGGAGGCTGCGGCTGAGAACAACACCGCCCCTGTGGTCCAGATTGTTGTAGACAGCGGAAAGGCCAACAACGTGGAGGTGCTGCTGCCGGTGTCCTCACTGGATACGCTGGGTCGGCATGAAAGCGCCGCGCTCACAGTGACCTCTGGGGTGGCTACCGTAACGCTGGACTCCGCCGCCATTACTGCGGTGGCCAACCAGGCTGGAGGCGAGCAGATCGCCCTCGCGGTGGCACCTGTGGCAGCCGAGGACCTGAACGAACAGCAACAGGCCGCGGTGGGCGGCGCGCCGGTGTTCGATCTGCATCTGAGAAGTGACGATATCACAATCACCCACTTCGGCGGGGGAACTGCCACCGTCTCCATTCCTTATCGTTTGCCCAGCGGCCAGACGGCCGATGGCGTTGTGGTATACTATCTGGATGATCTGGGCAATCTCACGCCCCGGGAGACTTCTTATGACGCGACGGAGGGAAAGGCGACCTTTACCACCCCGCATTTTTCCAAGTACGTGGTGGGATATCGCCAGGTCAGCCGGAACCCCTTTGCGGATGTGACGGAGACAAGCTACTTTTATACACCGGTGTTGTGGGCGGCGGAGCAGGGAATTACCCTGGGCACGTCGGAAACTACCTTCAGTCCGTACAAGGTCTGCACGCGGGCCCGGGCGGCCGTGCTGTTATGGCGCGCAGCCGGCAGTCCAAAACCGGAACGCACGGCCAGCCCCTTCACGGACGTGACGCGGAGCGATGACTATTATGACGCGGTGTTGTGGGCGGTGGAGCAGGGCATTACCTCCGGTACCTCCGCGACCACTTTTTCCCCGGACGCCCTATGCACCCGGGCCCAGATCGTCACGTTCCTCTGGCGCTACAACAAGGGAATCGCTGCGGAGACAAGAATCTTCACGGATGTGGCGGAGACTGCTTACTACCGCGAGGCGGTGTTGTGGGCGGTGCAGCAGGGCATTACCGTCGGCACGACGGAGTCCACATTCTCGCCGGATGCTCCGTGTACCCGGGCCCAGATCGTCACGTTCCTCTTCCGGTATATGGGAGAATGATTTGGAGGCAGTCCCTGTCTGGCCGAAAGGCCGGCGAACGGGCCGCGTTTCCATAAAAGATTCCCTGGTTGCCTTTTGGCAACCAGGGAATCTCGTTTGCGATCTGTTCTCTGATGGACTTTCGAAGCGGTAGTTTGCCACCGGCGTTCTGAATCTCAAGGGGGGATTTCGAAACGGGAGAAAAAGTGGGGCTCCGCTTTCTGCGCGGGTGACCCGAAGATTTCTTTGACCGCCTTTGACAGAACTGTAGGCAGTACCCTTGCTGGCGGGTGCTGGCAGAAAACGCCGGAAAGCAATGTGAAAAAAGAATTATAAAGAAGGTCAGGCGCGGCCGCCCAGAAGACGGGAGATGTTGGCGGCGGTGGTTTTGACCTCTTTGGTCATGGTTTTCAGCTCTTCCTTCATGCGGAATGTGGGGCCGGCGATGCTGACTGCCCCCAGCACCGTGTGATCCATGCCCAGGATCGGCGCGCCCACGCAGATCAGTCCCGGTTCGATCTCTCCATCATCGATGGCGTACCCGGAGAGACGTGCCTGGGCCAACTCTGCCCGCAGCCGCTCTGGAGAAGAAATGGTCCGGTCCGTCAAAGTCTTCATGCCGGGAAGCGCCTGGCAATATGCGTCCACAAAGGCCGCATCCTTGTGGGCCAACATGATCTTTCCCCCGCTGGTGGCATGGGCAGGCGCCCGGGTGCCCACTTTGGTGTTACAGACAACGGAGCGGAATGTTTCCACCTTGTCCAAATAGAAGATCTCGTTGTCCATCAGGACGCTGAGATTGATGGTCTCCTTTACTGTGGCGGAGAGCTTCTCCAGCTCTGGCCGGGCTACGGTCCGCAGGTCCGAGTGACTGAGGATTGTACTGGCCAACAGCAAAAGGTGCGGCCCCACCCGATAGCTCTTGCGAACGGGATCCTGGATCAGATAGCCATGTTCCACCAGAGTGGAAAGCTGGCGGAAGACGGTGGTAGTGGGCAATTCCAGTTGCTGTACCAAGCGTTTGAGTGTCCACTCGGTTTCATTATCCATGAAGCACTCCAGGATTTCTAACGCCCGACCAATGCTGGAAACTTGTTCTTTGGCCATAAAACGGAGCTCTCCTTTTCTTGGTTTTTTGTCTAATTTTACTTGACAAGATTTCAAGAATATAATATCATAACCACAAGAAAATAGAAATAATAAATAGTTCCTTTTAAAAAAATCTGTGCCGCTCAGCGGCACATCATTCTTGCCGCTTTTTAGAAATCAGTCCACATTGTGGATGGCTTTCAAAAAAACGGCTTTACATCATTCCAACATGAGAAATTCAATTCCGCTATACGGAAATTTGAGCTTTTCGTATACGCTGTTGAATGTATGATACCAAAAGGAAGGAGGTATAAATCCCAGGGATACCTGGGAACTGACGAGAGTAAGATTAAAATGTGTGAGACAGAAATTGGGAGGTAAGGTAGAGTATGTTTATTATTGACATCATGATGGCGATCTCGAACTGGCTGTGGGGCTGGCCTCTGCTGATTCTGACATCGGCGGTGGCATTGTTCCTGTCCATCAAGTTCCGACTGTTCCAGTTTACGATCTTCGGCCACGCCATGAAGAACACCTTCGGCAAGATCTTCGACAAGGGCGACGGCGAGGGTGATATCTCTCCGTTCCAGGCCTGCTGCACGGCACTGGCGTCCACCCTTGGCGTGGGCAATATCGCTGGTGTCTCCGTGGCCATTGCCACTGGTGGTCCCGGCGCCGTGTTCTGGATGTGGGCTGTGGCTCTGATGGGCTTTATCGTGAAGTTCTCTGAGATCTCTCTGGGCATGGCCTATCGTGAAAAGGATCCGGAGACCGGTCACTGGCACGGAGGATTCTACTGGTATGTTCGCCGCGGTCTGGGCAAGAACTGGACGTGGCTGGGCATTATCTGGGCTGTGATCCTGGGATGCGCCATGGTGTTTGCTCCCGCGGTTCAGATCAATTCCGTGGTCGAAGCAATCAATACTTCCTTCTCCATTCCGCCTTGGATTATCGGCGTGGTTTCCGCTGTCCTGATGGCGATTGTGCTGCTGGGCGGCATTAAGAGCATTTCCAAGTTTGCTGAAAAAGTCGTGCCTGCCATGGCGCTGGTCTATGTGATCGGCAGCCTGTTTGTGCTGGTGAAGTTCGCGGGCAACATTCCCGGTGTCTTCGGCATGATCTTCCGGTATGCGTTCTCCCCCGTGGCTGCTTCCGGTGGCTTCGCCGGCGCTACCGTGATGCTGGCGATCCGCTGGGGCCTGGCTCGTGGCGTGTATTCCAACGAGGCTGGTACCGGCATGGCGCCTCTGGCACACTCTTCTTCCTCTGCCAATCACCCTGTCAAGCAGGGCCTGTGGGGCATCACCGAGGTGTTCGTGGACACCATCGTGGTGTGCACCATGACCGCTCTGGTGGTTCTGGTCTCCGGCCAGTGGGACTCCGGTGCTTCCGGCTCCGCCCTGACTGCCACCGCTTTCGGTACGGCCTTTGGCAACCAGATGGCTGGTACGCTGTTTGTTACCATCATCATTGTGTTCTTCGCGTTTACCACCGCTCTGGTGAATGTGTACTATGGTGAGATCTGCATTGACATCCTGGGTGGCAAGAAGCTGATCCTGCCGTATCGGATCCTGGGCTGCGCGTTTGCCATTATCGGTTCCGTGGGTGCCCTGAGCGTGCTGTGGAACCTGTTCGACTTCTTCTTCGGCATCTGCGCTGTTTTGAATCTGATTGTTTGCTTCCTGATGCGCAAGCAGATCGGCGCGCTGATCAAGGACTATCTGGCCCGGGTCAAGTCCGGCAAGTGGGAGCCCACCAACGAGGCTGCCGCACAGGCAATTCCTGAGCTTGGCTTGAACGATACCGCCAATAAATAATGTGTTGTGTCTTGGCGTATCTGTCCTCTGGATGGATACGCCAAGACAGCGACCTGAAGAATATAGAAAAAAAGGAGCCTATTTCATGGAACTGCGTATTTCGGAAAGAGCGAAGAATTACCCCCCCTCGGGCATCCGGAAGATGTTCGATCTGGCCACTCAGTATCCTGATGCCATTAAGCTGACGGTGGGCGAGCCCAATTTCGATACGCCCGAGTACATCAAGAAGGCCGCAAAAGAGGCCATTGATGCCGGCCGCACGCACTATGCGCCCAACTCAGGCATCGACGAGCTGCGGCAGTCCGTAGCCAACAAGTACAAGAGCTACTGGGAGGGCTACACCAAGGACCATGTCATCATCACCGTGGGTGCCATGGAGGGCCTGATGCTCTCTATGATGGCGATTCTCAATCCGGGCGATGAGATCCTGGTGCCGGACCCCTGCTTCCCCAATTACTACGGACAGGCCAGCATCGTAGGCGCCAAGGCGGTCCCCGTCCCCACCTATGAGAAGAATGAATACCGTATCCAGGCGGAGGACATCGAGAAGGCCATCACGCCCCACACCAAGGCGATTTTGCTGAATTCTCCCTGCAACCCCACCGGCGCCGTACTGACCCGTGAGGATGTACTGGCCATCGCGGAACTGGTGAAAAAACACGACCTGTGGGTCCTGTCCGACGAGCCCTACGACAGCATCGTCTACGACGGTGTCCAGCCCTTCAGCATTGCCGAGGTTCCGGAGGTCCGGGATCAGGTCATGGTGTTCAACAGCTTCTCCAAGGCCTATGCCATGACCGGCTGGCGGATCGGCTACCTGCTGGCTCCCGATCCCGGCTACATCAAGAAGATGGCCCAGCTCCAGGAGGGCGTTGCCTCTTGCGTGGCCACCTTCATTCAGGATGCCGCTGTGGAGGCTATGAAGAGCCGCGCCTGCGTGGACGACATGGTGAAGGATTATACCCGTCGGCGGGACATCCTGATCGACGGTATCAATGCCATTCCCGGCTTCTCCTGCAAGAAGTCCGCGGGCAGCTTCTATGCCTTCCCCAACATCAAGGCCTTTGGCAAGACCTCTCAGGAGTTCGCCGAGGAGCTGCTGGTCAACGCCGGCGTCGTGACAGTGCCGGGCTCTGCTTTTGGTGAGATGGGCGAGGGCCACCTGCGGCTGGTGTTTGCCAATTCCGATGAGAACCTGAAGGAAGCTGTCAGAAGAATCGCTGCGTACGTGGCGAAGGCCTATCCGGATATGAAGTAAGTACGCCTCCCCGTTACCGGGGGGTAGTTCCTGAAAGATCTGCGTTCAGAAAGGAAATTAGGAGATATGGCGAAGAAAAAACTGGTTGTAATGGATGGCAACACCGCCGCGGCGTACGCGTCCTACGCGTTCACTGAGGTGGCGGCCATTTTCCCCATCACGCCCTCTTCCACCATGGCGGAAAAGGTGGATGAATGGGCGGCAAAGGGAAAAAAGAACATGTTCGGCAAGCCGGTGGAGGTCATCGAGATGCAGTCTGAGGCCGGCGCCGCCGGCACCTGCCACGGCTCTTTGCAGGCCGGCGCCCTGACCACGACCTATACGGCCTCCCAGGGCCTGCTGCTGATGATCCCTCCCATGTACAAGATCGGCGGCGAGTTCCTGCCGGGCGTGTTCCACGTGTCCTGCCGGACCGTCAGCGCCCACGCCCTGTCCATTTTCGGCGATCACTCCGACGTGATGACCTGCCGTATGACGGGCTTCGGCATGCTGATGTCCTCTTCTCCCCAGGAGGCGATGGACCTGGGTTCTGTGGCACATCTGTCCGCTATCGGCGGCCGGTATGCCTTCATGCATTGCTTCGACGGATTCCGGACTTCTCACGAGATGCAGCGGATCGAGGCTCTGGACTATGACGATCTGGCCCAGCTTGTGGACCAGAAGCAGCTCCAGGCGTTCCGGAAGAACGGCCTGAACCCGGAGCATCCCTCCACCCGTGGTACCACGGTGAACCCGGATGTGTTCTTCCAGTGCCGTGAGGGCGCCAATGAGAAGGTCGCCTCCATCCCCGGCGTGGTCCAGCATTACATGGATGAGATCAACAAGCTGACCGGCCGGGACTACAAGCTGTTCAATTACTACGGTGCCCCCGACGCGGAGGAAGTCATCGTGGTGATGTGCTCCGCCGCTGAGACGGTCAAGGAGACCGTGGATTACCTCAATGCCCGGGGTCGCAAGGTGGGCATGGTGCAGGTGCACCTGTATCGTCCCTTCTCTGTGAGCCACTTCGCTGCTGCCATCCCCGCCACGGTCAAGAAGGTGGCGGTGCTGGATCGGACCAAGGAGTCCGGCTCCGTGGGCGAGCCTCTGTTCCTGGATGTGCAGAGCGCCCTGCAGCAGGCCGGCCGGAAGGACATTATCGTGGTGGGCGGCCGGTATGGCCTGGCCTCCAAGGATACCACGCCTGGCCAGATCGTAGCGGTCTACGACAACCTGGACAAGGATGAGCCCAAGAACAGCTTCACCATCGGCATCGAGGACGACGTGACCTTCACGTCCCTGCCTTACACCGAGGTGGAGATGGCGCATCCCGGCGAGATGGCCTGCAAGATCTGGGGCCTGGGCGGTGACGGCACCGTGGGCGCCAACAAGAACGCCATCACCACCATCGGTCTGGTGGCGGACAAGTATGCGCAGGCGTATTTCTCCTACGACTCCATGAAGTCCGGCGGCCTGACCCAGAGCCATCTGCGCTTTGGCGACAAGCCCATCCGGTCTACATACCTGGTGTCCGCGGCAGACTTCGTGGGCGTTCACGCCCCCACCTATGTGGATAAATACGACACCACCGCGGACCTGAAGGACGGCGGCACGTATCTGCTCAACTGCCCCTGGAGCGCGGAGGAGCTGGACAGCCGTCTGCCCGCCAAGATGAAGCGGGATCTGGCCAACAAGCACGCGAAGTTCTACATCATGGATGCGACCAAGATCGCCCGGGGACTGGGCCTTGGCAACCGCATCAACACCATTTTGCAGGCCGCATTCTTCCAACTGACCCAGGTGATTCCCATCGATATGGCAGTGGAGGAGATGAAGCAGGGCAACTATAATTCCTACTTCAAAAAGGGCGGCCAGGAGATCGTGGACCTGAACAACCGGGCCGTGGACGCGGGCATCACCGGTATGACCAAGGTGGAGATCCCCGACAGTTGGGCCGACGCCAAGGATGGTGCTCCGGAGGAGCTGAAGGGTACCGCCTTCGTCAAGGAGATCGTGGTGCCCATGGATCGTCAGCACGGCGACAAGCTGCCGGTTTCCGTTTTCAAAAAGCACAACTGCCTGGATGGTACCTGGGAGAACGGCACCACTGCTTATTCCAAGCGTGGCGTGGCCGTGACAGTACCCAAGTGGAATCCCGATGCCTGCATCCAGTGCAACCGCTGCTCCATGGCCTGCCCCCATGCTGCCATCCGCCCGGTCCTGCTGACCGAGGAGGAGAAGGCCGGCGCACCGGAGAATTTCGTCACTGTGCCAGCTAAGGGCCTGGGCAAGGACGCCCCCGCCTATTCCTTCCGTATGCAGGTCTCTCCCTATGACTGCATGGGCTGCGGCGTGTGCCTGACTGCCTGCCCGGCCAAGGGCGCGCTGGAGATGGTGCCCTTCGAGAGCCAGAAGGATCAGCAGCCCAACTTCGACAACTACGCCATGAACGAGGCACTGCTGAAGAAGGACATCATCAGCGACAAGAGCGTGAAGACCGCTCAGTTTGCCAAGCCCTACTTCCAGTTCTCTGCGGCCTGCGCCGGCTGCGCCGAGACCACCTATATCAAGTTGGTGACCCAACTGTTCGGCAACCGCATGTATGTGGCCAACGCCTCCGGTTGCTCCTCCGCTTACGGCGGCGCCATGCCCATGACGCCCTATTCCTGCGACAGCCGCGGCTTCGGCCCCTGCTGGGAGCAGTCCCTGTTTGAGGACAACGCCGAGTTCGCCTATGGTTTCCTGCGGGCCCACGGATCCATCCACGGCGAGGTGGAGCTGCGTCTGGAGGCCCTGAAGGAGAAGGGCGTGGCTGTGGAAGCCATCAGCGCCTATCTGGCAGGCTGGCAGGATCCCAAGGTTACCCGTCAGGTCTCTGACGATCTGATCGCCGCCCTGGAGAAGGCGGAGCCCAGCGAGGAGACGGCCTTTGTTCTGCAGAACAAGGAGTATCTGACCAAGAAGAGCGTGTGGGCCTTCGGTGGCGACGGCTGGGCCTATGATATCGGCTTCGGCGGCATCGACCACGTGCTGGCCCAGAACCGTGATATCAACATGCTGGTGATGGACACCGAGGTGTACTCCAATACCGGCGGACAGTCCTCCAAGGCAACGCCCACCGCTGCGGTGGCCAAGTTCGCCGCCGGCGGCAAGGAGGTCAAGAAGAAGGACCTGGGCGCCATTGCCATGAGCTACGGCTACATCTATGTGGCCCAGGTGGCCATGGGTTATGATCAGGCCCAGACCCTCAAGGCCATCCGGGAGGCGGAGTCCTATCCCGGCCCCGCCATCGTCATCTGCTATTGCCCCTGCCTGGAGCACGGCATCAAGGCCGGCATGAGCTGCACGCAGGAAGAGATGAAGAAAGCCGTGGAATGCGGCTATTGGCACCTGTACCGCTATGATCCCCGGCGGATCGCCGAGGGCAAGAATCCGTTCCAGTTGGATTCTCCCGAGCCGGACAGCGCCAAGATGATGGACTACCTGAAGGGCGAGAACCGTTACGCTTCTCTGAAGATCAACTTCCCCGACCGGGCGGAGAAACTGTACGAGAAGACCATTCAGGATGCCAAGGACCGCTACGCCAAGTACCGCAAGATGGCGGACAACGGCTGAGCATCCTGCTATC
>ULXJ01074694.1_pt1 | contig 32891 bp, 18 predicted proteins | sample 1960981 | NCBI WGS metagenome assembly ULXJ01 (sample SAMEA4835830, study PRJEB28245) | human gut metagenome | biome: gut microbiome; material: fecal sample | place: Denmark | collected 2008 | reverse complement strand
AACCGCGGCCGGCGGCCGCATCGTCACCGCTCCGACCAATGGAGCGGCGGGAATCGTTCCGGCCGTTCTTAACTACGCCACCAAATTCTGCGTTTCCCCGTATCCGGATGCCGTGCATCGCTTCCTGCTCACCGCCGGGGGAATCGCCATCCTGTACAAGAAAAACGCCTCCATTTCCGGCGCGGACGTAGGCTGCCAGGGAGAAGTGGGCGTAGCCTGCTCCATGGCCGCCGCCGCTCTTGCGGAGTACCTGGGGGGAACACCCCACCAGGTGGAAAACGCCGCGGAAATAGGCATGGAGCACAATCTGGGCCTCACCTGCGATCCTATTGCGGGCCTCGTCCAGATACCCTGCATTGAGCGCAACGCCATCGCCGCCATCAAGGCCATCAACGCCGCCCGCATGGCCTTGGGCGGCACGGGCGCTCATTTTGTCCCGCTGGACAAGGTCATCCGCACCATGCTGGACACCGGAAGGGACATGCAATCCAAATACAAGGAGACCGCCCAGGGCGGCTTGGCCGTCAACGTGGTGAATTGCTGAGGGTACATGACCCCCCTCCCTTGTCTTTTCACGCGCGTCTGTTCCCGCAAAAAACGCTCCGCCGGATTGACAGATACGGGGAGCAAAGGTAGGGTGCGGGCATGCTTTCACGCCTTTTTCTCGCTCTGGCCCTGTTGCTGGGCGGCACGGGACTGTCCCGGGCCGTTCACGTCGTCATGTGCGGCGGCCCCGCACTCAGGCAATGGGAAGGGCTGAGAATACAGCCTGACAGGCATGACAACTGGTGGGCCAACTTCGTAAGGGCCTCCACCATCCGCATCGCCCAGATCCAGCAGCAAGATCCTGCCGCCAGAATCACCTGGATTGTTTACCGCCCCGGTTACGCAACCCGGGGGAAGGAAGACGGCAAACCTTACACCCGCTGGATTGCGGACCTAGCTTCCAAGTATAAAATCAGGCTCGTCTGGGTAAACAGCGCCGACCAGGCCATCCGGGCGCTGAATTCCTCCCCGCGCTTCCACGGCGACAAGGTGGAATCCTTTTACTACTTCGGCCATTCCAACTGCTATGCGTGGATGCTGGACTACGGCAACAATATCATGGCCGTTTCCACGGAATGGATCCATGAGACGGACCTGAACAGGATACGGCGGGATATTTTCACGCCGCAGTCCGACTGCTGGAGCTTCGGCTGCTATACGGGAGCCAGCATGTCCCGCTGGTGGAAACGCATCGTAGGCGTCCCCCTCTGGGGCAACACGGAATCCACCCGCTACGGCCCCGTCTCTGACGGCAGGCTGCCGGAAGGCGCGGGAAAATGGGTTAAATAGCAGGCTTGCGCCGCTCTTTCCTTTAAAGACAGGCTCCTTAAAATCGGGAGCCTGTTTTGTTGCCTTTCATGGAAAGTGGGGATATGCCGGATTTTCAATCCGGAAGTCAAGCGTAATTTTGATAACCAAAAAATTGTGCCGAACTTTATTGCATCATTGAACCCCTTTTTATGCATACGGAAAGCCTGCCGAAATATCCACCCGTGCAGAAACCGCCGCCAGCTTTTGAGACTGCTCAAGATAAGTCTGAAAACCGGAGACCCCTTTTCCCTGAAAGCCGGTACATCTGCCGGGAATGTCCGTTTCAACAGCCGCAGGAAACAGTCCCGCACCCTGCAGAAAGAGAAACTCATGCACTGTTTTCAGGGCATATCGGATTGAAAATCCGCTTATTTATGGCAGATTGAGTTATCGGGATAGCTCGGTCAATTACGACAATAAAAAGAAACAACGAATATGAGGAATACATTATTTCTCTCCGGTCTTATGGCTTTGTGTTGCGGCGCAGGAATGGCCGCAACCGTAGCAATTGACCTAAATGGGGAGGCAACCAGCGGAACGTCTCTGCCTACAGCCATTAAATGGCATAGCTTCGGAGACGTCAACAGCCAAAGTACCATCACTGCATCAAAAGTCGTCTCATGGTTGCAAAACACCACCGGCTGGAAAGGCACCTCTGCAAACGGCAACACCGGCACCACTATTTACGGCAGCGTCACCGCATCCGGGGATACTGATGTACTCGTGACTTTCATCAACAGAAATGCTTACGACGGCTCTATCGTGGGAACAGCGGTAACGCTTACCAGTGATTACGCCAGTTATACCGGATTGACTCTTTCCGTGGACTGCGCCGGGCTGCAATCCTCAGCAAATTTCACGACGCTCAATATCGTTTATCAGACGGCAGACGGCTGGCAGATCAGCCAGTTGGCCGGCCAGGCCTTCGCCCTGATTCGATCAGGCATGACCCTGTCCGTGGACTTGAGCGGTACTCCCCTTACCAGCGACAAGGCTTACATTGTGATGTCCACCCGCAATGGCGGCGGAAACTACAACAGCAACCTGCGTTTTTCCATGTCAGCCACCGCTGAGGATGCCGTTCCGGAACCGGCTACGGCATCCCTGGGCCTTTTGGGCCTGTCCCTGCTGATGCTGCGCCGCAGGCGCTGAAATAAAAAACGCGATCTTTCCCGTTTTTCAACAACTGTCCGGGGTGTAGAATCCCGGACAGTTTTTCATTTTTAAGCCTGAAGGCTTGCAATCGTATTGCCATATGACCGGGCTGCCGTATAATGGGGGCGGACGGAAAATATCCGTCATTTTCTGACAACAATCATGAACCAAGCACCCCATGTTGCCATCGTCGGCGCCACCGGAGCGGTGGGCGTTGAAATCCTGTCCTGCCTGGAAACACGCAATTTTCCCGTAGGTTCCCTGAAGCTTCTGGCCTCCGCCCGGTCCGCCGGAAAACAGGTCGCTTTCCGTGGGAAAATGCTGACTGTGGAAGAATTGACGGAAAAATCCTTTGATGGGGTGGATATCGCCCTGTTCAGCGCAGGCGGAGGCATTTCCCTGAAATTCGCTCCTATCGCGGCGGCTGCGGGCTGCGTGGTCATTGACAATTCCTCCGCCTTCCGGCAGGAGCCGGACGTGCCCCTGGTGGTGCCGGAAATCAATCCGGAAGCGGCCTTCAACCACCCCCGCAATATTATCGCCAACCCGAACTGCACCACCATCATTACGCTGATGGCCCTCTTCCCTCTGCATCAGCGTTTCGGGTTGAAAACCGTCATCGCCTCCAGTTATCAGGCGGTTTCCGGCAGCGGCCAGCACGGCATTGCGGAACTGGAAACCCAGGTGCGCGCCGTAGTGGACGGCCATCCCGTAGTGAAAAATGTTTATCCCCACCAGATAGCCTTCAATCTTCTTCCCCAGATCGATTCCTTTACGGAAAACGGCTATACCAAGGAAGAGCTTAAGATGCTTAATGAAGGCCGTAAAATTCTTTCCCTGCCCGAACTCAAGGTAACATGCACCTGCGTGCGCGTGCCCGTTTACCGTTCCCATTCCATCTCCGTTACCGCCCAGTTTGAAAAACCTGTGGACTTGGAAACTGCCCGCAGCGCCTATGAAGGCAAACCCGGAGTCGCCCTGATGGACAACCCAGCGGAGGGCGTGTGGCCCACCCCGCTGGACAGCACCAACGGAGATACCTGCTACGTAGGGCGCATGCGCATGGACATGGCGATTGACAATGCCCTGACTCTCTGGGTCGTGGGCGATCAGGTCCGAAAAGGGGCCGCGCTCAACGCCGTACAAATCGCGGAATTGCTGGTCAACCGCTGACCTGTTTCCTCCACACCCCGCACCTATTCCATAACGCCATGTGTGAACAATCACTGAACGACTACATCACAGAACAATGCGCCCTGATTGACGCAGCGCTGGACAGACTGCTGCCAGCAGAGAACGAAAGCCCCGAAACCATCCACAAAGCCATGCGCTACAGCATATTTGCGGGGGGGAAAAGAATGCGCCCCGTCCTTTGCCTGGCGGCGGCGGAGGCCTGCGGAGGACTGGCAGTGGACGCCTTGGTTCCCGCCTGCGCCGTGGAAATGATGCATACGTATTCCCTCATCCATGACGACCTGCCAGCCATGGACAACGACGATCTGCGCCGTGGGAAACCCACCAGCCACAAGGCCTTCGGAGAAGGCGTCGCCATCCTGGCGGGAGACGCGCTGCTGACGGAGGCTTTTGCCGTAATCGCCCAGGTGGACGATACGGAACGCTATACCGTCAGGGATTACGTGAGGGAGCTGGCAGCCACCGGCGGCAGCACCATGCTCATCGGAGGCCAGATTCTGGATTTGGAGGGAGAACACAAGCAGCTTTCCGAACCGGAAGTCCGCACCGTGTACGAAGGGAAGACGGCCGCCCTGCTAACCACGGCCCTTCGCTTCGGCGGCATGTCCGCAAACGCCACGGAGTCCCAGCTGGAAGCTCTGACGGACTTCGGTTACAACCTGGGGCTGGCTTTCCAGGTGATTGACGACATTCTGGATCTGACGGCTTCCACGGAAAAACTCGGCAAGACCGCCGGCAAGGACGTCAATTCCCAGAAATCCACCTGTCCGGCCCTGATTGGCCTGGACGGCGCCCGTTCCGAAGCCAAATGCCGCACTCAGGCGGCTCTGGATGCCCTGATGATTTTCCCGGAAGAACGCCGCGCCCGCCTGGTGGAACTGGCCAACTATCTTCTTAACCGCGAATATTAAGCCGCTTTTCTTTCATGCCCGCAGAAACCGTATCCGACAACGTGGAAACCCTGATCAATCTGGCGCTGGCCGAAGACTTCGGCTCCGGCGACGTGACTTCCACATACTTCGTCCCGGAACATCTGACAGCCAGAGCTATTTTGACCCCCCGGAAAAAAGGCGTTCTTTCCGGCGTCAATGTCGCGGCGGAAGTTTTCCGCAAGGTGGATCCCACCCTGAAGGTGGAAGTTTACCTGCATGACGGGGAAGCCGTGGCGCCCGGCGCCGTGGTGATGCTTATTGAAGGTTCCGCCCGCTCCATTCTTGGGGCGGAACGCACCGCCCTCAACTTCATCCAGCGTCTTTCCGGAGTAGCTACGCTCACCAGACAATATGTGAAAGCCATTTCCCACACCAGCGCCCGCATTCTGGATACCCGCAAAACCACTCCCGGCTACCGTCTGCTGGAAAAAGCGGCCGTGCTCCATGGCGGAGGCACCAACCACCGCATGGGCCTTTATGACCGTGCCATGGTGAAAGACAACCACCTGATGACGGATGGAAATACGGAACACCTCCAGGAATGCATCAACAGGCTGCGTCAGGAAAAGCCCGGCGTGGAAATCCAGCTGGAAGCGGACACCCTGGAACAGGTGGGCAACTTCCTTAAACTGGAAGGCGTGGACCATATCCTTCTGGACAACATGACGCCGGAAATGCTGAAACAAGCCGTCGCCATGCGCGGAGGACGCACCACCCCCCTGCTGGAAGCCAGCGGAGGCGTTCATCTGGACACGGTAGCCGCCATTGCGGAATCCGGCGTGGACTTCGTCTCCGTAGGCTACGTGACCCACTCGGCCCCCTCCCTGGACCTGGGGCTGGATTTCAGCGTAGAATAACCCCTTATCGTTCAACACGCCATGGACTTGTCCAATTTCAGAGAAGAATACCTCAAAGGCCAGCTGCACAGAAAGGACCTGGCGGAAAATCCCTTTGAACAATTCCAAACCTGGTTTGAACAGGCCCTGAAAGCGGATATTCCGGAACCCAACGCTTTTTCCCTGGCCACGGCGGACGCCCAGGGCAGGCCCTCCCTACGCACCGTGCTGCTCAAATATTTTGACCGGACGGGCTTTGTTTTCTTCACCAACTACGGCAGCCACAAGGCCCGCGATATTGAAGAAAATCCGCAGGTCTGCATGATGCTTCCGTGGGTAATGCTGGAACGCCAGATCATCATTTACGGAAAAGCCGTCAAAGTCTCCCGCGCGGAATCCCTGAAATATTTCCTCACCCGCCCCAAGGAATCCCAGCTTGGAGCTTGGGTTTCACACCAAAGCTCCGTCATCTCCGGAAGAAAACTGTTGGAAATGAAGTTGATGGAACTGAAAAACAAATTCTCCAAGGGAGAAATACCCCTTCCCTCCTTCTGGGGCGGTTACCGAATTATCCCGGATACCTTTGAATTCTGGCAGGGCGGCCCCGGCCGCGTGCATGACCGTTTCATGTACAAACTTCAGGAAAACGGCTCCTGGACAATTGAACGCCTTCAGCCATGACCGTCCGGCGCACAACAAACCAGGGGCTTTCTTTCCTGGACGTAACAACACCGCTCTGCACGGCATCCCTGTGCCTTCAGGGAGCGCACCTCACCTCATGGAAGCCGGCAGGGCATGAGGAATGCCTTTTTCTTTCTCCCAACGCAGCTTTTGTCCCCGGCAAAGCCATCCGCGGAGGCATCCCTGTCTGCTGGCCCTGGTTCGGCCCCCGGGAAGGAGCACCGTCCCACGGCATAGCGCGCACCTCGGAATGGCGCCTCCACCACCAGGAAATGGACAAGCGCGGCAACGTCCTGCTCTCCCTGGCTTTCTATCCGGAAGATGAATCCTATCCCGCCGCCATCCTGCGCCTTACCCTGGGCCGCACGCTGACCATGAAGCTGGAAACCACGGCGCGCACGCAGCCCTGCAAGCTCACGGAAGCCTTCCACAACTACTTTGCCGTCGGCAACCTGACCAAATGCCGCGTTCATGGGCTGGAGGACATCCCGTTCCGGGAAGAAGCCGCCCAGCCCATGAAGCACGGAGAACGCCCGCTGGCGCCGCTGGGGTGTCTGGACCGCGTTTACAACTTACCCTCCTGTTCGGGAAAAACAATGCTGGAAGACCTCATGCTGAACCGCGCCATCACGGTGGAGCGGAACCATGCCTCTTCCGTCATCGTCTGGAATCCTGGACAACAGGGCGCCAAAAACATGGCGGACCTGGGTGCGGAGTCCTGGAATAAATTCCTGTGCATTGAAACGGGAAACGCGGAGCCCCGTTCCATTTCCCTCGCCCCCGGACAAACCCATACCCTTTACCAAAAAATTTCCGTAAGGCATATGGAGGAAGCCTGCCCTCCCCGTTAAAACGGCAGACAACATTACCTCTCAAGTAATGTTCCGGAACATTGCCTTGCCGCCCTTCCGGAATTTCCTTTGTCACCCTTGCCTCTCAGGCCGCCTCCAAAAGAAAAAAATTGGCGCAGGCACGGGAAAAACCCGCATCTTGCCCCGGCAAAAGGAAAAAACTCCGCGGAAGAACATCAATGACGCCCTTCCGTGGATAAACAGAAGGTCCTTACAGCTTAATTTCAGTATCCCCCTTCCTTACTGAATAAGTATTGCCATTAATGATTAGAGAGTAAGAAGCATTCGACGTGACCGACACCGTGCCTTCACCATTAAAAACAATATCGGTTACAATATCGCCAAACCTCAAATTCCTGATTCCATGGCGGCCCTTGTTTTTTTTCAACCTCCACCGGACTTCCTTTCCGGCGGCGGACACTTTCTTAAAACCCAGCACATTTTCAATGAACAACGCAATCGGCCCCAGGGCTGACCAGCCGCAAAATTCCGGTCTTACACGGCGTCCGTGTTCAGTGGAGGGAGCATCTCCGCTTGGGCTGTAGCACTCCCAGACAGTATGCGGTTCCATATTCCTGTAAGCGGCAAGCTGCTGGTTGATAACCTTCTCGGCAATAGCATCGGCCTCCTCATGGTAGCCATACTTTTCAATGGCCTTAATCGCCATATATGTCGTCGGCAGCCAAATTCCACCCCGCCAGTAATCCCCGGTTTGATGATGATAATCCTTATCCGAGCGGGCCAGGGAAGGTGTCGGATAACTGCCTCCGAATTCCCCGGGATTCATCAGATGATTTACCATGCTCCGCGCCTGTTCCCTGGACGCAATCCGGGCCAGAAGGGGCCAATAGGAAGCAATGGTTTTAACGCGGCAGGGCTGTTTGTCCGCAATGGTGACATCGTAATAAAATCCATCCCGCTCATCCCAGTAAAGATGGTTGATCTTTTTCTTAAGCGCTTCATATTCAGCGTTCCATTTTCTTGCTTCATCCTCATTTCCCAGAGCCTGTTCCATGGCAGCAATGCAGTGGGCGCTAAGAGCCTGCTGGGAAATGGCATCCACCCATAGCACCTTATGGTATCCTCCGGCATCACGCCCGCGGGGAGTATTGTCCATTCCGCTCGCTCCCCCCGTCTAGGTAAAGCCATCATCCCCAATGGAATTCAAGTAAATACGTTGGGGGGAACACTCAAACCGTTCACCAGCCTTAGCCCGGGCAAACCATTTGAAATGCTTCTGCAAATACCGCTTTTCATTAAGAAGATGATTCAGCCGCCCCTTATCTCCTGTGAAATCAAAATATTCCTTTTCCACCCAAGCAAACAGCGGGGGATTATCCACTAAATGGATTCTAAGGGGCGTAGCGGCTTTTTCATGGATAGGTTTGTAAAGATTATCCAGACTTTCTATTCCGGGAAACGCCCTGGGCGCATACTTGGCAAAAAGCACCATGAAACAGGTGTCCCATATCCAGATTTGATCTTCGTAGCAATTTTCATCCATATAGGGAGACGCGGGGAGCCCTTCCGGCCCTTTCCTGACGCGCCCTGCCGCAATTTCCCATGTTTGGTGATAAAGTTCCGTCATTTCCCGGTTTGGATATACTGGCAGGGGAATCTCTTTTTTCCAATCCCGGTTCATGCAGGAATCCGGATGAGTTGTTGCGGAAAATCCCTGCAGCGGGGACGACAGCAGGAGAATCGAACCTGTGATTGCCGATAGTCTGGCGTTCATTTATTCCGTATTGATTAAATTAAAAACTACTTCTTCAGAAGTTCCTTGAGCGCAGCATCAGCCATAATCACCTGCCCATCGGCATTGGGATGAACGCCATCGGGAAAAAGTTCCGGTTTATCCTGAAAAGGGGTGAAAAAGTCGATGGTTTTACACTTATTGTCCTTCGCAACCTGCTTCACAAGAGGGACAATTTTATTTTTCACCGTTTCCTTGTCAATTTGGCTGGAAGATTGCCACGAGGGAAGCGGAATTGCGCAATAGATTTGAATACCGGGCATGTTTTCCCTCAGTTCGGCGATGATGGCGGCATAATTCTGCTTAAACTCGGACAGGAATTTCCTGTTCTGCGGTTTGGCGTCATTGGTGCCTAACGCGATAATGGCAATCTGTGCATGAGAATTGAGCGCATTCCGGTACTCGCCCGTTTTAATATAGGGAAGGTCTCCCTTGGCCAGAAGGGTACGCCCGTTAACGCCGCAGTTCAGCACTTCTATTTCTTTCCGTTTGAATTTTTCCCTCAATTCCTGACCAAGAAGATGGCTCCAGCGCAAAACATCCTTATTGGCTCCGGCTACTCCTGCTCCAAAAGTATTACTGTCTCCCAGGCACGCAACGCGCAAGGGGACGGGCTGTCCGGTAACGGAAAGAACAAAATCTACGATATGGGCAGGATTGTCAAAACCGTGCGGATGATGCCCTCCGGACCGGCGGATGACTCTTACAGGCCCCCCCATCCCGGCGTAACGCTTAGCGAAAACATCCGTATTCTCTTCAATAGGGACTACATCATCTTCCGTCCGGGAAATAAACAACAAAGGAATTCCGGCTTTAGCCATGCCGCGCATATTGTCCACGGGGTTACCTTTATAAGACAAAGCCTGCTGTTCATTAAAATCGTAGGCGCGCAGGCATTTGTTCCAGTCATCCGGCGAACCTTTGCCCTTGCCCCTGCCGGCCGGCCAGCTTTTGAAATCACAGACGGGGGCATCCACATAAACGCCAGCCACGCACAAAGGATTCTTCTCCGCCCAGTTAAGCGCATAAAGGCCTCCACGGCTCAGTCCAAACAACACCGTTTTTCTGGAAAAACCGCGTTCATCCACCAGATACCTGTAAAATTGATCCATCACATCCATGGCCTTGGGAGAACCGTAAAGGTCTTCCATGCTGATAAATACCGCCGCATAACCGCGCTTTACCAGTTCGAGATCTGCTATAGGCTTATAATCAAAAAATTGCGGCCGCCATATCCACAACTGTTCTTTTCCAGAAACAACAGCCTTGTCGGGAAAGACGATGAATGCCCTGCGGCCGCCCACGGTAAACTCCTCCCGTAAAAAACCATTCCAGACAGAAACCGTCCTAGGAAACTGACGCTTGGCCATTTCCGGATCATACCCCGGAATTTCCGGCCGTGCATGTCCTGTTTTTACCAGCCATTCATTGCGGACTTTCTCATGTTTTTTCATCGTATCCGGCGTCGGCCGATGGTCTTTTTCCGCAACCTCAGGAGCAAGGCCTATTTCCGGGACCAGCCCGGTAAGAACTTCCCGGGCTATCATATGATGCCCTTCCGGACCGGGGTGCACGCCGTCACCGGAATACCTGAAACCGGGATTCCCGGCCTTCTCTCTGGCAATGAGTTTCCGAAGCCCGGGACGGATATCTATGACTTTCCAGCCGTCTTTTCTTTTAGAAACCAGCCATTCCGCGTACTTGTCCAATACAGCGTCGTACTCAGCCTGTTCAGCGGAATCCCCCCGGAACAATGGAGGAGTAATGAAGACAATCTCCGCTTTTGCCGCATCGGCAGCCTTTTTAAGGCGGATATTCCCTTCCTGGTACGCTTGAAAACGCGCTTTGTCAAACGCCTGCATGAGGCCGTCATTCATCCCGTAGCAGGCTAGAATCAATTGAGGCTGGTACATCTTGAGAATCCGGCTGAGGCGCTCATGCAGGCATGGACGGGGGAATCTGCCGCCCGCATGGCCATATTCGCTCAACCCGGCTACCGTCTCGCTGGGAACGGCAAAGTTGACAATCTCGCAGGCTGCAAATTTTTTATCGTCCCTCAAGGTGTTTTCCACTTCATTGGCCCAATGGCCCGCGTAAGCAATACTATCACCCAGAATGGCAATCCGGCCCTTATTCAAAGGCTGGGCATGAAGCCGCATCCCCGCTCCCGAACAACACAGCATCATCAACAATAAACATCTTGCTATTAACAGAAAACGCATTTCACAATAATATGGTTGTACTTATTACTACTGAAAACGAAATAAATTTCTTGCAAGATACGGGAAAATACCGATCGGCAGGCACCCGCGCTGTTTCATGAAACAAAAAACCCGGCACTTCACCAACTCCCGTCCGGCCCTCTTCCCGACAATCACGGCCCATCCCTTCCTTTACAGCGTCCCCCTCCTTCCCCAATTTCTCCATTGCCGCCGGAGAACCATAGAAACCGGAAAACCGTTTACGCTTCTTCCCGAAAACGGATGGGGGCGGAAGAAGTCCTTTTCCTGAAGAAATAGGGCAGGATTCGGCTTGCCAAAAAGTCTCTTTTAAGGTTTGGTATGTTCCGAGCCTTTTGGCGCGTTCCCTATCAAGATGCATACAAACCCACCTTCCGATGTTGGCAACGCCGCAACCTTTATTGCGGAAATTTACGGTCAGGATGTCTTCAACATGGAGACCATGCGCAATTACCTGCCCCGCCCCGTTTACAAAAAACTGCTGGCTACCATCCGCAAGGACGAAAAACTGGACCCCGACATCGCCAATGAAGTGGCTCAGGCCATGATGACGTGGGCTCTGGAAAAGGGAGCCAGCCACTACACGCACTGGTTCCAGCCTCTCAATGGGAGCACGGCGGAAAAGCACGACTCCTTTGTGGACGTGGATCCGGAGGGAAATCTGGAACTCAAATTTTCCGGCAAGAGCCTGGTGCAGGGCGAGCCGGACGCCTCCAGCTTCCCTTCCGGCGGTCTCCGCGCCACCTTTGAAGCACGCGGCTACACCGCATGGGACCCAACCAGCCCCGCCTTCATCAAACGGACGGAAAACGGCGCCACGCTTTGCATCCCAACCGCTTTCTGCTCTTACAAGGGACAGGCGCTGGACAAAAAGACGCCTCTCCTGAGATCCATGACTGCCGTCACCCGACAGGCCAAGCGGCTGTTGTCCTGCTTTGGCGGTCCGGACAACATTCATGTCAGCGCCGACCTGGGGGCGGAACAGGAATACTTCCTGGTGGACAAGCAGCTTTATGCCCTGCGCCCGGATCTGATGATGTGCGGACGCACCCTCTTCGGCAATGTGCCCCCCAAGCACCAGCAGATGGAAGACCACTACTTCGGCTCCATCAAGGACCGCGTGCTGGAATTCATGGTGGACGTGGACGAAGCCCTCTGGAAACTCGGCATCCCGGCCAAAACGCGCCACAATGAAGTCGCTCCCGGCCAGTTTGAGATCGCGCCCATTTTTGAAAGCCAGAACCTGGCCGTGGACCATAATATGCTGGTCATGGAGGTGCTCCGGAAAACCGCCAACAAGCATGACATGGTCTGCCTGCTGCATGAAAAGCCCTTCTCCGGCATGAACGGCTCCGGCAAGCACAACAACTGGTCCCTCTCCGCCCCCGGTTACGGCAGCCTGCTCAATCCCGGTTCCAGCCCGCAGGAAAACGCCATCTTCCTCACTCTGCTCTGCGCCACCATCAAGGCCGTGGACGAACATGCGGATCTGCTGCGCGCCTCTGTCGCCAAATCCGGCAATGAACACCGCCTGGGTGCCCATGAAGCCCCCCCGGCCATCATTTCCATCTTCCTGGGAGATCTGCTGGATGAAATCATTGAGCAAATCGAGAAAGGAGGCACTAAAAAAGCGCGCACCCAAAAGACCATCAACATCGGCGTGGACACCCTGCCCATGTTCCCTCTGGACGCCTCCGACCGGAACCGCACCAGCCCCTTTGCCTTCACAGGCAATAAATTCGAATTCCGCGCCGTAGGTTCCTCCCAAACCTGTGCATGGCCCATGACGGTGCTCAATACCATTGTGGCGGAAAGCCTGGATGAAATCTGCACCATCCTGGAACCTGTCAAGGACAAGCCCGAGGAGTTCCACGCCACCCTCAACAAGCTCCTTCAAAACATCATCAAGAAGCATAAGCGCATTCTATTCAGCGGAGACGGCTACGGAGAAGCCTGGGTAGAGGAAGCGGAACGCCGCAATCTCCCCAACATCCCCGGCACCATTGAAGCCCTAGCCGCTCTGGAAACGCCCAAGGCCAAGGCGCTTTTTGAAAAGTACAAAGTGGTCAGCCCCGTAGAACTCCACGCCCGCCATGAAATCCAGACGGAAATATTCCACAAGGAAATCAACATTGAAGCGGAAACGGCCCTCCTGATGGTGGAAACCCTTTACATCCCCGCCATAACGGAACAGCTCACGCAGCTTACCACCGCCATTGCCCAGATGAAGGCATCCGGAATCAAGGCGGGAATGAAAGCTACTACGGATCGCGCCAACCAAATCGGCACGCTGCTGGATATTCTCCCCGGACAGGTGAGGGAACTGCGCCGCGCCGTGGATGAAGCCGATACCAGGGCCATCCAGACGGGCATGGACAATTTGAGAAGTACCATTGATATGCTGGAAAGCCTGACGGACGCAGACCTGTGGCCCGTCCCCACATACGCGGAACTGCTCTTTCTGTAAAGCAGGCGGGCTTTTCTGAAATAGAAAAACACTGTCTATCAATCATAAAGACTACTTATCCCAGTGCTTTCCGCAAGAAAAACGGCAAATTAATCGCCTGACGGATTGACAAAACAATCAAAATAGTTATCCTTTTCGTCCGGTTGTGCATAGGCCGCTTAGACGGACGGCACTGAATCTAGTAATTCACAAGAAGCATCTTTCAACATCATGAGCAAGAGGACTTATCAACCATCCAAGCGTTGCCGCAAGCGTCAGTTCGGATTCCGTGCACGCATGGCCACCAAGAACGGAGCGGACATCATCCGCCGCCGCCGCGCTAAAGGCCGCAAGCGCCTGCTTCCCAAGGGAGCCGAAATCCAGTACAAGCGCCACACCATCCAGCACGGCCGTTAATCCAGCCGCCAGGATCCGGTTAACGCCTCCTTGGAACTTCTTTTCACGGGCCGACCCGCGGGAGATGCGTCTTACTCGTCAACAAAGCATGACCAGGGCATTCCAATTTGCCCGGGTACGCAACGAGGGGCCATCCGTAGCAGGTCGGCTTATTGTTTTAAGCGCAGCCCCTTTGGAACATCCGGAGGAACCCTCCAAATTCGGTATCATCTGTACGAAAAAAATTGGCTGTGCCGTTGTCCGCAACAAACTGCGGAGACGCGTGAGGGAAATACTGAGGGCGCATGGGGCTCCTTTTGAAAACGGCGTACACCTGGTGTGCGTCCTCCGCTGGAGGGCCGTGGAAGCCAGCTACGCCGACCTGGAACGGGACTGGCGGAAAGCCGCCCGAAAACTTAAATTGCAACTTCTTTCCCGGGAACAAGACAAGACATGATGAAATGGCTGCTCATCACCCTTGTGAAGGGATACCAAACCTTCATCAGCGCTCCCCTGCATGCCCTGGGAGGGCCCGGGAGCGGCTGCCGCTATACACCCACTTGTTCCCAGTACTTCATCCAGGCCGTTCACATCCACGGAGCCTGGCGCGGCTTTCTTCTTGGCACATGGCGTATTTTAAGATGCAACCCGTGGGGCGGATCAGGTTATGATCCCGTGCCCCCGGCGCGCCACCCACGCTGAACAATTACCTTTCTTTCCCTTTCCTTTCACCAACTCCAATCAAGCTATATCACATTATGGATCGCACAGCATGGATCATCATAGGCATCTGCGCCGCCCTTCTGGGCCTGAATATTTACATGGGCAACAATAAAAAGGCTGAAACCGCCCCCATTCCCGCACCGCAGGCGGCTGCCGCCGCAGCCAATGCCCCGGTTGCCGGCGTCCGCCCCGGAGCCGGAACCTCCGCCCCGGAACAGGCCTCCGTCAACAAAGCCCTTGAAGAAGACAAAACCGCCCCGATCACTCTGGTAGCCACGCAGGAAGTGAACGGGAGGCAGGAACCCTTCATCACTTACACGTTCAACCGCATAGGGGGTTCCATCGGTACGGTTACCCTGCACAACGATATTGTGGACTCCCAAAAAGTCGCGGACCATAATATCACGATTAACGAAGCCCAGCAACGGGGCATCGGAGAACTCGTTTTCAACATGGACGCCACCCAGGATCCTTCCTATGACAACACCGTGTATAAGGAAGCGAAACGCACGGCGGACTCCGTAACCCTGGAAGGCTATGACCCCGCACGGCAGCTTTTCATCTCAAAAACGTACACCCTGCACCCCGTCAAAAATCTGGAAGGGGAAGTATTGCCCGGCAGCAAATATCTCATTCGCCTGACCGTCTCCCTGCTCAATAAATCTCCCAATGTCCAGGATCTGCGCTACATGGGCATCTTCGGCGGGAGCGCCTATCCTATCGCCAAAAGCGAACCAAAAGATACCTACACCCATTTCTTTTACCATGCAGACGGCTCCCTGGAACAGGAAGTGCCTTCCTATTTCACAGGCGGCTTTTTCAGCAGTGCCAAGGCCCGCGTCCTGGAAGGCCCTCTCCAGGACCTGACTTATGCCGGCGTCATGAGCCAGTATTACGCCACCATCCTTCTTCCCCAGGACCAGTCCAGGGGGTCCACCGTGTACGCCACCCGCCAGGAATTTCCTTTGACGCATGAAGGCAACACCCTGGTGCCCGGCGTCACCGTGGCCATGGGAATCCCCAATCTGACCATGGCCCCCAATGAAATCAAGACGCTCACCTACGATATTTACACCGGCCCCAAATTCAACGCCTACCTGCGTGACCTGAATCTTTCCTATCCCGCCATCAGCGATATCATGGCATACGGCTGGCTCGTATTTCTGAGCGTTCCGATGAACTGGCTGCTCAACCTCTTCCACGGATGGTTCGGCAACTGGGGCGTGGCCATCATCTGCATGACCATCGTTGTCCGTGCTCTCATCTGGCCGCTGCACAAAAAATCCTATATGGCCATGAAACGCATGTCCCTGGTTCAGCCGGAGATGGTCAAACTCAAGGAGAAATATCCGGACGACCCTCAGAAGGTGAACATGGAAATGATGAAGCTGTACCAGAAATACGGCATCAACCCGGCCAGCGGCTGCGTCCCCATGCTTATCCAGATTCCCATTTTCTTTGCCTTTTACCGTGTGCTCCAGTATTCCGCAGAACTGAGGGGGCAGCCCTTCTGCCTGTGGATGACGGACCTTTCCCTGCCTGATACCGTGGGCCACCTGTTCGGCGTTCCAATCAATATTCTGCCTCTCATCATGGCCGTAACCATGATTATCCAGATGAGGATGACGCCTCAGGCGGGGGAACGCTCCCAGCGCATTATTATGAACCTGATGCCTGTGATGTTCTTCCTGTTCTGTTACAATTTCGCTTCCGCCCTGGCCCTGTACTGGACCACGCAGAATTTGATCTCCATAGGACAAACGGCCCTTATCCGCCGCTTGCCCATGCCCGTGCTTTCCCCCGCCAAAAAGAAAAAGTCGGGCTTTTTCCAAAAGATGATGGAGCAGCAGCGTGCGGCCCTGGAAGAACAGCAGCGCAAAGCTAAAGGCCGCAACATGCGCAATATAACGCCTAAAAAGTAGGAATCCCTGCTCTGCCTTCCGTCTCCGCAAGTGCGTCCGCCCCCGCGGCCGCACTTTTTCATGGAAAGGCGCAGGAAAAAATATTCTGCCGGCGCAAGCCTCAAAAAAGGAAAGGAACTCCCTTACAGAATTTCCTCAAAAAACCGGCCCTCTCCAGGTGGAGAGGGCCGGTTTTCCTCGTCATATATTCATTGCGTAGTTAATTGGAGCAGCTTGGCAGAAAATACCAAACACCCACTGGAGCAAACCTAACGGATTATGAATTCGCGGCAATTCCCTGAATAACTAAATAACAAGAATACCAATCAGTTACCTTTCAATTCACTTTTTTATCAATTTCCATCCAGCCGAATTTCCAAAACCCAAACTCCACTAACACATTTCCATTCAAACTTTCCTGTTGACTTCGAATTCATAATCCGCTCAGAACCGGGCATTGCCGGAACATTTGACCTTCCTCCTGACATCAACCGCAACTACCATCCCCATCCATGCAGCTGCATTTCTTTATCAACTGACAGCACGGTCATAAAAACCTTCTTATCCGGAACATTCGTCTCCAAATGTCCGGCAGCCGGAACGGCCGTTACCCGGCAAACGAACGGAACAGCCTCCGAAATGCCGCCGGACAGGCAAATTGCCAGCTTCAAATGCGGAATGGCTCAAGGAGGAAAAGCGGCGCCAAAATGCCCGGCCATGAAACAGCAGGCAGGCCTCTGAAAAAATGGGGGCCTCCGCACCCGCGGAGGCCCCTGCCTTACCCCAAACAACAGAAAACTGCTGCATGCTTCTTTCAGGAATGCATGGCCAGGGCATGCCGGTATTCCACCGGGAATACCTTGATGAATTTGCCGCGTTCTTCCGGCCAGTTGTTTAACAGGTCGTAAGCCCTGCGGCTCCTGGTAGCCATGTAATGCTCGTAAATGAGCTGAAGCAATTCCGCTTCATCGGCGGAATGCGGCATGACCGTTTCCAGGTCCACGCTGCCCAGGTTGCATTTCTGATCGAAGTTGTTGTCCGCATCATACACGTAGGCCAGGCCGCCGGTCATCCCCGCGGCGAAATTGACGCCCACCTTGCCGAGAACCGCCACACGGCCCCCGGTCATGTATTCACAACCGTGGTCGCCAATGCCTTCCACCACCATTTTGGCGCCGCTGTTGCGGATGGCGAAACGTTCCCCGGCCTGCCCGTGAAGGAAGATGCTGCCGGAAGTGGCCCCATAGCCGATGACGTTTCCGGCGATGACGTTGTCCGACGGTACGTAGGAGATATGATCCGGGGGACGCACGATGATTTTGCCGCCGGACAGGCCCTTCCCAACAAAGTCATTCGCCTCCCCGACAAGTTCAAAGGTAACGCCGGGAGCCAGAAAAGCCCCGAAGCTTTGCCCCGCACATCCGGTGAAGTGCACCGTAAGCGTATCTTCCGCCAGGCCGCGCGGCCCGAATTTCATCACCAGCTCACCGGAAAGTTCCGTCCCTACCGTCCGGTCCACATTGCGGACGTCGCGGCAGAGTTCCGTCTTTTCCCCCTTTTCCAGCAGGGGCTTTAATGCCGGCAGCAGATGGCGGCGGTCGTAGTTGTCCAGCGGTTCCTTTTCAAAAGAGGGGTCAAACCTGCGTCCGTCCCCCTCTGCCGCATGCAGGATGGAGGAAAAATCCAAATGCCGGGCCTTGTAAAAATCTATGGCGCGGTTTACGGAAAGCAGATCCGCCCTGCCTACGGCTTCATCCAGGGAACGAAGCCCCAGGGAAGCCAGGATTTCCCGCGTTTCCTGGGCCACGAAGCGGAGGTAGTTGATGACGTATTCCGGCTTGCCGCTGAATTTGGCCCTCAGGGCCGGATCCTGCGTGGCGACGCCTACCGGGCACGTATTTTCGTGGCACCTGCGGAGCATGGCGCAGCCGATGGAGACCAGGATGGCGGTTCCGAAACCGAATTCCTCCGCCCCCAGCAGGGCGGCCATCACGACGTCCCTCCCGGTGCGCAGCTGGCCGTCCACCTGGAGCCGGACGCGGGAACGGAGTTTGTTGAGTACCAGCGTCTGCTGCGTTTCCGCCAGCCCCAGCTCCCACGGCAGCCCGGCGTGCTTCACGCTGGTGAGCGGAGAGGCGCCCGTGCCGCCGTCGTGGCCGCTGACCACAACCACATCCGCATGGGCCTTCACCACTCCCGCGGCAACCGCGCCGATGCCCACCTCGGAAACAAGCTTGACGGAAACACGGGCATCCGGATTGGAGTTGCGCAGATCGTAAATTAACTGGGCCAGGTCTTCAATGGAGTAAATGTCATGATGCGGAGGAGGAGAGATGAGGCTGACGTTCGGCATGGAATGGCGCAGCCGGGCGATGTATGGATCCACCTTGTGCGCCGGGAGCTGCCCCCCCTCCCCGGGCTTGGCTCCCTGGGCCATCTTAATCTGGAGCTCGGAAGCATGGCGCAGATAATTAATGGTCACGCCAAAACGCCCGCTCGCCACCTGCTTGATGGCGCTGTAGCGGACTTCGCCCCGGGCGTTGGGTTCATAGCGGGCTTCATCTTCCCCCCCTTCCCCGGAATTGCTTTTGGCTCCGATTTTATTCATCGCAATGGCGATGGTTTCATGGGCTTCCGGGCTGAGGGAACCCAAAGACATGGCTCCGGAAACGAAACGGCGCAAGATGGAATCCACGCTTTCCACTTCTTCCAGGGGGATAGCATCCGCCGGAGCAAATTCAAACAGGCCGCGCAAAGTGCAGAGATGCTGCGCCTGACGGTTGCTGTAATCCGCGAATTCCCGGTATTTCCGTTCGTCATTGTCACGCACGGCAGCGCGGAAAGCCTGAAGTGTCTGCGGATTCCAGAGATGGTTCTCCCCTCCTTTCTTATACTTGTACTGCCCTCCCGCATCCAGCTTGTCCCCGTGTTCCGCGTTTTGCGCGGCGCGCTGGTTGCATTCCGCGGCTATTTCATCCAAACCTATGCCTCCTACGCGGCTGACGGTGCCGGGAAAGAATTCGTCAATCAGTTCCCGGTTCAGACCCACCGCCTCGAACAGTTGGGAGGAGCGGTAGCTGCGCAACGTGGAAATGCCCATCTTGGACATGATTTTAAGCAGTCCCTTGTCTATGGCATTGATGTAGTTTCCGGAGGCTTTCACTACATCCAGAGGGCAGTCCTGCGGTGCGGCCAGGGAAGTAACCGTCGCCAGAGCCAGGTACGGATTGACCGCCGTCGCCCCGAAGCCCAGAAGCAGCGCAAAGTGCATGGTTTCCCTCGCCTCCCCGGTTTCCAGAATCAGCCCTACGTCGGAACGCAGCCCGGCGGCCGCCAGCGCGCGGTTCACCACGGAACAGGCCAAAAGGCTGGGAACGGGAAGGTAGCCGTGCCCTATGTTGCGGTCCGTCAGCACCAGAATGCGCACGCCGGACCTGACCAGGCCCACGGCGGATTCCGCCAGGCTTTCCAGCGTCTCCCGCAGGGCTTTCCCGTCCCCGCCTTCCGGGAACTGGATGGAAAGCCTGGCGGAAGGGAAACCGGCCTCCCGAATATTGCAGAGGCGGTTGAGTTCTTCATCCGTAATGACGGGGCGCGCCATCTTGATCAGCCGGGCGTGCTCCGGCGTTTCTTCCAGAATGTTGGGATGGTTGCCTATGTATGTAGTCAGGCTCATGACCAGTTCCTCCCGGATGGGGTCGATGGGCGGATTGGTCACCTGGGCGAACAGCTGCTTGAAATAATTGAACAGGAGAGGCGCCTTTCCGGAGAGGACGGCCAGCGGCGCGTCATTTCCCATGGAGCCGAGAGGCTCCGCGCCTTTCAGCATCATGGGGCGGATAATCAGCTCCACATCCTCCTGAGTGAATCCGAACTGGCGCTGGCGGCCCACGAGGTCCGGCATTTCCGCAGAGGCGGAAATGGAATCAAACAGGGAACGGACGGAAATTTTGTTTTTCTCCACCCAGCGGCGGTAGGGCATGCGCCTGGCCATTTCATTCTTGGTTTCAGCATCGGATACCAGCCGGTGGTTCACCAGGTCGCAGTAAATCATTTCCCCGGGACGGAGGCGGCCTTTGCGGGCTACTTTTTCCGCGGGAATATCAGCTACGCCCGTTTCCGAAGCCAGAATGAAAATATCATCCGTAGTCAGCGTATAGCGCGCAGGGCGCAGGCCGTTGCGGTCCAGCATGGCGCCCGCATTGATACCATCGGAAAAAACGACGGCGGTCGGGCCGTCCCAGGGCTCCATCATGGCGGAGTGGTATTCAAAGAAGCCGCGTACATCCGGCCCTAAATGGTAGTTGACGCCCCAGGCCTGCGGCATGAGCATGAGCATGACATGGCGCAAGTCCCGCCCAGAGGCGGCCAGCAGCTCAACCATGTTGTCCAGGCAGGCGGAATCGCTCTGGCCGGGGGGAATAAGAGGCAGCAGCTTTTGCAGGTCATCCCCCAACAGGGTGGAGGACAAATGCGGCTCACGCACGCTCAGGTGGTTCAGGTTCCCGCGCAGGGTGTTGATTTCCCCGTTGTGGGCCAGATACCTGAAGGGATGGGCCAGGCTCCAGGTTGGGAAAGTATTCGTGCTGTAGCGCTGGTGGACGAGGGCCAGGGGAGATTTGAAATGCTCGCTGGCCAGGTCTCCATAAAATCCTTCAATCTGCGTGCCGAGAAACAGCCCCTTGTACACAATGCTTCGGCTGGAACAGCTGCACACATAACAGCCTTCCACGCGCCGTTCCATTTCCCGGCGCATCACGAACAGTTTGCGTTCAAATTCCGCCTGGTCCGCAAAACCGCTGCCGTCAATGAACAGCTGACGGATCAGGGGGCACGTGCGCTGGGCATTTTTGCCGATGCTGTCCCGGTCCACGGGAACCTGCCTCCACGCAATCACGCTGCCGCCGTTTTCCGCAACGGCGGCTTCCAATTCCTCTTCATGGCCGCATCCGCCAAACATCATGGCCACTCCGTATTTGCCTCTGGCGGGAAGCTTGTTGGGAAGAACCAGGCGGAAAAATTCATCCGGAAGGGCCAGCAGAATGCCTGCGCCGTCCCCGGTATCCGGATCGCTCCCCACGGCGCCGCGGTGCATGAGCCTCTTGAGGACAGTAATCCCCATTTCAATGATTTTGTGGCTCGGTTCATTCTTCAGGTCAGCCACCAGACCCACGCCGCAGGCGTCCCTCTCCTGTTCAAAGTCATACAATCCCTGCGGCGCAGGAATGCCTGTCTCGAATTGATCGCTATTCATCAGTTTGCTGTTTTGTTTGGGTTAAGCTGACTTATTTGCAGCAAAAACCGTGCCAACATTGTCCAGACTTCATATTTTCCCGCTTTCAAACTGCTTTGTCCCTGTTTTACAGAGCCTGACGCGGCGTCCGGCACAACAGGACATTTTGCAGCGGAATAAAAAATATTTTTCTTCCAAGAAGAATTTTTACATTTTCGTAATCATCCTTTTGTTACGGTTTTACATTTTTGTAATTCATTCTCGTTCGCAGTTTTGTTTTCCTTTTTTGCAACCCTTCCGTTATGAAGTTCATATTTCACTAATAATCAATATATTAAAATGAACAACACATTCATGCGAAAGTTTACCTGAAAAGTTGGCACGCTTCTTGCTGGAGAAAAGGCACAACAGTTAACCATGATGAGTGACTCGACACGAACACAAGCCATCAGCGCCATCGCTTCCCTGCCCGTGGGCGGAACAAGCGAGAGCGCTCCGGTCAGCATTGATTATTACGGAGCGGATGTCTTCAGCACGGAAGTGATGAAGAAGTACCTGCCCAAAGACACGGCAAAAACCCTCCTGGCCACTATCCAGGACGGGCTTCCGCTGAACGCGGATATTGCCGCGGATGTAGCCCACGCCATGAAGCAGTGGGCTCTGGAACGGGGAGCCACTCACTATACGCACTGGTTCCAGCCCATGACGGGCTCCACGGCGGAGAAGCACGATTCCTTCCTGGATCCCAAGGGAATGGAACCCATCATGAGTTTTTCCGGCAAAAACCTGATTGTGAGCGAACCGGACGCCTCCAGCTTCCCCTCCGGCGGTTTGCGCTGCACCTTTGAGGCCCGCGGCTACACCGCATGGGACCCCACCAGCCCCGCCTTTATCAAGAGGCACGGGAACGGAGCCACGCTCTGCATCCCTACCGCCTACTGTTCTTATACGGGAGACGCTCTGGATAAGAAGACTCCGCTGCTGCGCTCCCGCCAGGCATTGGGCAATGCCGTCAAGAAGCTGATGAAGAGTTTCGGCCTTCCGGATGAACACGTGACCATTACGCTGGGGCCTGAACAGGAATACTTCCTCATTGACAAGAACTTCTACCTGAACCGCCCGGACCTGGTCCAGACGGGGCGCACCCTTTTCGGCGCCCCTCCCGCCAAGCACCAGCAGCTGGAAGACCATTATTTCGGCTCCATCAAGCCCCGTATCCTTAATTTCATGAGCGACGTGGAACAGGAACTCTGGAGACTGGGAATCCCGGCCAAGACCCGCCACAACGAAGTGGCGCCCGCGCAGTTTGAACTGGCTCCTTTGTTTGAGGACGTGAACCTGGCGATCGACCACAACATGCTGGTGATGGAAGTTCTGCGCCAGCAGGCCAGCAAGCACGGCCTGGTATGCCTGCTTCATGAAAAGCCCTTCGCAGGCGTCAACGGTTCCGGCAAGCATAACAACTGGTCCATTTCCTACGGGAACAAAAACCTGCTGGACCCCGGTTCGGACCCGCAGCAGAACGCCATTTTCCTGACCGTCCTGACCGCCATCATTGAGGCCGTTGACAAGCACAGCGACCTGCTGCGCAATTCCGTGGCCAGCGCCGGGAACGACCACCGCCTAGGAGCAAACGAAGCGCCCCCCGCCATTATCTCCATCTTCCTGGGTGCCCAGCTCAATGAAGTGATTGAGAATATGATCAACGGCTCTTCCGGCTGCGGCAAGCGCAACGATACGCTCAAGATCGGCGTAGACACGCTTCCCGTTCTTCCCCGGGATGCGACGGACCGCAACCGCACCAGCCCGTTTGCCTTCACCGGCAACAAGTTTGAATTCCGTGCTCCTGGCTCCGCCCAATCCTGCGCGGGCCCCATGATGACCCTGAACACCATTGTGGCGGAATCCCTTGATTCCCTGGCGGAAGAACTTTCCTCCTTCGCTCCGGAAACATTCCTGCCGCAGCTCCAGGAAACGCTCAAGCGCAGGATTTCCGAACACAAGAGAATCATCTTCAACGGGGACAATTATTCGGAAGAATGGGTGAAAGAAGCGGAACGCCGCGGCCTCCCCAACCTGAAAAATACGATGACGGCCCTTCACACCCTGGTGAATGAAAAGAATGTGGCCCTGTTTGAAAAGTACGGCGTCTTTTCCAGGCGGGAGCTGGAATCCAGGTTTGAGATTTTCCTGGAAGAATACCACAGACGCATCCGCATTGAAGGGCGCCTGTCCTGGGAAATGGCGGCCACCATCATCCTCCCCGCCCTGCGCAACGAATACGGGCAAACCGTTGCCGCGCTCTCCAGGGCGCTGGAAGCCAAGCGGACCAACGGTACCGCCGCCCTGCAGAAGCTGGCGGACAAGCTGGGCGACGCCCTGGATTCCATCGTATCCGACCTGGATACCCTGGAGACGGCGCTTACGAGCTGCCATGAGGACATCCTTGCCGCGATGTCACGATTGAGAACCAGCGTCGATGCCGCAGAAACCCTGGTGAACGACCGGTCCTGGCCTCTCCCCAAGTACCGGGAAATGCTGTTCATCTATTAGTGGGTGCACCGACGAGCTCCGGAGTTGTGCCGCCCCCCTCGCGGGTCAAGCCTCTGCCCGCAGGGAAGGCACGGCTCCGGAGCCTTGGCGCGCCTTGTTCCGGCCTCCTTCCTCTTCCGTTTTCCACCGTTCCCCACGCTCTAAAAATCCGCGTCATTGACCGTAAAAAAACTTTCCTCCGGAGCCCGGCGGGCACTTAATTCCCCCGGCGGAAATCCGCGGTCCAGGACTACAGGATTCTTCCATCGCCATTATGCCTAAAGACACCTCCATCAAAAAGATTCTCGTGATCGGGTCCGGCCCGATCGTCATCGGCCAGGGCTGCGAATTCGACTACTCCGGCACCCAGGCCTGCAAAGCCCTCCGGGAAGAGGGTTATGAAGTAGTGCTGGTCAACTCCAATCCCGCCACCATCATGACGGACCCGGAGACAGCTCCGCGCACTTATATTGAACCGATTACTCCGGAGTTCGTGGAGAAAATCATCATCCGGGAAAAACCGGATGCCCTCCTCCCGACCCTGGGCGGGCAGACAGCCCTGAACTGCGCCATGGAACTGCACCGCAGCGGTGTGCTGGAAAGGGAAAAGGTGCGTATGATCGGCGCCAACGCAGACGCCATTGACCGCGGGGAGGACCGCAACCTATTCAAGGAAGCCATGCTCCGCATTGGCCTAGACGTGCCGCGTTCCGGCATTGCGCATACCATGGAGGAAGCGCGCCGGGTGGCCGGGGATATTGGCACCTTTCCCCTGATTGTCCGCCCCGCCTTTACGCTGGGCGGCATGGGAGGCGGCGTAGCGTACAACAAAACGGAATTTGAAGAGATATGCGCCCGGGGGCTGGATCTTTCTCCCGTTTCCGAAATTCTGATTGAAGAGTCCCTGATCGGCTGGAAAGAGTTTGAAATGGAGGTAATGAGGGACCGCGCGGACAATTGCGTCGTCATTTGCTCCATTGAGAACATCGACCCCATGGGCGTGCATACCGGGGATTCCATCACCGTAGCCCCCATCCAGACACTCACGGACCGAGAATACCAGGCAATGAGGGACGCTTCTTTTGCCGTCATCCGGGAGATCGGGGTGGAAACGGGCGGTTCCAACATCCAGTTCGCCATTAATCCGGCCAACGGCCGCATGATTGTCATTGAAATGAACCCCCGCGTTTCCCGCTCTTCCGCGCTGGCTTCCAAGGCCACAGGGTTCCCCATTGCCAAACTGGCCGCCAAACTGGCCGTGGGCTATACGCTGGACGAATTGCGGAATGACATCACGCGGGAAACGCCCGCCTGCTTTGAGCCCACCATCGACTATGTGGTTACCAAGGTTCCCCGCTTCACGTTTGAAAAGTTCAAGCAGGCGGACGAACACCTGACCACGTCCATGAAATCCGTAGGGGAGGCCATGGCCATCGGTCGTACTTTCAAGGAATCCCTGCAAAAGGCCTTGCGTTCCCTGGAAACGGGACGCTGGGGCTGGGGATTTGACGCGAAGGCCCCGCAGGCGCCTTCCGCAGAAGAAATCACGCGGAAACTGGCTGTTCCCACGGCAGAACGCATTTTCTGGATTCAAACGGCGTTCAGCAACGGATTTTCCCTGGATGAAGTGCAGCAGCTTACCCAGATTGATCCCTGGTTCCTGGCACAAATGCAGGACCTGGCCAAGGCGGGAGACAGCCTGGACAAGCTGGATCTGCGGGAAGCCAAGAAGCTGGGCTTTTCCGACAGGCAGATCGCCCTGGCCCGGGGAACCACGGAAGAAAACATCCGGAAGGAACGCCAGGAACAGGGCATTGTGCCCGGATACCGGCTGGTGGATACCTGCGCCGCGGAGTTCGAAGCCTACACCCCCTACTTTTATTCCACCTATGGAGATGAAAATGAAGCCCGCGAAACAGGCAGGAAAAAAATCCTCATCCTGGGCGGCGGCCCAAACCGCATTGGCCAGGGGATTGAGTTCGACTACTGCTGCGTGCACGCCTCCATGGCTCTGCGGGAAATGGGCTACGAAACCATCATCGTGAACTCCAACCCGGAAACCGTCTCCACGGACTATGATTCCTCCGACAAGCTTTTCTTCGAACCCCTGACGCTGGAAGACGTGCTCCATATCTGCGAGCAGGAGAAGCCGGACGGCGTCATCGTCCAGTTCGGAGGACAGACGCCACTGAACCTGGCCAATGCGCTGGAAGCCCACGGCGTGCCTATTATCGGCACCAGCCCCAGGGCCATTGACCTGGCGGAAGACCGCGAACATTTTTCCGCCCTGTTGAAAGAACTGGGGCTGAAACAGGCGGAGGCAGGAACAGCTACCAATGTGGAGGACGCCGCCGCCATTGCCGCGCGCATCGGTTACCCGGTACTGCTGCGCCCCTCCTTCGTGCTGGGCGGACGCGGCATGATCATCGTATATGAGGAAAAAGAACTGCGCCGGTACATTAATGAAGCCGTGGAAGCTTCCGAGGAACGCCCCGTTCTGATTGACCGCTTCCTGGAAAATGCCGTGGAGATTGACGTGGATGTCATCGCGGACAGGGAACGCGCCGTCATCGGAGCCATCATGCAGCATGTGGAACCGGCAGGCATCCATTCAGGGGATTCCGCCAGCATGATTCCCGCCATGGGAATTTCCATGAAAATGCACAAGGAAATCACGCGGGCTTCCAAGGAGCTGGCAAGCAAACTGAACGTCTGCGGGCTGATGAACATCCAGTTTGCCGTAAAAGATGAACAGCTTTACGTCATTGAGGTGAATCCGCGCGCCTCCCGCACCGTTCCGTTCGTCTCCAAATCCATCGGCAAGCCCCTCGCCAAGCTGGCCGCACAGGTCATGGCCGGCAAAACGCTGGCGGAACTGGGCTTTACCCGGGAAATCACTCCGGAATACTATTGCGTGAAGGAAGCCGTTTTCCCATGGGGCCGCTTCCCGGGCATCGACGTGGTGCTGGGGCCGGAAATGAAATCCACCGGAGAGGTGATGGGCATTGATCCTGATCCGGATATCGCTTTCGCAAAATCCCAGGTCAGTGCATTCAATCCCCTGCCGACGGAAGGCAAAGTCTTCATCTCCGTGAATGACCGGGACAAGGAACGGGTGCTTCACATGGCCCGGCAGCTGGCGGACATGGGATTCACGCTGTGCGCCACGCGCGGCACGATGATTCACCTGCTCCAGCACGACATTGAATGCGAACGCGCCTACAAAGTCAACGAGGCGCGCCGCCCCAACATCGTGGACCATATTAAAAACGGGGATATTGATTTCATCATCAACACCCCCGGCTCCCACGACGCGCGGGCGGACGACATCATCATCCGTTCCTCCGCCATTGCCGCCAAAACCTCCTATTGCACCAACCTGGCTTCCGCGCAGGCCTGCGTGAATGCCATTGAGGCGCTGAAGAACAAAAATCTTCAGGTGTGCACTATTCAGGAGTACCACGCCCAAAACCTTTAATCCCGCACCACCTAAGCATACTTACATCACCATGAGAGCCATTCTCGCACTGGAAGACGGAAGCGTCTTCATCGGTTCGCACTTCGGGGCCACGGGCACGGAAGTGGGGGAAGCCTGCTTCAACACGTCCATGACCGGCTATCAGGAAGTATTGACGGATCCGTCCTACAGCGGCCAGATCGTCACCATGACTTATCCTCTGATCGGCAATTACGGCGTCAACCCGGAAGACGGGGAATCAGGTAAAGCGCAGGTCAGCGGCTTTGTGGTGGCGGAACTGGCGAAAGTCCACTCCAACTGGCGTGCCACGGAATCCCTGGGCCCGTGGCTGGAAAAACAGGGCGTCATCGGCATTGAAGGGGTGGATACCCGCAAAATCGCCAAGCATCTGCGCTCCGCCGGAGCCATGCGCGCCTGCCTCACCACGGAGCTGACGCCGGAGGAAGCCGTGGAAGCAGCCAGAAACGCCCCCTCCATGGAAGGCTGCAATATCGTGGATAAAATCGGTTCCCACCCCATGACACCGGAGGAAGTGGACGCGCTGGTTACGGGAAAAACTCTGCCCCCTGCGGAATACGACATCGTCGCCTTTGACTTCGGCATTAAATACAACATCCTGCGCCAGTTGAGGGAAAACGGCTTCCGCGTAACCGTAGTTCCCGCCCACACGACGGCGGAGGAAGTGCTTGCCATGAACCCGGACGGCGTCTTTCTTTCCAATGGTCCGGGAGATCCCGCTACGCTGACGGACATTCACCGGGAAGTAGCTGCATTGATTGGGAAAGTGCCCATGTTCGGCATCTGCCTGGGCCACCAGATTATTTCCCACGCGCTGGGAGCGAAAACCTTCAAGTTGAAGTTCGGGCACCGTGGAGCGAACCATCCGGTCAAAGATTTGAAAACGGGTAAAATCAGCATTACGTCCCAGAACCACGGTTTTGCCGTGGATCCGGACACCGTGCCGGACGACGTGGAAATAACGCTGATCAATCTGAATGACAATACCGTGGAAGGCATCGCCCACAGGACGCTTCCCGTATTCAGCGTGCAATACCACCCGGAAGCGGCTCCCGGCCCCAGGGACCCCCAGTATCTGTTCCGGAATTTCAGGAAAATGATTGCGGCCAGCAAGCGGCAACATGCCCGCTGACGGCTCCGCCCCCTTCCTACGGACCAGAGCATTTTCCTCGCCTCGCTGGGAAAAATGCGTTATTTATGCCCGGAGCCCATGAATTGCGGCTCCGGGAGAGGTTTCTTTTATTTCATCAACCTCTCCCGCCAGCAAACAACCTGACACACCATATGAGCAAAATCGCATTAATCTCCGGCATTACGGGACAGGACGGTTCCTTTCTCGCAGAGTTCCTGATTGACAAAGGGTATGAAGTACACGGCATCCTGCGCCGGTCCTCCTCCTTCAACACGGGCCGCATCGAACACCTTTACCTGGACGAATGGGTGCGGGACATGAAGAAAAACCGCCTGATTAACCTCCACTACGGGGACATGACGGATTCCAGTTCACTCATCCGCATCATCCAGACCGTGCAGCCGGATGAAATCTACAATCTGGCAGCCCAGAGCCATGTGAAAGTCAGCTTTGACGTACCGGAATACACGGCGGAAACGGATGCCGTGGGAACCCTCCGCATGCTGGAAGCCGTCCGCATTCTGGGCATGGAAAAGAAATGCCGCATCTACCAGGCTTCCACGTCCGAGCTTTTCGGGCTGGTGCAGGAAGTCCCCCAGAAGGAAACCACGCCGTTTTATCCCCGTTCACCCTACGGCGTAGCCAAGCAATACGGATTCTGGATTACCAAGAATTACCGGGAATCTTACAATATGTTTGCCGTTAACGGCATCCTGTTCAACCACGAAAGCGAACGCCGCGGAGAAAACTTCGTTACCCGCAAAATCACGCTGGCGGCGGCACGCATTGCCCAGGGCATGCAGGACAAGCTTTACCTGGGCAACCTGAACGCCCTGCGCGACTGGGGTTACGCCAAGGATTACGTGGAATGCATGTGGCTGATTCTCCAGCATGACACACCGGAGGATTTCGTCATCGCCACAGGGGAAATGCACACGGTCAGGGAATTCTGCACGCTGGCCTTCCGTGAGGCCGGAATAGAGCTGGAATGGGAGGGAGAAGGCGTGGAAGAACGCGGACGCGACAGGAAGACGGGCAATATTCTGGTGGAAGTGGACCCCAAATATTTCCGCCCTGCCGAAGTTGAACAACTGTTGGGAGACCCAACCAAGGCCAAAACCCTTCTTGGCTGGAACCCCACCTCCACTCCGTTTGAGGAACTCGTGCGCATCATGGTGCGCCACGACATGAAATACGTAAAAACTCCCGTTCATTTCTGAGATGAAAAAAAACAGCAGAATCTTTGTGGCCGGCCACCGCGGCCTCGTCGGTTCCGCCATCTGGAAATCCCTGGAAAACAAAGGCTATTCCAACCTGATTGGCCGGGCGCACAAAGAACTGGATCTGGAAGACCCTGCGGCCGTCCGGGAATTTTTTGACCGGGAAAAGCCGGAATACGTCTTTCTGGCAGCGGCGTTTGTGGGCGGCATCATCGCCAACTCCCGCTACCGGGCGGACTTCATCTTCCGCAATCTCCAGATTCAGCAGAACGTCATCGGGGAAAGCTTCCGGCATGGCGTATCCAAGCTCCTCTTCCTGGGGAGCACCTGCATCTACCCGCGCGAAGCCCCCCAGCCCATGAAGGAAACCGCCCTGCTCACCTCCCCGCTGGAATACACCAACGAACCCTATGCCATTGCCAAAATAGCAGGGCTGAAAATGTGCGAAAGTTTCAACCTGCAATACGGCACCAACTACATCGCCGTCATGCCTACAAATCTGTACGGCCCCAATGACAATTTCCACCTGGAAAACAGCCACGTGCTGCCCGCCATGGTACGCAAGATACACCTGGCCAAGTGCCTGATGGAGGGAGACTGGGACGCCGTGCGGAAAGATCTGAACGCGCGCCCAGTGGAACAGGTGGACGGCACGGCTGAAGAAAAGGAAATCCTGGCCGTGCTGGCCAAATACGGCATTACCCCCGGTTCCGTGGAACTGTGGGGTACGGGAACTCCCCTGCGCGAGTTCCTGTGGAGCGAAGACATGGCGGACGCCTGCGTCCATGTGATGGAGCAAGTGGATTTCAGCCAGCTGCAAGAAGGAGTAAGGGAAGTGCGGAACTGCCACATCAATATCGGCACCGGGAAAGAAATCTCCATCGGCGGACTGGCCCGCCTGATTGCCGCTACGGCAGGGTACCGGGGAAATCTGGCGTTCAACGCAGACAAGCCGGACGGCACCATGCGCAAGCTGACGGACGTCTCCAAGCTGCACTCCCTGGGCTGGAAACACCGGGTGGAGCTGGAAGAGGGAGTGGAACGCATTTACCGGTGGTATCTGAGCCGGATGGAAGCCGACGGCAACTGACTTTTCGGCCAGCTCCCCTCACTCCAATGACCAGCCCCCCGGACAACCAGGATACGCCCCCCGCCAAAGCCAGCCTGTGGGCGCTGAGCCCCCTGCTGGTTTTCTTCCTGCTTTACCTGGTCATCTCCATAGCCGTACAGGATTTTTACGCTGTGCCGGTCACGGTAGCCTTTATGGCGGCAGCTGTCTGGGCCGTTTTCATCACCCGCGGAAAAAGCATGGCGGAACGGGTGGATCTGTTTTCCTCCGGAGTAGCCAACCGGAACATCCTGATGATGGTCTGGATTTTCGTGCTGGCAGGAGCCTTCGCCCAGTCTGCCAGGGATATGGGAGCCATTGACGCCACCGTGCAGCTTACGCTGCGGCTTCTTCCGGACAATCTGCTGCTTGCCAGCGTGTTCATCGCCTCCTGTTTCATCTCCCTCTCCGTAGGAACATCCGTAGGCACCATTGTCGCTCTGGCTCCCGTAGCCACAGGGCTGGCACAGGCCACGCAGGTCAGTGCCGGCATGATGACGGCCATTGTGGTGGGGGGAGCATTCTTCGGAGACAATCTTTCCTTCATTTCAGACACCACGATCGCCGCCACCCGTACGCAGGGCTGCGCCATGCGGGACAAATTCCGAGCCAACATAAAGGTGGCACTCCCCGCCGCCCTGCTGGCCCTGGCCTGCTACATCCTGCTCGGATGGAACGTGCAGTCCCCCTCCACAGCGGATATCTCCATTGAATGGATGAAGGTATTCCCCTATCTGCTCGTACTGGTGACGGCCCTGGCCGGAATCCACGTCATGACCGTTCTGACCATGGGGCTCCTTGCAACGGGACTGATTGGCATCGGCATGGGGTATTTCTCCTTCATGGCCTGGTTCCAAGCCATGGGCAGCGGCATGACCGGCATGGGAGAACTGATCATCGTCACTCTGCTGGCCGGCGGCGTGCTGTCCATCATCCGTTTCAACGGAGGTATCGCGTATATTATCGGAAAAATTACGGCCCATATCCACAGCAGGCGCGGCGCGGAATTCAGCATTGCCGGGCTGGTTTCCCTGGCCAACCTCTGCACGGCCAACAATACGATCGCCATCATCACGGCTGGCCCCATCGCCAAGGAAATAAGCGACAAATTCCATATCCCACCCAAACGCAGCGCCAGCATTCTGGACACCTTTTCCTGCCTGGTTCAGGGAGTCATCCCCTACGGCGCTCAAATGCTCATGGCCGCCGGAATCTCCCAGGTTTCTCCCCTGCTGATCATGAAATACCTGTATTATCCCCTGATTCTGGGCATCTGCTCCACCCTTGCCATTGCGCTGGCACCGGGAGGAACGGAAAGACGGAGGAAACGCTGAAAAGCCCATACGGAGAAAGGACGGCAAGGCCGCCTTTTTTGTTACCGACATGTTATCCCTGTTATCTTCATGTTACTCAACATATGGGATTCTTGTGCTATCATACATGCATGAGCCTTCATATAGAACCCACGGAAGACGCAGTGGAAACCCTGCGCAAGGAAAGGCGGAAAAATTATATTGCCGCATTAGCGACATCCATTCTCTCCGTCGTTTTGGCAGGAGCCATTCTCTACTCCCTGACCATCATCATCGCCCCTCCGGAAGAACCCAAAGTCGTCGGCTACATCACGCCGGACGATGCGCCGCCGTCGGATACGCCTCCGCCGCCGGAAGTACAGAGGGAAACTTCCTCTTCCTCCCATGCGGAGA
>ULXJ01079142.1_pt1 | contig 33545 bp, 41 predicted proteins | sample 1960981 | NCBI WGS metagenome assembly ULXJ01 (sample SAMEA4835830, study PRJEB28245) | human gut metagenome | biome: gut microbiome; material: fecal sample | place: Denmark | collected 2008 | reverse complement strand
AAAACTTATATTTATATGGCTCTTGAAAAAATAATAAAAAAAATTAACTTGTAACAAATTTGAGAAAATTTTACCAAAATTATTGCAAATATAAGCAAAAAATAGTATAATATAAAAGGCAAAAAAATAATATATTATATATATAAACTAACAGGAGATAATTTTAAAAGAAAAGAGAGAGGTAAAAAATGGAGTATTTGTATATACTAAAGCAAGTTTTAGTTTATGTTTTAACAGCATATTGGTGTTATCAAACAGTAATAAGTTTGTGTTCATTAATAAAGTTAAAGGATAAACCATATTTAACAAATAAGAATCATAAATTTATGGCAATAGTACCAGCACACAATGAAGAAATGGTAGTATCCAATTTAATAGAGAGCTTAAAAAATCAAACATATGATAAAAATTTATATGATATATATGTAATTGCAGATAACTGTACTGACAACACAGCAGAAGTGGCAAGAAAAGCAGGAGCAATAGTATTTGAAAGATTTGATCCAGCTCACAAAACAAAAGGATATGCATTACAATGGTTCTTAAAACAAAAGATAGAAGAAAATGCAGATTATGATGCATTCTTTGTATTTGATGCAGACAATATAGTAGATAAAGACTTTATAGTAAACATGAATAAAAAATTATGTCAAGGAGAAGATGTTGTTCAAGGATATAGAGATATTAAAAATCCAACAGACAACTGGATAACAGCAGGATATGCATTATTCTACTGGACAATGCATAGACTATATCATTTAGCAAGATACAATGTAGGTTTATCAACATTATTAAATGGAACAGGATTTATGGTAAGATTTGATGTTGTAAAGCCAAATGGTTGGCAGACAGAAACATTAACAGAAGACATTGAGTTTTCATTAAAAAGAATAATTCAGGGAAAAAAATTAGGATGGGCAACAGATGCAATAGTTTATGATGAACAACCAACATCATTTAAACAATCTTGGTCACAAAGAAGCAGATGGACAGTTGGACATATGCAATGTATGAAAAGATATACAGGTGAATTATTTAATAGTGTAAAAGAGAAAAAGTCTTTAGTAACATTTGATGGATTTTTATATATTGTTGGAACAACACCAATGTTAATAATAACAATGTTAGTTTTAGGAATTAATTGTGCAATGTATGCTGCACAGTCAATGACAAATATAGAATTTGTATTAAATATCTTAAGATATTTAGTACCAACACTATTTTTGCCAATAGGAACTGCAATCCTTGCAATGACATTAGATAGAAAACCAATAAAACCAATGTTAAAAGGATTATTATATTATCCATTATTTATGGGAACTTGGGTTATAATAAATATAAAATGTTTATTCAAGAGAGAAACAACATGGGAAAAGATAGAACATGTTAGAGATATAAAAATTGCTGAAGTGGAGGAAATTCCAGAAAAAATCTAGATTAATAAATAAGAGGCACGATGAGTCGTGCCTTTAACTCAGTACGGAGTGAACTAAATTAAAGCAATTTGAGTATGAAAAGGAGTAAAATATGTCATTTGAAAAAGTAAAAGTTTATGCATTTGTCGGGCCATCAGGAACAGGAAAAAGTTATAGGGCTCAAATGGTTGCAAGTGAAAAAGGAATACATTTTATAATAGATGATGGATTATTAATAAAAGACAATGAAATAATTGCTGGAGAATCTGCAAAAAAAGCACCTACTAAAATTGAAACAGTAAAACATGCATTATTTTATGAAGATGCAGAAAAAAAGCCAATAGAAAAAGCTATAAAAAAATATAAACCAGCAAAAATTTTGATATTGGGTACATCTGATGGAATGGTACAAAAAATAGCTGCAAATTTAGGGTTACCAGAAGTATCTGATACAACATATATAAACCAAGTAGCAACAGAAGAAGAAATGCAAACAGCAAGACATATACGAGTTACAGAAGGAAAACATGTAATACCTGTGCCTACTTTTGAATTAAAAAAAGATTTTTCAGGATATTTGCTAGACCCACTACAAATTTTTAAATCTAAAGGAATAGGACAAAAACCATATATATCAGAAAAAACAATAATGAGGCCAACATTTAGTTATTTAGGAAATTTTACGATTTCAGATACTGTATTTAGACAAATAATTGAATTTCTTGTTACAAAAATGCCAGAAATATATAAAGTAGTAAGAACAAGAGTATCAAGTTCTGAAATAGGAACTAGTATTTATATGGAAGTAGTAGTAATGTATGGATGCAATATCCAAGAAACATTAAAAGAATTTAAAGAAAAAGCAAGAAGAGAAATAGAAAATTTAACAGCAATGAATGTAATATCTTTAGATGTGGTTGCTAAAAATATATATGTTCCAGGTAGTGACTAAAATTGATAAGAAAGAGGTAGCAAAAGATGATATTTAAACAAATAATAAGAGCAATAGTAAGAGGAGCCTTACGTTTATACTTTATAGTATTTCATAGAGTAAAAGTTATGGGGACTGAAAATATTCCAAAGGACAAAAAAGAGCCATTAATTTATTGTGGAAATCATAGAACATATAATGACCCACCATTAATGGTAGTTACAGCTAAAAGGCATGTAAGATTTTTAGCAAAAGAAGAACTACGTAAAAATCCATTTTTTGCATTCTTAGGTGTTGTATTTGATGGAATATATGTTAAAAGAGATTCAAAAGATATATCAGCATTAAAAACAACACTTAAAGCATTAAAAAATGGCGAAAGCATAGCACTATTTCCAGAAGGTACTAGAAATGGAGTAGAAAAAGGAGAAAAATCAAAAGACGGAGCAGCATTTTTTGCGGTAAAAACAGGAGCTAGAGTTATTCCAGTAGGAATAACTGGTGGAGAAAAAGCTTTTGATAAAATGACAATAAGATATGGAGAACCAATGGACTTCAGTAATAGAAGTAAAGATGAATTAGACGAAATTACAGAAGAAATAATGAAAAAAATAATAGAATTAGCAAAGTAAAAAAGGGAGAGAAAAAGAAAATGAATAATCAAAAAATAAGAAACATTGCAATAATTGCACACGTAGACCATGGAAAAACAACATTAGTAGATGCTTTATTAAGACAAAGCCATGTATTTAGAGAAAATGAACAAGTAGCAGAAAGAGTAATGGACTCTAATGACCAAGAAAAAGAAAGAGGAATAACAATACTTGCTAAAAATACAGCAGTAATGTTTAATGGAGTAAAAATTAATATAGTTGATACACCTGGACATGCTGATTTTGGTGGAGAAGTAGAAAGAGTATTAAAAACAGTTGATGGAGTACTTTTGTTAGTTGATGCATTTGAAGGAGCAATGCCTCAAACAAGAGAAGTATTAAAAAAATCATTAGCAATGAATTTACAACCAATTGTAGTAATAAATAAAATTGATAGACCAGGAGCAGAACCACAAAAAGTATTAGATCAAGTAATGGAACTATTTATAGAACTAGATGCAAATGATGATCAACTAGATTTCCCAGTAGTATATGCATCAGCTAAAAATGGTACTGCTAAATTAAATTTAGAAGACCCAGATGGAGATTTAACATGTTTATTTGAAACAATAATAAATACAATAAAAGCACCTGACTGTGATGAAGAAGGACCAGCTCAAATGTTAGTTTCTAATATAGACTATGATGATTATGTAGGAAGAATTGCTGTAGGAAGACTAGAAAGAGGAACAATAAAAGTTGGTATGCCTGTAAGCATATGCGAAAAAGATGATAAAATATCACAAGGAAGAATAGCAAAAGTTTATACACATATGGGATTAAAGAAAGTTGAAGTTGATGAAGTATCAGCAGGAGATATTATAGAAGTTTCTGGTATTCCCAATATTCACATAGGTGATACAATCTGTGATTTCAATAATCCAGAAAAAATACCATTTGTTGATATTGATGAACCAACAGTATCTATGACATTTAGTGTAAACAACGGACCATTCGCAGGTAGAGAAGGTCAATTTATTACATCAAGACATTTAAGAGATAGACTATTCAAAGAATTAGACAGAAATGTAAGTTTAAGAGTCGAAGAAACAGCATCACCTGATTCATTTGTAGTATCAGGAAGAGGAGAACTACATTTATCAGTATTAATTGAAACGATGAGAAGAGAAGGATATGAACTATTAGTATCAAGACCAAAAGTAATTATAAAAGAAATTGATGGTGTAAAATGTGAACCAATTGAAAGACTAGTTGTAAATATTCCAGATGATTCAGTAGGAACAGTAATTGAAAAATTAGGTAGAAGAAAAGCTGAAATGGTTAATATGGAACCAGCAGAAGTTGGACATACAAAAATAGAATTCAAGATTCCAGCAAGAGGCTTAATAGGATATAGAACAGAATTCCTTACAGATACAAAGGGAGAAGGAATTATGAACAGCATATTTGATTCATATGAACCATTTAAAGGAGAAGTTGTTGCACGTGTTAGAGGAACAATTGTTGCATTTGAAAATGGAACATCAATAACATATGGTTTATATAATGCTCAAGACAAAGGTGAATTATTCATTGGACCTGGTGTTGACGTATATGAGGGAATGATAGTAGGATTAAATTCAAGAAGTGAAGACTTAGCTATAAATGTATGTAAAGAAAAACATTTAACAAATACAAGAGCTTCTGGTTCTGATGATGCCTTAAGATTAGTGCCACCAATCCAAATGTCACTTGAAAAAGCTATTGAATTCATTCAAGATGATGAACTTGTTGAAGTTACACCAAAATCAATTAGATTAAGAAAGAAAATACTAGATAACAAAGAAAGAGAAAGAGCAGCAAGAAATGCTAACAAAGCATAATTAACAATATGCCAGTACATTATTAAACATAGGTACTGGCATTAATTTTAATAGTAAGAAGTCCAAAAATTATGCTTTGCGGGAAGGAATGAAATATAAAATGAATAAAGAAGAATTAGAAAAAATAAAACAAAAAGCATTAGAAGAGCATATTCCAATAATTATGGATGATACATTAGAAGTAGTGGATAGAATTTTAAAAGAAGTACAACCTAAAAGAATTTTGGAAATCGGGACAGCAGTTGGATATTCTGCAATGTGTTTTTCTGAATATTTACAAGGAGATGGAAAAATAGACACAATTGAAAGAGATGAGGAAAGAATTGCAGAAGCAAAAGTTAATATAAAAAATGTTGGTGTAGAAGATAAAATAAACATATATGAAGGAGATGCAGTAGAAATATTACCAACTTTAAATGAAAAATATGATGTTGTATTTATAGATGCTGCAAAAGGAAAATATCCATTTTTCTTAAAAGAAGCATTAAGAATGATAAAACCAACAGGAGTAATACTTGCTGATAACATATTGTATAAAGGATATGTTATGAGTGATTATAACAAACATAAACAACGTACAGCTGTTAGAAATTTGCGTGAATATATAAAAGAGGTTACAGAAAATCCTAATATTGAAACTGAAATATTAGAAGTTGGAGATGGACTTGCTGTAAGTAAAATAATATAAAAATAAAACCACCTGAGAAATGACTCAGGTGGTTTTGTCAATGCTTTATTAAGATTTCTTTACTTTTTTGATAACAAACATAGGCTCCACCAATCCAGATTCATCCTGATCATAATCAGGATAATAGTATTTGATGTGAACTTTGGATTTATCAAAAGCAAATACTGCATTCCAACGATCGTTTCGATGTTGTTTGTATTTGTCATGATTCGCAGGTTCATAGTTTGCCTGTGCAATTGTTGTTATCTGGATTTCCGAAAATATCTTTCGAAGGGTATCAGGTTTATAGATAAGTTCATATGAACTGTGGAAAGCCTGATAACCATGAGTTTTGGGCTGCGATATATAATCTTTGCCCAAAATTGATAGACCTGGAATAATAGTTTTTTTATCAGGGAGCAAAATGTTTGGATGTTCTTCCTGAGAAAAATCACTTTTGGTTACCAATTTATCTGGACCAGCTAGGTTGACAGCAATTGGAAAATCCTTTCTAGTATTGAGATATGAAAAGTGCTTCATTGTTTCTGAAGCAATTTTATATTCATATCCCAATGTTTCTTGAGTTTCTGATTCTAAAAGAACTATCTTAGAAGCTAGCAAATCTCTGATTTCAGGAGAACGTCCTTCATCAAAGATTCTCTCACAACGTTTATATATTTCGCTAATAGCACTTTTAAAGCGTTGTGAAGAATAGAAACTAATTTCAGGATACTTTTTGGATATCAAATTATAACATTCAGTAGTGATTTTTGTTTGCATATCCATATAAAGTTCATCAGTTTTCCGAATTTGAGCTGATTCATATAACTGAGAACCAAGCTGTAAGATAAGGAAATCATCAGAGTCAAAATTCTCCAAAATCTTTAGACTAAATAGTTCCAAAAACTCAGATGTAGTTGTTGCTGTGTAGATAGCATCTCTAAAAAGATCTCCTAACAGTTTTTCTTCTTTTGTCAGTGACATATGTAAACTCCTTTCATACATTGACAAATATTTGGTTACATAAATATTATATCATATGATGAAAAATAAAGCAAATAATCTGAACTTATAAAAAAGTAGATTTTATTTTTGAAAATTATTGACATTCAATTATAAATATGGTATTATAATTATTGTCAGTTAGATATGCGGATGTGGCGGAACTGGCAGACGCGCTGGTCTTAGGAACCAGTGTCAACGACGTGGGGGTTCAAGTCCCTTCATCCGCACCATTGACGAATCTGTTCGAACTAATAAAACAGATAGATACAAAAATCAATCAGAAAATAAATCTGATTGATTTTTTGTTGCTTAAAAATAATATTAAAATTATTCAATTGATATTAATTTTAGTTTCCAGTAAAATATTTATATGTACTATCCAATTCATAAAAATGATAATCACATAGTGGACTATGAGAGCCAACAGTTCTTCCACATATTGATCCATCTGGATATTTATAACCACATCTTCCTGATTTCTTTGTTCCTGAACTTGATGAATTATAATTATACTTTGAATTATTAGATGAATAATACTTGTCATTATAATTAAAACTTAGCATCATAAAATATCCAGTTTCGTCATGTCCACATTTTATTGCAGCAACTAATTCATTAGCATATACATAAACAATATCATTGTTTGTTGTAATAGTATAATAACTCTTTAAATACTCTTGATATTTGTGAAAAAAATCATTTGCAATAGATTCATCCACTCCAATGTTATATGTATATAGAACAGAATTATCTTTTATTAGTACAGATGGAAAATTAATTTCAATTTTTGATTGTTTTGCAATATCTTTAAAGTTAAATATATTTGGAGTAGTAATGTAATAATTCGTTGTTGGTTTATCTGAATCCAATGAACCATTTCCCCATAAATCTGACAAAGCAATATTGTTATATTTATCAACTTCTAACCATAAATGCTTTTTTGTATCTTGATATGAGTCTAAAAAATATGTGATATTTTCTGGATATATTTTTCCTGAACTCAATGTAACTTTGTCACTTGCTGATGCACCATTAATTTTATACCTATACTCATTTGCATTTTTTAAATTTTCAATTTTAAAAGTGTTATTTACAATATCAAAAAATTCTTCATTTAACTTTATTTTTTCATTTCCGTTTGCATCCGTATCGGTTTTACAAATTATATCTTTTGGTAAAATATAAACATTATCTGTATCCTTAATAAATATCATAACCATTTTATAATTACTTTTAATGTTATTTTCTTGACAAGAAATATAATATGGTATACATATTCCATTTAAATCCTTTATATGCGCATTTAGATAATTATAACATCTTTCATCTAAAACTTTCTCTATGGTATCAATGCCCAAATAATCTTTCGCATATTTTGTGTGAACATTTATAACTTCATCAAAAGTTGATGCTGATTCAACATCTTTAATAACTCTGTTATGTTCTTTCAATTGAGATATACCACTATATATTGCATATATAATCAATAATAATATTATAATTATTATAATCCATGCAAATATCTTACCTATATTTTTTTCCATATTATTATAGCTCCTTTACAAATTACTTACATAGTCAAATAATATAATAAATTTACAATTTTTTCAATAGATTTCATAAAAAAACCACGTTATAAGAATTTATCAGATGTACCTTGAAGGCAAATCATATCAACAAATTGCAAATATTTTAAATGATGAAAAAGTCCTTTCTATTGGTAAAAACAAATAATTTGACTAAGGTAACATAATGCGATATAATAATAATGGATTTTATAAAAAAATTATAAAAGGAGGTATACACATGAAATATGTTGTGTACTCACGGTTCAAAACAAAAGTCCCATATTCAAAGATTATCTGTGATAATGAGGAGGAATTAGCAACAACTATTCAGTATTTGCAGATTGACCTTGGAACTTCAAGTGTACGGAGAAATGTTGAAATAAGAGTCTTTCCTTATGTTGAAGAGGGACAGATGGTATTAAACATTAAAACTCTGCAAACAAGAATTGTAAAAGCAGTTATGGCTCTGGAGAAAGGAAAATTGGTTGTATATAACAACGATTGCCCTGATGAAGCTGAACTTCAAGAACAGGGATATGTATCAATAATTCCTGAGGAATGGGATATCAATGATTGTGTTCCAGTAAATTCGAAAGAAGCACGAAAAGAGGGATTCCAGTTTGGAACTGAAATGGGTGTGCATCCTAAATATTCAGAAATGCAGGCTCGTGAAATGGGAATGTGGTAAGATTTCCAATATTTATAGAAAGAAGCTGAGTCATAGTGATTCAGCTTCTTTTGGGTATAAAAATTTGAAAAATTATTTACATTCGTATGGAATCATGCTTATTGTAGGAGTAGTACTAATATTTATAGCTGGAGTTATATTGGAAATAGAATTATGGGAAAGCCGAGTTATTGCTAACTGTGTGATATTTGGTATTCTTCTTTTTATAGTAACAGAATGTAAAAGGAAAAAAGAAAATAATACTCATAAAAAGGACTTTATGCCAATGGTTGGAGTGGAAAACTTTAAAAGTTTTCTGCATCAGCTTTTTTTGTAATATTTAAATAAAATATTGAAAAATGGAAATAATATTGATAAAATGTGTCTAGCAATAAATTGCATAAAATGTAATTTAAAGCAAAATTTTGCAAGCCAGAATTGGCAGAAATGGAGGTCTTTCAATGGAAAGAAAAATTAGAGTAGTTCAATATGGAGTAGGCAAAATGAGTTTATACACAATGAGATATGTGTATGAAAAAGGAGCAGAAATAGTAGGAGCTATTGATGTAAATCCAAATGTAATAGGAAAAGATATAGGGGAAATATTAGGAACAGAAAATAAAGGTGTAACAGTAACAAGTGCAGAAAATGCAAGAGAAATGTTACAAGAAGTAAAACCAGATATAGCAATAGTAACAACAATGAGTTTAATAAAAGACTTAGAAAATCCATTAATGTTATGTGCTGAATTAGGAATAAATGCAATTACAACATGTGAAGAAGCATTCTATCCAGAAAATTCAAATCCAATATTAACTAAAAAAATAGATGAATTGGCAAAGAAAAATAATTGTACAATCACAGGAAGTGGATACCAAGACATATATTGGGGACAATTAATTTCATCAATAGCAGGTTCAACACAAAAGATAACAAAAATAAAAGGAAGTTCAAGTTATAATGTAGAAGAATATGGAATAGCACTTGCTAAGGCACATGGAGCAGGACTTACATTAGAAGCATTTGATAAAGAAGTAGCATCAGTTGATAAAATAAGTGATGAAGAAAGACAAAAAATAATAGAAAGTGGAGAGTATTTACCATCATATATGTGGAATGTAAATGGATGGCTTTGTGAAAAATTAGGCTTAACAGTAAAATCACAAAAACAAAAATGTGTGCCACAAACATATAAAGAAGATTTATATTCTTCAACATTAGGGATGACAGTAAAAGCAGGAGATGCAACAGGAATGAGTGCTGTTGTTACAACAGAAACAGAAGAAGGAATTATAATAGAAAGTGAATGCATAGGAAAAGTATATGCACCAGATGAATTTGATAAAAATGAATGGACTGTATATGGAGAGCCAGATACAACAATAGTTGTAGCAAAACCAGCAACAGTGGAGCTAACTTGTGCTTCTGTAGTAAACAGAATTCCAGATGTTATAAATTCTAAACCAGGATATGTTCCAACATGCGAGTTTGGAGAATTAACATTTAAAGTAAAACCATTAAATGAGTATGTGAAATAATTAAGAACAAGGCTTAATGTGAGGCAAATCACACTATGCCTTGTTTTTTATATAATAGAAAAGTGATACTTTCCTATTATATAAAAAGCTACAATTGTTAGCAACTTGAGATTTTCTCCTTTTAGTCGAAAACTTAAATCGGACGAGAACAAATCAAAGAAAAATTTTCAATTTTTCTTATTTGTTTTATGATATTTCTGATATCTATAACAAGCAAACGGCATCTTATGAAATAAATCTTGAAAAAATTAATATATAGATATATAATGTGATTATAAAATGAAAAGGAGGCAATTATATGGAAGAAAAAGAATATGGACTAGTTCTAGCAGGAGGAGGAACTAAAGGAGCATATGAAGTCGGAATATGGAAAGCTTTAAAAGAGATGAACATAAATATAACAGCAGTAGTAGGAGCTTCAATTGGGGCATTAAATGGAGCGTTGTTTTTACAAGATGACTTTATGGCAACAGAAAAAATGTATGAAAATATAAAAATAGATAATATAATGAATGTAAACGGAATTGATGCTAATAAAAACATATTTGATTTATCTAATATATTTAATCTTGCGGCAGATTACACAAAACAAAAAGGAATTGACAATACACCACTTAGAGAAATGATAAGAAAATATGTTGATATGGACAAACTATATAATTCACCAATTGATTTTGGATTAGTAACATATTCGGTTAAAAATAAGGAACCTTTGCAAGTGTTCAAAAATGACATTCCGAGAGAACAAATGGAAAATTATTTACTTGCAAGTTCATGTTTTCCTATTTTCAAGCCACAGATAATAAATGGAGAAGAGTACTTTGATGGCGGATTATATGATAATATACCATCAAATATGTTGATAGAAAAAGGATATAAAAATATCATAATTGCAGATATTGCAGGAGTAGGATTCAGCAAAAAAACAATAAATAAAGATGTATACATAAAAGTAATTTCATCTTCAGATGATTTGGGCGGAACATTTGATTTTAACCATGAGAGAATAATAAATAATATAAAAATGGGTTATTTAGATACAATGAGAAGCTTTAATAAATTACAGGGACATATTTATTATTTTAAACCAGAAGAATTTGCAAAGATGCTTGAAATATTCAATTTACAAACAATTTATGGACTAGAATATGCTGCACAAATGTACAAAATGTATAAATATAGAGAATATACATTTGAAGAATTTATAGCAGAATTGCAAGAAAGACATCAAGATGCAGAAAAACAATATCAAAAAATAAAAACCTCAAATTTAATACAAATAGGTAAAAAATTAAATACTTTATTTGATAAAGGATTAGGAATATGTATAGCAAAAGATTTGTATTTAGATAGACCAGCTTCAAAAGTCTCAAAATATCTGTTAAATTTCTTAAAAGATTATATTGTAGCAGCAAAAGCCTTAATAGAACTAAAAAATTACATGGAATAAAATTGACAAAACAGAAAGTAAGAGCTATAATGAGTTATGTAACTTATAAAAATAAATTGCTTAAGGAGGATTCACATGCAGAATCGCAAGGAGTATTACCCATTCTTTTTTTACTTAAAAAATAGTACAAAGTATTTTTTAATAATAAAAAGAGCGAAGCGGCTTGAAGTCACGATTGTAAGACCAGGTGAAACAATTTCAATTCAATGCATGGATATTGATGATGGAAAAGTTGAAATCTCGATTCTTGAAAATGCGAAGATGAGATGCAGTTTTTTTCTACAAAACGGATATACAGTTGAAATAAAAGAAAAAATGGCATACTATTCAGATACTGAACGAATTGCACCAATCTTGATCAGAAATTGTGTAGAGATAAAGTCCTATGGGTGAAGAAACATACTTTAAGTGAAAATCAAAAGCATGACGAAGTCGTAATAACTAAGCCATGCTTTTGGAATATATATAACAAAAGAGAAAGGAGATGAAATAAATGATTTTAGAATTTTTAAAAAAATATGAAAAAGAATCAATAATAATATCAATATTATTGTTGTTAGTTGCAATATTTTTAATAGCAAAACCAGGTATAGCATTATCAACAGCTGTAATATTATTTGCAGTAGTATTTATAGTAGATGGAATTATAAATGTAGTAGCATACATAATGGAAGAACAACAAATAAGAGCATTTAGTAGTGAATTAATCATTGGAATTCTATTGGTAATATTAGGACTTATAATATTATTCAATCAGCCACTTTTCATATCTATGCTTCCAATAATGATTGGAACTTGGATATTTATAAAAAGTATTATGAAATTCCAATTAGCTATAAATTTAAAATCTGCAATAGCTGAAAAATGGGGATTATTAGTAGTATCTTCAATTTTAATGTGTTCATTAGGAATTTTAATAATTGCAAATCCGTTTGAAGCAATTGTAACATTAACAAGATTTATTGGAATTATGATGCTAATTGTTGAAATCTTGAATATATGTGAAAGTGCATATTTCTTGATTCAAACAAAAGATAGTTTTTAATAGAAAATGCGAGAAAAATATAATTATGCATAAAAATATGCATAGTTATATTTTTTCTTGCTTTTTTATGAAACATATAGTAAAATAAATGGGACGAAAAAATAAGTGTGCAAAATTGCACGGAAAAAAAGCGATCTCAGGTGTGCAAAATTGCACGAAAAAAAAGCGGAATAGAATGTGCAAAAGAAAGGGCGATAAAAATTGAAAAATTGCATGGGGATTTTAGTATCATATTTATATATAGCATTAGTAATAATAGGTGCAAAGGCATTTGAAAAGAAGGGAAAAGAATCAAGTAGAAAATTCATACATATTATGCTAGGAAATTGGTGGTTTATAGCAATGTACTACTTTACAAATGTATGGTTTGCAGCATTTGTACCAGCAACATTTGTAATAATAAATTACTTATCATATAAAAAAGATATAATAAAAGTAATGGAAAGAGAAAAACAAGATGGGTTGGGAACAGTATATTATGCAATTTCACTCTTTATATTAGTAATAGTTTCATTTGGAATATATGAAGTGCCATCATTAGGCTTGATTCCAAATTTGATTATGGCATATGGTGATGGATTAGCTGGACTATTGGGAAGAATGATTAAAAGTAAAAAATATAAACTAAGTGATACTAAAAAATCAGTAGCAGGGTCTGTTACAATGTTTGCAATATCAACAATTTTAATCGGTGGATATTTGGCATTTTGGCACACAGGTGAATTTTGGGCAACACCACATTGGCCATTAGTGTCAGTTTTGATGGGATTTGTAATCACTGCAATTGAAGCTATTTCAGCCAAAGGAACAGACAATATTACAGTGCCACTTGGAACACTATGTATGTTATTATTGATAGGATAGAGAATATATGAAAGAAAAAGATGATAAAATTTTACTAGCACAAGTATCAGATAAAATTGAGATGTGCGAAAATAAAAACAAAATTGAATATACAGATTTTTTAGACTTAGCTCAAATTGAATTAGTGCAAAACTATATTGACAAATTGAAAATAGAAAATTATATGAGCTACGGAGGGTTTGAACAAGCAGAAAGAAAAATGTTTGTTATTTACCCTGAAAAATTTAATTCTACAGTTGTAGAGAAGAATTTAGCAAGTATTGTTAAAATTGTAAGAATACAACTACCAGATGAATTGAAAGGAAAATACACACATAGAGATTATCTTGGAGCTGTTATAAAACTTGGAGTAAAAAGAGAAAAAGTCGGTGATATAATTGTAGGTAATGATGGGGCAGATATAATTGTTGACAAAGATATTTCGAAATTTTTACTAGAAAATTTAAGTGGACTTACTAGATTTTCTAAATCTGAAATAACAATTGAGGAAATTGATAATTTAAGAACAGTAGAAGTTAGAAGAGAAGAAAGAGAGATAATTGTTTCATCTTTAAGAATGGATAATGTTATATCAGAACTTGCGAGATGTTCAAGAAATAAAGCATTAGATATCATAAATATGGAGAGAGTATTTGTGAATTTTCAATGTGAGACTAAGAAAACTAAACAGATAAAAACAGGAGATATGGTTACAATTCGTGGAAAAGGCAGATTTTACATTAAAGAATTAGTTGGACAAACTAAAAGTGGAAGAGTTATAGTAAAAATAGAAAAATTTGTATAAAATAAGACAGCTTTTCAAAAGTTAAAGAAAAGCTGTCTTTAAAGCAAGAGAGAGGAAAAATTCATTAAGAATTATTCTCTACTCAATTATCATATTTAGTCATGATATAAGCATCTTGAGTATTGTTGTAATATTTTTTTCTAATTCCTAAATTTTTAAAACCAAATTTTTCATATAAATGGATTGCTGGTTCATTTTTTGTATTAACTTCTAATGTAAATGTTTTTAAGTTAAGTTCGGAGCATATATCAATTAAAGACTCAAGTAATTCTCCACCAATACCTCGACCACGACAAGACTTTTTTACTACAATGTTGTTAAGAGTTGCTTCATCAAGGCAAACAGAAATCCCTGCAAAGCCAACAACTTCATCTGCTTCTTTGGCTATAATATATGTTGTGTTAGGATTTTCAAGTTCTTGCTTTAAAACATTATAACTCCAAAAATTATCAAAATCAGAATATAAGGTATCTTTCATACCTTCCAAATCTTTTAAAGTCATTTCAGTAATTTCCATTATGCATCACTCCTTTTTTTTCTTTTCTTCAAGAGCTCTTTCAGCTTGAGATTTTCTAAGATATAAAGGCATAACAGAAGGTTTTTGGCCACTTATATAAGAAATATATCCTGCAATTCCAAGTGAATAGCTGTTTAAATTGTTTTTGTCTGTGAATATGCAATTACGAATATCAGATTCAATTAAATCTTTATTAAGAATTGCACCGTCCCCGACAAAATAAATAGGAGTATTTGCATCTATTTGAGAATTTAGCGTAGATATGGCATCATTAATAGTTTTAAAATCAAGCATTCCTATTTGAAAAATTTGATTTTCCTTATGTTCAAATAATCCATAATAAACATTACCATTTTTTGCATCTATTAAAGAACAAATAAATCCATCTTGATTAACATTGTAAGCAAGAGATTCTAATGCACTTATACCAATACATGGAATATTTAATGAATCTTGAAATGCAAGAACCGTACCAACTCCAATACGAATTCCAGTAAAAGAACCGGGTCCTTTATCACAAACAATTAAATCGATATCATGCAAAGTAAGACCAGCTTCTTGCAAAGTTTGTTCGATAACAGGCATTATTTTTTCAGAATGATTTCTTGCATCATTTACTATTATTTCTTTTATACAACTTTTATCTTCTAATATTGCGACAGTACATAAATTACTGGCAGTATCTATACTTAAAATTTTCATTGTAACTCTTCCTTTATAAAGTATTTATGCTATTATACTATACTTTGTGAAAATTTACAAGTGCACATCTGAGATCGCTTTTTTTCCGTGCATTGCACATCTGAGATCGCTTTTTTTCTGTGCAATTCATGAAATATAAAATCCCTCAGCCGAAGCAGAGAGATTGTTATTTTAATATTTTATAAAAACTATAAAGTTAGCAACAACAACATTTTTTCTTTTTATCGCTTTTTTTGCAGCATATTAAAGCTATTAATGAAATTACAGCTAAAATCCCTAAAGTAATTATTAATGATATGACAGCACCAACGCCTAATATAGCAACAAAGTCAGTAAGAGCTGCAACAAGAGCACCAATAAAGAATGTTAAAGCAAATACTACTACTGCAAATATTAGCCATAAACATGAGCAGTCTTTCTTTTTAGTTTCTTTTTTACAATATATTTCAACTTGTGGTTCCATAAATTAGCACCTCCAGTACTACTATATAATATGACAATTTTCAACATTTGTTACAGCATTTTGTGCACGAAAAAAAAGCGGAATAATCTGTGCAAAAAGTATTGACAAAATTAGATTACATGTGTAAACTAATAATAAGATTACAAATGTAACCGCATTTTGATGAGATTAGAGAATATTTAGGAGGGAATGTCATGAACGAACAATATGAAATAACAGAAGCTGAGTTAGAAATAATGCAAGTTTTGTGGAAAAATAAAAGAGGCAATTTAACAACAATAATGGAAGAATTAAGTAAAAAAAGCAAAACTGAGGAAAAAAACAAAAATACAATAAAAACACTAATACATAGGTTAATACAAAAAGGAGCAATAGAATCGCAAAAAGTAAATAATAAAGAAGTTGAATACATTCCAAAAATAAATGAGAAAAAGTTCATAACCAAAGAAAGCAATAGTTTTTTAAATAAATTTTTTAATGGAAATACTGAAAAATTATTATTAAATTTTGTAGAAAATAAAAAGGTAACTAAAAAAGAATTACAAAAGCTGATAGATATATTAGAACAAGATGAAGAGTAATTGAAAGGGGAAAATTTATGATTAATTTTGTTTTAAACTATATAAATCCAATATTTTACAAAATATTATATATGAGTATAATTGGGATATTTGTTGGTGCATTCATATTGTTGGTGAGAAAGATATTAGATAAAAAAATATCTCCAAAATGGAAATGTATTATTTGGATATTACTTATGGTTGAACTTGTAGTTCCAATTAAATTTACAATTCCATATAAGTATAAAAATACAGAAATAATAAGCATATCCGGATTAGCAGAACCAATTCAAAATATTTCGAGTTATAATCAAACAACCAATGATGAAGAAATAACAGTAGAAAAAGCAGAAAACAATACTGATTCGATTATACAGAACAATACAGAGGATAAAAAACAAGAAGAAAATAAAAATATATGTGTAAATTTAATATTACCACTTTTATGGATTGCTGGAATTTTAATTAACTTAGTATTTATAATATTTGGAGAACGAAATATAAAAAAGAATATAAAAGGAAAAAAATATATAGATAAAAACCTAAAAAATTTGCTAGAAGAATGTAAAGCAAAACTACATATAAAAAACAATGTAGAAATCATGTTACAAGAGTTCAAAAAAACACCATCAATAATTGGAGTATTTAAACCCAAAATTCTTATAACTCAAGAATTTTTAGACCAAGATGAAAAAACAAAAAAATATATCATAATGCATGAATTGTCACACTATAAAAGAAAAGACTCATTATTTAATTATGTGTTACTTATTATAACAGTAATACATTGGTTCAACCCATTTGTGTGGATATTTTTCAAAAAGATAAGACAAGATATAGAACTTGCAACAGATGAAATGGTATTAGAAAAATTACAAAAAAACGAGAAAAAAGAATATGGAATGACATTAATAAATTCTTTACAGATATTTCAAGAAGAGCCATATACAGCAAAATTATTGTGTGTTACAGATGATAACAAAAATATGGAGAGAAGAATAAAAATGGTAAAATTATCAGATAAATTTAGTAAAAACAAAATTTTAATATGTGTAATATCATTAATTGTAATAGTTTTAGGAATATTATTATTTTTTACACAAAGCAATCAATATAATTCTACAAAAACGAATGATGAGACAATTCAAAAAGATGAAACACCTAAATACGAATTTAGAACATTTAAGCCATCATTCAAATCGACAAGTGATAGTGACTATGATGATTATGACTTTACACAAGATATGACATATATGGACAAAATATATTATAAAAAAATAAATACATATAATGAATATGAAAAAGAAAAAGCAATGTGGAAAGATATTATTGATATGACCGAATCTGATTTTAAAGATAATTTTATGGTTATAACTGCAATTGAAAATACAAGTATGGTAGGTTTAACAGTAGACAAGCTAGAAACAGATAATAACAATTTATATATAAGCCTTATTCATTATCCTGATGGAGTAGAGTATGACGAAAATCAAACATGTATATCATATAAAATTTCTAGAGAATTAGAAAGAGATAATATTTATGCAGTAAGAAACTTGAGAGATACTGAAAAAGATATGAGTGATGAATTAAAGCTTATTCCAAATACTTATGGTGATTTCTTTACATATTCATATAAAACTAAAGAATATAGAGAAAATGAGAAAAAACAACAGAATAATCCAAATTCAAATTTGAGACTAGCACAAGTTGATTGGCAAGATTATGATGAAAGAAATTTTGCAATAGCCAAAAATACTCCAGAGATAGATTTTTCAAAATGGAATGACCTTGGAAATGGATTTTATAGTATAGCAATTACAGATTATAGTGATTATTTGAAAATGATAAATAATTATAATGCACCACAAATTAAGTGGTATGAATTTGAATATATCTATGCTATAATAATTGTCAGAACAAATACAGATAATACAATCTTAGTTGATGGAATTGAAGAGGAAGATGGAAAGTCATATTTAAATGTTAGAACTGGTGGGTGGTTAGATGTAACAGAAGAGTTTAAATATCCTGCAATGTGTGTGGCGGTTCCTAATTATAGAAGTCTAGAAAATAGTTTTTTGAATGTTAGAGTAAAGTAAAAAGGGAGTGAATGTATGAAAAAAATAGTAAAAATAATAACTATTATAATGATTATAGTAATTGTAATATGTGGGATATATTATGCTTTAAATAAAAATTATTTCAAAAAGAAAAAAGCAGTAGAAGATGATGAAAAAAATTACGGAGAAGAATATATGGAGTTCAAGAGTGCAGTTTATAAAGAAAAACCAGAACGAATAATTATAAAAAAACAAGGAACAGCAAATGAATTTTATATATTTGATAAAAGTAATAAAGAATATGAACATATACTAAAAGTCGCTTTGGATAGGATGTATTATTCATTTAATCAAGATCCTAATAATTGGGCATTTACACCATATTTAATAGAAGATATATCAAACTCGAATGAAAATTTTATAATATTTGATTATGATGATTATACAAATAATAAAGATTACATATATGATACAGATTTTAATAGGGATATATTTTTTAGATTTTCAAATGGAACAAGGTTATACAGACTGGTTGACTATTTGACAGAGAGAGAACATAAATATACTATTAATAAATTAAGAGAAAAAATATCAAAAGAAGAATTTGTTCCAGCTAATCAAATACTTTCAGGATTTAAGTATATGAACCCTACTTCATTTGCAGATTAGAAAGGAGGAAGATATGTTTTTAATAAATATCACATTTGCACTATGCATAATAGGCACAATATTTTTAGCAATAGGAATAAATATAAAAAATAAAATTGTAAGAAATATAGGAATAGCAATATTTTCAATAGTGATAATTTTCTGGATTTGGTTTTTCTCGTGGTTCTTTATAGATGAAGACGAAGAGTTGAAAAGTAAGATGGGAGAAGAAACAACAAATAATGTTAGTGAAAGTACAAGAGGTGAAGATATAACTAGTCAAGTTATATCAAATGATAGCAGTATATATAAGTATGGAATAATAAGAAAAATTAAAGATGATAAAATTACATTCATTAATAAAGAAAATAATATATATATATTAGAAAATAAAGAGCAAATCAAGTATATTAATGGAAGAACTAGCGAACAATGCAAATTTAGTGATTTAAAAGAAGGTTATTATATAAATACAAGTTATGACAGAACTTGTTATATCTATAAAAATATAACAGGAGAAGAACTAAAAAAAGAACTTCTAAAAAGTTTAGCTTTACCTGATGATGTTGATATATTAAGAACGAGTGTTGATGAAATAAAAGATGTAAAACAATTAGGAAATAATGAAGCACTAGTAACTTTTGAGATTTCGGATATTATAAAAGCTGAAAATTATCCTGAGATAAATGATGAGGAACATAAATTTGAGGTGACTCTTAAGGTAAATAATAATACAAAATATAATTTGAATTTTCATGGACAAGATACTTATAATGCAGAAACAATTGAAAATTCAAAATGGTTGATGTTATATATCAGATTAGATGCTAATACTTTAAATGATGAATATCCTTGTATTTCGATGTTTGATTCATATAGTAATTAAGAGAGAAGCAAAATGGATTAATTCTGTTTTGCTCTTGTTTAATAAATAAAATTATCGAAAAACAATAAAAAAATATTGACAATCAAAAAATATAGTGATATATTATGGCAAGAAAGAGAAAAGGTTGAGCCTTGAGAATGGAGTGGTATTTGACATGAAAAAAGAAAGAATAAAATATATAACTATATTTGCAATAACATTTATATTAGAAGTAATAATAGCCAAATACGTACATGACAAGATAATAAGACCATATATAGGAGATGTACTAGTAGTAATATGTTTATATACATTTGCCAAAAGCATATTTCTAGACAAAATAAAATTGCTCTCACTATATGTCTTAATATTGGCAGTAATAGTAGAAATATTACAATATTTTAATTATGCTCAAATATTATTTGGAGACAATAAGATTGCAAAAACGTTGTTAGGTTCATCATTTGACATAAAAGACATATTATGCTACGTGGTTGGATATCTAATAATAATTTTAATAGAAAAAATCTCACATGAAAGAAAGGAAGCAAAACAAAATGAAAATAGTAGGTAAAAACGGATTAGGAAATATAATAAAAATAATACTTCAAATATGTTTTTGGGGAGGAATAGCATTTTTAATAATACTGCCAATAATATTAAAGAGCATATCAATATTTGAAATAATGTTATATTTAAATGGAATAACAATGTTAGTAATAGTAAAGCAATTTATTGAGTTATTTGATTCATTAAAAATTGAAAAGCCATTTTGTAACGGTACAGTAGAAAGAATGAATATAGCAAGCATAGCAGCTGGGATTATGACAGGCCTATTTCTTATAGAGACAATTTACAAATTTGCATCAAACAACAGTGATATCAAAATCAATTGCATATTAGTATTTATGACAATACTATTTTTAGGAGTTGCAATTGCATTATATATACTTGCAGAATTATTTAGACAAGCAACAGAATATAAGTCAGAAAACGATTTGACAATATGAAAGGATGTAGAAAAATGATAATTGTTAATTTAGATGTAATAATGGCAAAAAGGAAAATATCATCAGGAGAACTTGCCGAAAAAGTTGGAATAACACCTGCTAATTTATCAATTTTAAAAACAAATAAAGCTAAAGCAATAAGATTTTCAACATTAGAAAAAATATGCGAAGTATTAGAATGTAAGCCAGGAGATATTTTAGATTATAAATCAAAATAGTCTTACACAAAGTTAATTCTTTTCCAACCAGATTTAAGAAAGGAACAAGATAAAAAATGTTAAAAAGAAATTTTAAAATGCTTATAAGCCTTGTATTGCTAATAATTATAGGATTTGGAATATACGAAATATTTAATATAGAAAAGAAAATAGTAAATGAAGAAAATTCACAAAAACAGAAGGCATCTGAAATTCCTTTACCAAGCAGAATTATATATAAAAATAGGTATAACCAATATAAAGTAATGAATTCAGAAGACAAATATTTTGCAGAAGTATATACATTATTATACAATCAATTAGCTGATTATACAGAAGAAAATTCAGAACTAGAAAAAGAAAATATCAGCTTTTTAGAATGTACTTATATTGTTAGAAATCCATCAAAAGAAGAAAAAAATTATATTTTCATATTAGGAAATGAGAATAGTGAATTAGAGAAAAAAATACAATTTTATACAGAAGATATTAAGGCTTATGAATTTGAAAAAGCCAAAAGTTATACATCAAAAAAACAAGTTTCAAAAGTTCCAACTGATGCCGGCTTTTGGAAACAAGAAGAGGGTATATACAAAAAAACTGTAAATTATAATAGTACAGAATATAAATCTATTTTGCAAGAACTAAGCTTTAATGAAGATATTCCAGAGATTAATGATAATTATAATGAAAATGTGATAATTACAATATCAAAATATGAGATAAAAAATGTAGAGGCAAATATAGGTAGTATTAAGTATGAATTAGGTGCAAAAAGCAATAAATATTTTGTAAATTGTCTCATTTATAGTAAGGTAGTGAATGATGGTTGTATTTATTACAACAAAGAAGGAGATTAAATATGATTAATTTATTATATATAGGCATAGGTTTGGGAGTTTTTGTAGCTCCGCTAGTGTTAACATTAGCCAATATTATAAATTTATTTAAAAAGAAGAAAATAAAAGAAAATATGATAGACATATTAACATTTGTACTTGGAATTGGACTTTCAGGACTTTTATATTTAGTATCAGACTTTAAAGATTATACAGAAGCACTAAGGCTTGGAGGATTTGAGGTTGATAAACATGCACCAATAGCTTCTTGGAGTATGCCAACAGTAATCGCTATTTTTATATTTGGATTTGTATCATACTTTTTAATAAGAAAAAGAAAATTAAACTTACCACCACTTATTATTGTGTGTTCGATATCAGGAATAATAGTTTGCTCGATTTATATGATAATTTTTATAATTCAAATTACAAATACTGAATTATTCCCTAGATATCTATTTTACGGAATACCATATTTAGCATTATTTCCAATAAATTATATTTTGTGCAGTATAAGAGCGATAATTGAAGTTATAAAAAGATATAAAGAAAAGAACCTGAAAGCAAAAGAATTTGACAATAAATTTTTGAATAAATGTAGTCAAATAATATATAACACAGATAATTGGCCAATATTAGCAGTAGTTTTAACGGTTCCACTAACAGCAATATTAATATGTATACTAGTATTATTTGGACAAAGACCAGATGAGGCAATAAGAGCGTTCTTAGAAACTAGTGATTGGAATTTGTCTCAAAAAGTTTCTCCACCATCTGTTGAATATGACGCACATTATTTGTGCACAGTAGCAGTAAGTGGACATAAAGAAATAGTGAAGCCAACAAGAGTTGGAATTAGAAGAGGACAAAAGATAATTGTAAATAGACAATTGTGTGTTGCTAATGCTTTTGAAGATTTAATTCAAGAGAAAACACCAAGATTCCATCATTTGGTTAGATATATTTATGATAAATATGGTTTTCCTTTAGCAAAATGTATAAAAACTGCTTGGGAAGCGGATATTACATATATTTTGATGAAACCACTAGAATGGATATTTTTAATAGTTTTATATAGTTGTGATTCTAATCCAGAGAATAGAATTTCTACACAATATATTGGAAAAAAGATAAAGTATGTGGTATAATAAGAATAGTTAAGCAAATGCTTAATGAATAAGTTGAAAGGAGGAACTCCGGTTATTAGGGCTCATTTGTCCAAATAACAACAATGTAACTAAGAAAAAATCGCAAAAAGAAAGGACAGAAGAATGTTAAAGAAACTCAAATCATGGAAAACAAAGATAATGAAATACATCAAAGGGAAGGACACAGAAGAAATTTTCTTTGTAGAAACAAGATTTGAAAAAGACAGAATCATACGTTGCCGCATGAAATGTGGAGAAGTAATTTCCATGCCAGTTGGCGGCATAAAGATTCAAAAAACAGCAGAATAACTTAGTAAAAAAACTCTCACTCATTTGTGAGAGTTTTTTCAAAGTCTTATAATATAATACAAATCAATCCACCAGAGCCTTCATTAACAATGCGTTCCAAAGTCTCTTGAAGTTTCATTTGAGCTTCTTCTGGCATTTTAGCAAGTTTAGTTTGTAAGCCCTCATTAACCAGCTCATTGAGACTCTTACCAAAGATATTTGAGCTCCAAATACTTGTAGGGTCATTTTCAAACCCAGAAAGAAGATAATTGACCAATTCTTCTGATTGTTTTTCAGAGCCAACGATAGGAGAAACCTCTGTTTCAATTGTTGCACGAATCATATGAATTGATGGGGCTTTGGCGCGAAGTTTGACACCAAAGCGAGAACCTTGTTTAACCATTTCAGGCTCTTCAAGAACTAATTCATCAATAGAAGGTGTAACGATTCCATACCCCTTAGTTTTAACCTCTTCTAAAGCATAAGCAATTTTATCATATTTCTTTTTGGTGCATGCTAAATCACTCATAATTGAGAATAATTCACCTTCATTTGTGATTTCCATACCTGTCATTTCAGAAAGAACATTATAAAATAGCTCATCTTTTAATTGAATTGAAATACAAACTTTACCAGTACCAAGCATAATGTTTTCAACAGAAGTTTTTGCGATAATATCAGTGCTTTCAATTTGAGAGACACAATTTGAGATATCTTTTAGTGCAGAGACATTTTCAAATGCATTTTGTAATTGTTCAAATAACTTACTTTTAAGTGGATGAGAGAAATCTAAACCATCAACCCATCTTGGAAAGCGAATTTTAATTTCATCAACGGGAAACTCATAAAGCAGACTAGCAAACATTGAATTTATGTTATCAGCAGTTAGATCTTCACAATTAATAGGCATAACTTTTGTGTTATATTTATCAGATAATTGTACAGCTAACTCTCTTGCTTCAGGAGAAGATGGATTAGCACAATTTAATAAAATGATAAAAGGCTTATTAATTGCTCGAAGTTCAGTAACTACACGTTCTTCGGCCTTTACATAATCATCACGTGGAATATCTGTAACACTACCATCAGTAGTTATTAAAATTCCAATAGTAGAGTGTTCTTCAATAACTTTTTTTGTACCAATTTCGGCAGCAGTTTCAAAAGGAATTTCTTCATCAGACCATGGTGTTTTTACCATTCTTGGCATATCATCTTCTAAATATCCAATTGCATTATCCACCAAATATCCAACACAATCGACTAAACGAGTTTTTAACTTTAAATTTTTATCTATTGTAATTTCAACAGCCTCATTAGGAACGAACTTTGGCTCAGTAGTCATAATTGTACGACCGCCTGCACTTTGTGGCAATTCATCTTTTGCTCTTTCTTTTTTATACTCATTATCTATATTAGGAATAACAAGTAAATCCATAAATTTCTTGATAAAAGTAGATTTGCCTGTTCTTACAGGTCCAACAACTCCAATATAAATATCACCATCAGTTCGTTTGGCTATATCTTGATATAAGCCTATATTTTCCATCTATAATACCTCCTTGATAGACAAACTTTTATTAATATATATGGAACTAGTCATAATAATATGACAGACATATTAAAAAAACTTGATAAAAAAACTTTTATATGATAGAATTGGGCTGTTGAAATACATATAATATACAAAATCTGTTTTATTAGCAATAATAAAGCAGGAAAGGACGGAGTCAGAATGGATAAATTACAAGATACTGTAAACATTTTAAAAGAGTATAAGCAAGATCATATAATAAGATTACTAGAAAAGTTGAATAAAGAGCAACAAGATGAATTAATAAAACAAATAGCTACAATTGATTTTCATCAAATAATGGAGTTATATAATAATACTAAAAAAACAATAGAATTTAAAGAGAGTAAAATAGAACCATTAAAATATTTAGATAAAGCAAAACTCACAGAAGAGCAAAGAAATAATTTTGATGAGCTTGGAGAAAAAGCAGTAAGAAATGGCGAATATGCAGTTGTTACAATGGCAGGTGGCCAAGGAACAAGATTAGGCCATCATGGACCAAAAGGAACATTCAAATTAAATGTATATGGAAAAGGAAAATATTTATTTGAAATTTTAACAGAAAATTTAAAAGAAGCAAATCAAAAATATGGAGTAACAATACCTTGGTACATAATGACGAGTAAGGAAAACAATCAACAAACAATAGATTTTCTAGAAAAACACAATTACTTTGGATATGACAAAAATTATGTTACTATTTTTACACAAAGTGAATTGCCATTAGTTGACGAAAAAGGAAAATTACTTATTGGAAAAGATTTTAAAATAAAAGAAGCATCAGATGGAAATGGTGGAACTTATTCATCTTTACGTGCAAGTGGATGTTTAGCTAATATGAAAGAAAGAGGAGTAAAGTGGATATTTATAGGTAGTGTAGATAATGCATTATTAAAAATGGTTGATGTAACTTTGCTAGGAATGGCCATAGATAAAAATGTTCAAATTGCCTCAAAATCAGTAGTAAAAGCAAATCCACATGAAAGAGTTGGGGTATTTTGCAAAATGAATGGACACCCAAAAGTAATAGAATATACAGAGTTACCAGAAAAAATGGCAGAAGAAGTTGATGATGATGGAGAACTAAAATATGGTGAATCACATATAATGTGTAATTTATACACAATTAATGCAGTAGAAAAAATCAGTAATGAAATTTTAATGTATCACTGTGCACACAAGAAAAATTCATACATAGATGAAAATGGAAAAGAAGTAATACCAACAGAACCAAATTCATATAAATTTGAGTCATTTATATTTGATGCATTTGAGTTTTTTGATGATATTGCTATTCTTCGTGGAAAACGTGAGTATGATTTTGCTCCTGTAAAAAACAAAGAGGGAGTAGATAGTCCAAGAACTGCAAAGGAATTATATGAAAAATTTTATGCAAAGCAAGTTGTTACAAAATTGTAATTATTTTTCAACCTGGTTTATACATTAAGAAAGGAATGAGATTAAAAATGGAAAAATGTAAAATAAAAAACTTATATAATTTAGATGAGACAATAGCAAAAGAGTTACTAGCAAAATTTGAATACCCATGGGAAGCTTTACCTGAAATAAGTAAATTTATATTAGAAATAGGACCTAAATTAGACCACGAAATTTATGAATTAAAGGGAGAAAATATATGGATTGCAAAATCTGCTAATATATATCCATCTGCATATATAAAAGGACCTGTAATAATTGGCGAAAATGCAGAAGTTAGACATTGTGCCTTTATTAGAGGTAATGCTATTGTGGGAAAGAATGCGGTTGTAGGAAACTCAACAGAATTAAAAAATGTTATATTATTTAATAATGTACAAGTGCCACATTATAATTATGTAGGTGATTCTATATTAGGATATAAAGCTCATATGGGAGCTGGTTCAATAACTTCTAATGTAAAGTCAGATAAGAAATTGGTTATAGTAAAAGATAAAGAAGAAAAAATCAAAACAGGATTGAAAAAGTTTGGGGCAATGATAGGAGACTGTGTAGAAGTTGGTTGTGGAAGTGTTTTGAATCCAGGAAGTGTTATAGGAAAAAATACAAATATATATCCACTATCATCAGTAAGAGGAGTTGTACCAGAAAACAGTATATACAAGAACAAAAACGAAATAATAATAAAAAAATAACTGTTTAAATTTAATAATGTTGAATAAAATGTCCAGTAAATAATATTACTGGACATTTTACATTTGTTGATTTCCAGGTATAAAATAATCTACAACTCCATAAATTAAAGCACCAATTATAGCAGCCATCCAAGAAATTGAATAGCCAACTACAAAATACTGTGTAAAATATAAAATAATAGCAGCCAAAGCAAAACCGACAAATCCTTTTCCAAAAGGACTTGCATGTAGACCTGTAAATTTGATTATTAAATAATCCATTATTGTTAAAACAACTGCTGCAAGTGCCAATGCCCAAATATTACTTATAGTAAAATTAGGAGTGAAAAATGCAGTAATAGCAAGAACTATAGCAGCTGTGATTAATCTACCAACAATTTGCCAAACTGTAGAAGTACCTGTAGTACTATTGCTTTGAGAATTTGACATATCAAAAACCTCCTTATTTATTTTTTTATAATTTAATTTTTTCAAGGTTATATCAGTAGTATTTACAAGAAAAAAATAATTATACAAAAATCGTATAAATGGCTAAAAAATGTGAAAAATAATAATAAAATTTTGATTTTGGAGGCAATAGTATGCTAATAACATTTTTTAGAGCAATTGTTTTATACATACTTGTATTAGTAGTGATGAGATTAATGGGAAAGCGTGAAATAGGTCAAATGCAACCATTTGAATTAGCAATTTCAATAATGATTGCTGATTTGGCAACTTTACCAATGACTGAAACAGGAGTACCAATATCAAATGGAATAATCCCTATATTAGGATTATTAGTAATGCACCTTACTATATCAATGCTAAATTTAAAAAGCACAAAAGCAAGAGAGATTATATGTGGAAAACCGGCAATATTGATTTTCAGGGGAAAGGTTGATGAAAAAGTTTTAAAAAAAGAAAGATTTACAATAAATGAGCTTGAAGAAAGGCTTAGAACCAATAATATATTTAATATAGGAGATGTTGAATATGCTGTTTTAGAGACAAGTGGACAAGTAACAGTGATACCTAAACCTAATAAAAGAGCAACAACACCAGAGGATTTTAATATAGAACCAAAATATGAAGGAATACCATATGATTTAGTTGTTGATGGTAAGGTAATGTATAAAAATTTGGAAAAGCTAGGAAAAAACTATGTATGGTTACAAAAACAAACAGAAAAATTTGGAATTAGACCGGAACAAGCATTAATAGTCACAATTGATGGAGACAATCAATTTTTTTGCCAACCATTAGAAAAGGATGGTGAAAAAAATGTTTAAAGAATCTGTAATATGTATAATAATAGTTGTAGTTATTTTTTCATTAGATGTGTTTACACAAGACTATACTAATAAAACAACATTAGAGATAACAAAGATATTTTCAGACTTAAAAGAACAAATTTTAAAAGAAGATAAAGAACAAATTACAAAACAAATAGCAAGTTTAGAAGAAAGTTGGAAAGGAAGACATAATAAACTAGCTTATTATATAGAACATGATGAACTTGAAAAAATAGATACAGCAATTGTATCTGCAAAAACTTATATTGAAACAGAAGATTATTCTTCAGCTGCTACAGAACTTGATGTTGGAAAGTTTGTACTTGAACATATTCAACGTAAATATGCATTTAATTTGGTTAATGTATTTTAAAAAATAATTCTATATTTTATAAAGTTGCCCAAATGCAACAAAATACATGATATACAAATAATTGTACAAACTAACTTCAGGTGATTTTATGAAAATAGAAATATTATTAAAACAAATTAGACTTGAAAAAGGAATGACACTTGAAACACTTTCACAACTGTCAGGGATAAGTAAAGGACATTTGAGTAAAATAGAAAGGCAAGAAAGAGAACCTAAAATAAGTACGCTAATATTGATAGCTAAAGCATTAAAGGTAGATGTTAACAATTTGTATAGGGTTGAAAATTAAATTCAGGAGATATAGCGCAATGTCTCTTAAATTTATGCCTATTTGAAAAAAGGTAATTTTTTTATTAATTATACTTTGCATAAAAAATAAAACGTGATAAAATACTATAGATACCATAAAAAACATTAGTAATAGAACAATTTGCGAATGCAGGGAGGGCAAAAATTATGAAACGGAAGTATGAAATACCTCAAATGAGTGATAAAGATATTGCTCATTGGTATGAAAACATTAGACCAATCGTAAAACGTGATACATATCTGAGAAAACTATCAGAAAGAGAATTAACACATGTAGCATATACTTGGCTTACTGAAGCAATTGATTATGCAGAAAAAGTTGACTTTACTAAGTTATCAGTTCTCGAAGATATAAAAATGCTTCATGGATATGGGTATTATGGCTTGTTTAAGCCTTCGGTAGGAGAAGTTATCCGACAGATTCCAAAGGATTTGCTTGAAAAAGTTGTTGCTTTTGAAATAATTGCAGGAGCTATTGGAATGGCAGAAGAACATTTTAAGAAACTGTTTATTTTTAAATAACCGTTTCATTTAAATGAAATAACCACCCTCTGTAAATTTTACTGAGGGTGGTTATTGATTGTACGTAATAATGATACGGGTTTTCTTGTATATCTTTTATTTATTTTTAGTTTATACCATTTATAAAAAATTTAATTAAGATAATATAAGTTGAATTATTATTATACTCAATTTGTAAAAAAATCAACAAAATATTAAAAAAATTTATTTTCATGTCGTTATTGATATTGGAAAAATTAAAGATTTTGAAGGATTTTCTTATTGTAAAATAGATCAATTAAGAGCAATAAGTAAATTAAGACTACAAAAATGTTGGAAGCTTGGAATGTGAAACAAAATCATCAGGGAGAACAGATGAAAATGGAAATTTAGCACCTATGCATGATATGAGTTATTTTGATAGAAGCGTTCCAGCAGATGTAGGAGAAACTTATAGAAAAAGCTTAGGAAAAGATATGTTTGAAAGAGCAAAAAATCCCTTATATAAAAATGCTAAAGGAATTAGATTTGCTCAAGAGACAATAATTCTTTCAACTTTTAGTAAAATGAAACAACGAGATATTAGCAAGGAAAATAATGATACAGAAGTTGAACAGGACTAGTTTATAAATAAAAAAAACATATTATGCTTTGCCGAGCTATGTGGTGTTTTATCATAATTTATATGGTAGCACATATTCTGTGGCTCTCCAATAATATGCATGTGTAAATTGGCATAACCTCAACAGCTAAAAAGTTCTAACAAATAAGTCTTGGAGCGTTTGTCGTAGTTATCTACAACTTTTTTCTCTCTTAACGATTGATACAAAAAAATCAATCAATTTATTAAAGTATATCATATTTTTGATAATTTTCAATACTTTTTTAGCTTTTATATAGTAAATTTTTGAATTTAATGATAAAATACATTTATATTGTAAAAATATAGAAAAGGGGTGAAAAAATGGACTATATTGAGAATACTGATACACAATCTGTTGGAAAATTTACAAAGAAATTTATAACAAACTATATTATTGGTGCAATTCTAATTGGTGTAGTTGTTGGCATTATTAGTGAAATTCTATCAGCATTTTTACCTACACAACTTCAATCAATTGCTAACTTTTTACTTACCATTTTTGGATTTTGGAAAATAAGTTTATCAGCAGTAGAAACTAGTTTGAAAGAAGTAAATATAAATTCAGACAATGTTAATAAGGTTTTAAAAAATATTTTTATCTTTCTAATTGTTTTATTAGTAATAAATATTTTATTTACATACATATCATTTAAATTTTCAACTAGAATTTTATCAAGCTTAACAAATGCTTTAACTATAAACTTGATTATAAATATAGTTGCAACTATAATACAATATGCAATTATAATGTTGTTCTGTAAAAATAAATTAGAAGAAATAGTACTAGGAAAAAAAATAAATAAAACTTTATATATAGTGCTTTTAGTAATTGCTGTTATAATTCTATGTTCAAGTATGCTTTTCAAAAATAATAGTAATACTAATAACAACTCAACAAATACTACAAATAATACAAATTCAGCAATAGAAAATAAATATCCTAATGCTAAATGGGTAGAAGTTGGTTGTTCAAGCAGTACAAATGTTGATTCTAATGTTGCAACTGTAAGCGTAAATTTGGGGCATTATAAAGAAGACACCGTTGAGAAATATAAAGTAGTAAAAATTATTTGTACAATTTATAAAGAAAGTACTAATGAAGTTATAGGTACAAGTGAAACATATTATGAAGATGTAGAATTAGAATATGGTTATTTTAGTTTTATGAAAACAATAAGAGTAAAACTTTCAACTCCGTTTGTAGGAAACGACTTTTCTTCTAAGATTGAAGCATATGGAATACCAGAATAATAAAATAGCATTGTTGTACTTCGAAAAAAGTACTGACAATGCTATTTTGATTCGCTTTAGCGTGTTGAGCCACAAAGGTTAGTGTAAAATTTTAGTTGGCAAAATTAAAAAAAGATTCTAATGTTTTTAAAATAAGAAAAAACATAAATAATTTCCCTTAAATGTTGATTTGCGTGTAACATTTTTAAGGGGGATCATTTATGTTTGATAATATTGTAGCAAATAATAATATAAATTTCAATGATTTAGAAAAAAAAATCTATAAATTTGTGTGCAATTTGGGTTGTTGCATATTAAAGACATTATTAGAAAATTATGACAATAAGATTAAAGAAAACAGAGATAAAAAAATTTTCCGACATAAGGGATATAAAGTAAATTCAATAAAAACAGTATTAGGTATTGTAACATATAAAAGAGCAATTTATGAATATATAGAAAATGAAAACACGAAAAGAGAATGCAAAAAATATATTTTTCTGTTAGATGAATTAGTAAATATAACAGCAATAGGCAAAATATCAGCAAACTTAGTAGAGAAGATATTAAGTACAGCTGTAGAAACAAATTCATATAGGGACGCTTCATCACAACTTATGGAAAACATAAATATAGCAATAAGCCACGAAGCAGTAAGAAATGTTGTTATACAAGAAGGTATGAAAATTATTGAGAAAGAACAAGAAGAAATAAAATTAGATAGTAAGGATAAATTAATACCAGGAATAAAAGAGATTCCAGTTCTGTTTGAGGAAGCAGATGGATTATGGATAAATCTTCAGGGAAAAGATCGAGAAGAACAAAAAGCAAAGAATAAAAAAGCTTGTGAAAAGCAAGGAAAAGAATACAAAGAGCAAAGTAGTGTAAAATCAGAATTAAAGTTACACGTTTCTTATGAAGGTTGGAAGAAAGACGATACAAGACATACATTAGTAGAAAAAAATGTATATAGTTGGTTTTATGAGTTCAAAAGAAATGAAACAACGTAGGGACGCTAGAATATTTCAAAAGTATGATGTAGATAAAATACAATTAAGGATTCTTAATGGAGATGGAGCTAGATGGATAAATAAATTAGCAACAAAAGATACAATAAGACAAAAGGACAACTTTCATATACATCAAGAAATAATTAGAGATATACCAGAAGAAGAAAACAGAAGAATCATAGAAAAGTTGATTGCTGAAAGAAGATATGAGGAAGTACCAATCTTTCTAAAATATCTAAAATATGAATGTGGGGGCGAAGAAAAATATGTAAAGAAAATTGAGAAATTAGAAAGTTATTTAAGTGAAGGGTTACCAAGATACCAGGACATTTTAGAAGAAAAAAATATAGAAATGCCAGAAGCACCAGATGGAATTGAATATAGAAACCCTGGCATAATGGAAAGCCAAATCTTTACCGTACTTAGTAAAAGATTTAAAAGTGGAAGATTAAGTTTTGGTAAAATAGGTGCAACTTGTTTAGCAAAGATATGTGCAAGTAAAGTTGAAAACAAAGGGGTTATAGAATTAGAAAAATTAGAACAACCAATAGAAATTGATGATAGCATAGAACAATATATGTTAGAGATAGAAAAAAACTTAGAGGGTATTACAAATGTATTTAGAGCTAACGAAAAAATAGCTTCAAATAATATTTGTAAACAAGTAACATTAAACCCTAATAATCCAATATTACAGGCTATAAAAATGGTATCAATAAGCGACTTAAAATATATATATAAATTTAATTAAAAAAGTAGAAAAATATCTAAAAATGACTTGACAAAAATC
>ULXJ01016105.1_pt1 | contig 33844 bp, 36 predicted proteins | sample 1960981 | NCBI WGS metagenome assembly ULXJ01 (sample SAMEA4835830, study PRJEB28245) | human gut metagenome | biome: gut microbiome; material: fecal sample | place: Denmark | collected 2008 | reverse complement strand
CAGCCGTGAGATCGGCTACCTGTTCGGCCAGTACAAGCGCCTGCGCAACGAATTCACCGGCGTTCTCACCGGCAAGGGCCTCAGCTACGGCGGCAGCCTGGCCCGGACCGAGGCCACCGGCTACGGCCTTTGCTACTTCACCGACAACATGCTCAAGGACGCCGGTCGCAGCTTCGACGGCGCCACCGTGGTGATCTCCGGCTCCGGCAACGTGGCTATCTACGCCTGCGAGAAGGCCACGGCCTTTGGCGCCAAGGTGGTAGCCATGTCCGACTCCAACGGCTACATCTATGACAAAAACGGCATCGATCTGCCCCTGATCAAGCAGCTCAAGGAAGTGGAGCGCAAGCGCATCCGGGAGTATCTCACCACCCACCCCGAGGCCGAGTACCATGAGGGCTGCTCCGGCATCTGGCAGATCCCCTGTGACATTGCTCTCCCCTGCGCCACCCAAAACGAGCTGAATCTGGACTCCGCTAAGGCCCTGATCAAGAACGGCTGCTTCGCCGTGGCTGAGGGCGCCAATATGCCCTGCACGCCCGAGGCTGTGGAGGCACTGCAGGCCGCCAAGGTCCTCTTTGCCCCTGCCAAGGCCGCCAACGCCGGCGGCGTGGCCACCTCTGCTCTGGAGATGAGCCAGAACTCCATGCGCTTCTACTGGACGTTTGAAGAGGTCGATAATCACCTGAAGGAGATCATGACCAACCTCTATCACAACGCCTCTAACGCCGCCGCTCAGTACGGAATGCCCGGCGATCTGGTGGCTGGCGCCAACATTGCCGGTTTCCTGAAGGTGGGCGACTCCATGCTGGCCTACGGTCTGGTGTGAGGAGGGAACAGTATGAGCGACTATGTTTCCAGCGTGTCCGCCGCCCTGCGGCAGCGGTACGCCGATCAGCCGGAGTATCTGCAGTCCGTCCTGACGTGGCTGGAGATGATCGCTCCGGCCCTGCAGGACAATGACATCTATGAGCGTCTGGACCTGCTGACCCGCATGGTGGAACCGGAGCGGATGCTGTCCTTCACCGTACCCTGGGCGGATGACAAGGGTTTTGCCCACACCAATCACGGCTACCGGGTCCAGTTCAACAGTGCCATCGGCCCCTACAAGGGCGGCCTGCGGTTCCACCCCTCTGTGAACCCCTCTGTAGTAAAATTTCTGGGCTTTGAGCAGACCTACAAGAACGCCCTGACAGGCCTGCCCATCGGCGGTGCCGCCGGTGGTGCGGACTTTGACCCCCGAGGCAAGAGCAACCGGGAGATCATGCGCTTTTGCCAGAGCTTCATGACGGCCCTGTATCGCCATATCGGCTCCGACACCGACATTCCCGCCGGCGACATCGGCGTGGGCGCGCGGGAGATCGGCTACCTCTTTGGCGAGTACAAGCGCCTGACCGGTCGCTCTGAGAGCAGCGCCCTGACCGGCAAGGGCCTGACTTACGGCGGCAGCATGATCCGCCAGGAGGCCGCAGGCTTCGGCACCGTGTACTTCACCGCCCGGATGCTGGAGCACCAGGGCGAGACCATGGAGGGCAAGCGCTTGGCGGTCTCCGGCTTCGGCAATATGTCCTGGGGCGTATGCCGCAAGAGTGCGGAGCTTGGCGGCAAGGTGGTCACCCTCTCCGGCCCTGACGGCTATATCTATGACCCCGACGGTGTCTGTACCCAGGAGAAATTCGACTTTATGCTGCAGATGCGTGCCAGCGGCCAGGATAAGGTGGAAGCTTATGCTGACCGCTTCGGCGTGGAATTCTACGCTGGCAAAAAGCCCTGGGAGGTACCGGTGGACATTGCCGTCCCCTGCGCCACCCAGAATGAGCTGGATGTGGAGGACGCCGTGCGGATCGTAGCCAACAACGTCCACTACTACGTGGAGGGCGCCAATATGCCCGCCACTTCCGACGCGCTGAACCTGCTGCGGCTGAGCCCCCAGGTACTGACCGCCGGGTCCAAGGCCTCCGGCACCGGCGGCGTGGTGGTCTCCGCCCTGGAGATGGTCCAAAACAGCCTCCGGTATAGCTGGACCCGCCAGGAGGTGGACGCTCGCCTCAAGCAGATCATGAGCGACATCTACGACGCCTCTGCCGCTGCTGCGGAGGAATACGACCTGGGCTACGACCTGATCGCCGGCAATGACATTGCCGCCTTCAAGAAGATTTCCCAGGCCATGATCGCCCAGGGCCTGTAAGAGGTCTGTCCGCGTTTCCTTATCGAGATTGGGCAAAGGGAAACAGGACCTCCTTTGTCGTGCGCTCTGCAAAACACAAAAGGCCCGCCGGAGTCCGGCGGGCCTTTTTGACGGGAAAATGGGTGGATTTTCCTTGTGCCCATTCGAAAAGGGGCGTCGCTGCCGTCACACTTCACAAGGAGAGAAACCGGTAATCCATACCCAAGGTAGCAAATCGCTGCTCTCTGGAACGTGGCACAAGAATGTGGATGGCTGATGTCTTTTGCGACGAGGGCATAAAAAGACGTGACCGCAAAGCAAAACTTTACGGTCACGTGGCGCAGAAGGAGGGATTTGAATTTTAGACGCAGTGTAAAATACCGTACCATCCGCTTCCAAAATCACTGTATTTTCATTACTTCCACGGTTTCACTGTAATATGTTGTATCATGCTAAAAAAGCTGTTTGGGGTAACGATTGGGGTAGAAATAAATGCAAAGATATCGGAGTTCCATGTCTCAATTTTATTCCACTTTCTTTTCCATATCACTTATGACTTCCAAAATGGGTTTGACCGCTTCAGAAGGAAGTGTAATTTGATCCCCACACACACGATGAAGAGCAAAGTGATAAATGTTACTTAGTTCATTCTCATCTGCATAGAGAAGTATCCGCAAGATATACGGCAAATGGCTCATACATATCCTCCTTGCTTTTCTGGAGGGGACCGGCTACAATGGAACCGGCCCCCTGTTGTTTGTCACTGCCGGGGATCGCTTGCCCTTCTCGCGTCTGCCAACGTGGGAGGGGCTTTTCTTTTGGGCGGGGCATCGATAGCGTCCACGATGGCAAAGAGCCAAGACGCAAGCTGGCAGGCACCGGCCACGATCACCAGGGCCTCCATCATGCCACGGTGAACCGTCTGACGGTGGTGGTCCGGGTGAACCTCTCCGCCACGTCGGGGAGGGCCTTGCGCAGCGCCGTGGCGTCCAGTCTGGTAGAAGTAACCGGCTTCCAGGTGATCCGATATTCCCCGGCCTGGACGGCCTCCTGTGACCCCATAGCGGCCTTGATGGCGTCCCGCAGGGCCTCCGCCTCTGCCTGGGCCTCGTCGATCAGGGCTTGCAGTTGACGCAGCTCCCGGCACTTGCTTTCCAGTTCGTTGATGCTCATTTCTTTTCCTCCTTGCATAATAAAAAGGCGGCACCGGAATACCGGCACCGCCTGATGTAATCGGATTTACTTCACTTTGGGGAGGGGGAACTTGATGACGTTGCCGCATTCCTCCGCCCATTCAAGCAAGCTGTTCACGCCTGCCCTGGTAACCTCTGCGTGTTCTTCCAGCTTGTCCAGTCTGGTGTTGATCTTGCGGAGTTCCTCTTGCTGGGCCTCCAGCAGTTGCAGGATTCTTTCCTCATTGTTCACTCTGCATCACCTCACGCTGTCATTATAGCGGTGCCGATATTCCGTTGTCAAGGTACTTGTGGGAGGGGGCGGATTATAGAGAGTACACCCGGAACGTGAACCGGTCCACCTGTCGCAGCCACCCGGCCCCCTTGCGGGATTCGAGAGATTGTAGAGGGAATATCCAGCTCGTCCCTGGCCCGTCCGTCGCAGCTCTCTTGTCCCTTGCTGTGATTATAATATAGCACATAATTCGAGTGTAGTCTATTGATAAAATGCACATAATTCAAGTGCTTTTCTTGTGCATATTTGCACTTGATTTATGTGTATTATTGACGTATACTGTGTATAGTGGAGAAGAGGGCGAATAAGAAAAGGCCCCCTCCCACAAAGGAAAGGGGGCCTCATATGCCTATCCGGTATAAATTCGATGTGCTGGCCGCGTTGAAAGAAAAGGGGTACAGCTCCACCAGAATACGAAAAGAGCGCCTTATGGGACAGGCAACGTTGACACAGCTCCGGCGCGGGGATCTTGTGTCGTGGATGAACATTGAAACCATCTGCCGCCTGCTGCAATGTCAGCCGGGGGACCTGCTGAAGTACACAGAAGAAGCCGAGGAATAATCCCCGGCTTCTCTTTTTATAATAGGGCCTTGATCTTCTTTCGGATGATCTCCGCTGCTTCAGATGCGGTAGTGGCCTTCGCTTCAATGTTCTCCGCCAGTGTTTCCAGGATCAGGACCAGTTCAGCCTGCGTCATTTCATCATTCATACTTTTACCTCCCGGCAATGAGCTGCTATGCCTGCATCATATCAAGAAAACGGAAGTGATGCAAGCCCTTGGCCGTTCGCTTTCATCAAAGAGACGCAAATTGGAAGATCTGATATGTTAAAATGCCATTCGATAAAATAGTAGCATTCGCGCAGATATACCCTGATAAAATGTGTCCATATTGGTGATTGCAGGGAGTGGCAAAGCCATTGAAATAGTCCGGGGGGGCTTTTTCAAGTTTGACCCCGGATTTTTCAAATCGCGGCGGCGGAGCACATCCATCGGCTCCCCTATTCATGGAAACTGTTCCCGGTGTGCTTTGCAAATATAACCAGCCAATCCTCCAGGCGCATGGTTACTAACCACGGCTCCCGGCTGCGGCGGTGGAAAACTGCGGGCGCTCCATCATGAAAGCGTTCTGCGTCTCTGGTTGCCTGCTTCATTGCCTCCGGCACATTGAGCCGCTCCACCCTCTTTATTTCCATGTGAATTCCTGGGAGTCCAGATACGTCTGAGACTTCTCCATAGCTCTGTGCTCTACCGGGCAGCACATTGTATCCGCAATCTTGAAGAAATCGGGATAATTCCAGCTCACCCCTTCGCCCCTTACTTTGACTAGCTTTGCCCGCCATATTTCTACCTTTCTCCAAATTTGAATTCACTTCCAACGCAGTCTTAATAGGTACTCTGGAGGAAAAATCACTGGGCACAGTATTGTGCTTGCTGGAGTGATAACTTCCCCTAATTAAGGGACATTGTTCTTCTCAATCGAATTTTGGACAGCGTTTATGCGCTGGATGCTGCACCTATTGCAATACACCGCGGTACCGAATAAGTCCCCCTCTCCGCCCTCAAAAATATCAGGGAGGCAAATATTGAACTCTCTGCCACATAGCGGACATACTGTAAATACATTGTCGTAATCAATTGTGATCTTTTCTCCCTTGTGCTTTACATAGAACATAGCTCAAATCCCCTTTACAATGGTGCGCAGCGCGGCGGCTCATGGGAACATCAGAGGCGCGAATGAGGGCCGGAGCGAAGGTCGGCGTATATCTTTTTCGATAGATGCCCGTTGCCTCTTCTGCCTCCCATATGGTCAGATGCACAGATGTCTCCGCACAGCCGCGCACCTCCCCGGGGTCCAGATTCGCCCCACACTGGGGGCAGGTTCGGAAATGTGCCATGCAAGGCTCCTTCCCTCACAGTCTGAAATGCGTGTTCATTGCCCGTTCAAAAGAGTCCCTGTTCTCCGCATCCAGACAAGGGATGATCTTCTGTTGCATCTCGTCCCGCTGCCGGTAACGATCCAGCTTTTTTCTTTTCGGTTTTGCGGTTAAAAGCTCCGCGAGGGCTTCCTCGAATGTCATCATACGATCCTCCCCGTCGATTTGTAGAACGTGGCATCGACGTGTCCAACAGGCCCGCGCCGGTTCTTGTCCAGCCACAACTCCAGCAGCTCCGGGCCGTCGCTCTCGCACGGCGGGTTATGCAACAGCGTCACCGTGTCCGCGTCCTGTTCAATCGCGCCGGATTCCCGCAGATTTGCCATTGTTGCCCGGAAGCCGCCGGAGCGGTCAGACGCCCCCGCCCGGTTCAATTGGCAAAGGCAGATAACGGGGACCTTTAGCCGCATGGAAAGCAGCTTCAAAGCGCGGGAGTTTTTTGTGGTTGCCTCGTATAAGCTCATACGCGGCTCTGGAGGCTCCAAAAGCCCCAGGTGGTCTATCACCACCATCCCCGGCTTTTCCTGGAAGCAAAGCGCCTCTATTTGACGCATACTTATGCCGGAGCGCCTGTTGAAAACAATCGGCAGCGCAGAAAGGGCCGCTGTCCCCTGTGCATACTTCCTGTATTCGTTTTCTGGCAGGTTATCGCCGAACATGAGCCGGGCGGCAGAAGCCCCGCAGATATTCCCCACCAGCCGCGCGGCGCAGTCCTCGCTATCCATTTCCAGCGACACATAAAGCACCTTGATGCCCTTCCGTGCCGCGTTCAAGGTGATCTGCAATGCGAGGGCGGATTTTCCCACCGCCGGACGTGCCCCGATGATGTGCAATCCCCCGCGGATAAATCCGCCGCCCAGCAGTTTGTCGTACTCCTGGATGCCGGATGCAATGCACGGGGCCGCTCCGTCTGCCTGTTCTTCCACTCTGCGCCACAGGCCATCCAGGGCGTCTCTGAGTTCCAGGGAATTCCCTGCCCCCTGTTCCCTTGAAAGCGTTCCTATGATGTCCTGAGCGTGTGCCAGCGCCGTTTCCGGGTCCTGTTCCGCATCCAGCAGCCCACCGGCTAATTCCTGCAATTTCCGGGAAAGCGATTCGCTTTTGACTTCGGAGACATAAGCCGGGAGGTTCGCCGCCGTCGGTGTGATCTCCAGCGTTTGCATCAGCAAGCCGTCTGTTACATCTGCGCAAATTTTCCCAGCCTCTCCCCGAATTGTCAGGGCGTCAAAGGTCCCATTCTCTGCATACTGCCGCCGCATGGCCCGGAATATCTCACGCAACGGAAGGAATGAAAAATCGTCCTCCGTCAACACCGACGCCTCCGGCATCAGCGAGGCATCCAGCAGCAGGGAGCCAATTACGCCGTATTCATTCAGCACGGAATGCTCCATAGTCAGCTCCAGGTCCCCGTGCTGGGGTCATAGCGTTTTGGCTTCTCCCTCGTCTCCTTGCTCCACCTGTCCCACTTCTCCGCATTTCGGCAAGCCGCTTTCCAGTCTTTCATGGGGGTCTTGCCAACCATCCAGCCTTTAGCCTCGTAAAAGTCGATGAACTCTTGCGGGTCTACCGGCGAATGGCGTTCAGCCACATAGGACTGAACCTCTGCAAGTGTTGGTGGTGTGAAGCGTGAGCGCGGCGGCTTGTCCGCCTTATATACTTTAGTATCTACTTCTGTTTCTGGTTCTGTTTCTGGTTCTTCTTCTGCCTCGTTCGATATCGAACGATTTCGAACGATATCGTTCGATTTGTTTTTCTGCTTGGCATTGATACGCTGCTCATATTTCGCCCAGGCCTCTTCCATATCCGGGAAAAATGCAGAAAAGACAATTTTTTCAACAGAATTTAAGTTTTCTGGGATCTCCATTGTTTCGAGATAGTCCCAGCAGGCCAAAAGGACATTCACGGCGGTGTCTGCCGGAAGCTCCTTGATGAGCTTTCTCCGCTCAATTTTCATTTTAAACCATGTCGGATGCTTCGACTTGATATCTGCCAATCAATCCACCCCCGCCTGCTGGTTGATCCAACGCTTGAAAGCTTCCACGGGGATGCGGGTGCAGCCTCCGATTCTGGCCACGGGGAAGCCGCTCATCTTGATCCACCGGTAGACTGTTGGCCTGGAAACACCCGCAGCTCTAGCGGCCTCTGAAATAGTAAGTGCCAATTTTTCCACGTTAGCTTACCTCCTTTGATAGCCGCTCGATGATTTCAAAAATCCATTCCTTTTCTTCCTTCGGCAGCTCCTTACGAAGCTTACGGGAGAACGCGGAATCCTGAATTCCCAGTTCGTCCGCAATCTCCCAAAGCTTTACCCCAGCTCTCTTTGCCGCTAATCTGACATCGGTGTTGCTCATGCGACCGCCTCCTTCTGAGAAAATCTTAGCCGCCGCCGGAGATTCAATCAATTCCCAGTTTTCTTTACAATTATAAATTTATTATTGTTTTTATTATTTACAAATCTATTATAAATTGATAGAATTGAGTATAGAGGTGATTGCAGTGGCAGATAAGGATATGGGGCTTCGGCTGAAAACCGCAAGAGTACGCATAAAAAAGACGCAAAAAGAAGTGTGCGATTTATTAGATATTCCGAAACCGCAGACACTTTCTGCATATGAGCGCGGTGAAAACGGTCCCCCGATTGATACACTAAAGAAGCTCTCGCAATTGTATCAAGTTTCAATTGACTGGTTTGTTTTCGGAGAAGAGTCTACGATTAGAAAAAGAGAAACGATTGATTGCATTAAAGATCTGTTTTCCATTGTAGATGCGCTGAATCTTCCTTTTTGCCAACATGAAGATTGGAATGGGAAGGAATTAGACAGTTACTATATTGGCCTTGAAGGCGATCATTTTCGTGGATTTACAGAATTAGTGCGGGACCTTTACAAACTTTATGGTATTAGAGATGTATTAGGTAGTGAAGAAGACTTTAAAACACTCGTGCATAAGCGGATAAATGATCGAGCTAAAGAGTCCAACAATTTTGAGCCTATGCCTTGCGAACCCGCTAAAATGGATGATGGTGAATTGCCGTTTTAGCTGTTTTAATTTCCATATTAAAAACCGCCCCCGGTGCTGCGAACACCAGGGACGGTCATCGGGGCAGTAAACTTTGAGCGCCTACTGCCCTTCCATCTTATCAAATTGAGGGAGGGATTGCAATGCCACGAAAATCAAACACCAGAGCCGCCTCCGGGGCCGGGAGCATCCGGCAGCGTTCGGATGGCACCTGGGAGGCCCGTTTGACGATTGGCTCCGATCCAGGGACTGGGAAGCCGGTGCGAAAATCCATCTACGGCAAAACACAGGCGGAAGTTCGGAAAAAGCTGACGGCTACCCAGCGGGCCATTGACAGCGGCACCTATCAGGCGCCAGACAAAACTACTGTTGCGGAATGGCTGGATACCTGGATGGAAACTTTCTGCGCTGCAAAGGTGAAACCTCTGACATACAGCAGCTACGCTGTGGCTATCAAAAAGCACATCAAACCTAACATTGGGGCACTCCGGCTCCAAGCGGCCCGTGGCATCCAAATCCAGAAGCTGTATAACGATATGATTTCCGCCGGGCTGTCCGCAAAGACCGTCAAAAACGTTTCCGCCATCATGCACAAGGCGTTTTCCGTGGCCTTGAAGCAAGGCATGATCCAGACAAATCCGTGTGACGCAGCAGAGCTTCCAAAAGCATCCCACAAGGAAATCCAGCCCTTAACAGATGCGGAAATTCCGCTGTTCTTGAACGCCATCAAGGGCCATCCGATGGAAAACGCCTTTGCCCTGTGCCTGTTCGCCGGTCTGCGGGAAGGGGAGTGCCTGGGCCTGTCCTGGGATCAGGTAGACTTTTCCGCGCGGCGGATCACTGTCAGTCAGCAGCTCCAGAAGGAGAAACAGAAAGGGGCACGGTATTACATAGCTCCCAGCACAAAGAGCGGCAAACCACGCCAAATAGAGCCGCCGGCAATCGCCTTTGAATACCTGCGGGCAGAGCGGAAGCGACAAACGGAAAACCGCCTCGCTGCGGGGCCACTGTGGAACAACCCGGACAATCTGGTTTTTACCAACGAAACCGGAGGGCACCTTGCAATCTCCACGTTCTACGGGAAGTTCAAACGGATTTCCGCCAGTATCGGCAGACCGGACGCAAGGCCACACGATCTTCGGCACACCGCTGCAACCGTTGCCATTGCCTCCGGGGCGGACATCAAAAGTGTGCAGGATCTGCTGGGCCACGCAACCGCCAGCTTCACGCTGAATGTCTACGCCCATACCAGCGATCAAATGAAGAAAGACACCGCCGCCAAGATGCAAAGCTACTATGATAACCTGACCGCTGAAAAGGCATAAAAACGCCCCGCCGGGCCATCAATCCGGCGGGGTAAAATCCTGTTTGGGGTAAATTTAGGGGTATTTGGAATTCTCCGAATCGCGTTAGATCACTTTTTTGTAAAAATTTCAGCAAATAAAAAGAGAAAACCGATAGATTTCAAACAAATCAAACGGTTTTCTCTGGCGCAGAAGGAGGGATTTGAACCCTCGCGCCGGTTTTATCCAGCCTACTCCCTTAGCAGGGGAGCCCCTTCGGCCTCTTGGGTACTTCTGCAAATCCATATAAAGTTGGCGGAGAGAGTGGGATTCGAACCCACGGAGGCTTGCGCCTCGCCGGTTTTCAAGACCGGTTCCTTCAACCGCTCGGACATCTCTCCATAGCAGAAAGGCATCCCCGTCCCGAACACTTGAAGTATGATACCATATTCTTGTTCCGTTTGTCAACACTCCATTCCAATTCCCCACAGAAACTTTTTTAAAAATTTTTGGTTTAAGGGGTTGCATTTACAGGAAAAGTGTGCTATTCTAATTAAGCTGTTTCCGGGTGTAGCGCAGTTGGTAGCGCACTTGACTGGGGGTCAAGGGGTCGTGAGTTCAAGTCTCGCCACTCGGACCATCGGAGTATCCTAAAGGATACTCCGTTTTTTTCTTGCTAATTTGTAAATTTTCTTAGATTGTTGCATAGAAATGTGCAACTTTCGTTGTTTGGGAGCCTGTATGCAGAAGGACTTATTCCTTACTACTTGCAGGAGGTTCCATATGACCGAAGAAAACTACAACTACCGAACCAGTCAGACGCTGCTTCGCAACCAGTTTCCCGGCAAAGGAAAGTTCAAAATCCCTATCATTCCCAGGTTCCAAGAAAGGCCCGGAGACTTCGATGATCTTTTGTTGATCGGTTTTGACAAAACTCATCTGGAGGACCAGAATCACTTGGACCGCATGGTTCATTTCTTCCTATACGACTATCGCTTTGAACGGGTCTGGAAGAATCCAGACAACGACATGGAAAAACTGTCCCGCTACCGAGCGGTGCTTTCGCCAGATTTCAGTATGTACCTGGAGATGGCGCCTGTCATGCAGCTTTACAACGTATTTCGCAATCGCTGGTGCGGCGCTTACTGGGCTTCCAAAGGCCTCCGGATCATTCCCACCGTCAACTGGGGTGATGAATCCACGTTTGATTTCTGCTTTGAGGGGATCGAAAAAGGCAGCGTGGTGGCGGTTTCAACCTATATGGCGTCCGAACACGACAACCGGCAGGATCAAAAAGAGTGGTTCATGGCAGGATACAACGAGATGCTGCGGCGTATTGAACCGGAAAAAATCATCTGTTACAATACACCGTTTCCCGAAATGCAGGGCAAGCTCATCTATGTCGATTACGAACGCAGCTCTTGGCGGTATCTAAACTACGAACGTTCATTCCCAAAAGAAGATTTGGATGCGTTCAAAATTGATGGTGCATCAATCGGGAATCGTGATACAATAGAACCGTATCTGATTGGAAAAGGCGGAGGAAGCGCCTATGGTGGGAAATGGAGACCAAACCCGAATAAGCCACAGGACCAGCGATTTTTAGGCAGTCCTGGTGAAATCAAAACGACTGTAATGAAGAATGGTGAAACATTCAAAACAAAAATCGGTGATAGCGGCAGAGCAGAAATAGAGCGTCACGAAACAGATCATGGTCGGAGCGATAAGCATTCAAATCCACACGACCATAGAATCAATTGGAATAATCCTGATGAACATCCAGAGCCGGGCCCCCCCATCAATTATCCTGATGGTGCTCCCGAGTTCAAACAATACCGGAGGCTGTTTTCTATGGAAAAAATGATCGTCGTTCCAGACGGAAGTTTGAATTTTGAAACGATCAGTGAGTTCAAGCGCAGTTTACATTGGGGCGGCGAAATTGAGTTTGTCTGGAATGGTATCACTTACGGCGTGATTCGGTATGGCACGAATAACAAAATTACGATTTATGTGGCGAACAGACCTGAAACCGAGAAAGTCTGTGAAACTGCAGATGATGCATTAGAGTATATGGTTGGAGAGGATCGCCTGCGGGATGTGATCACGAAGGTAAAAGTGATTTCTCGTACTGTATAAGATAAAACCTCTTGACGACAGCTTGTAAACCATTGATATGACTGGATTTTTCCAAGTCCTATAATTACACTCCGACCAATCGGAGTGTCCAGATTTGGGCACTCCGAGTTTTTATATAAGTCCTATATGATAATCCGAACTACATTATCCAAGTGGGTAGTGTGTTCGGATTTATCATTTCTATTGAAAATGTACTTTGATATGATAAGAGCAGGGATAATCCCCGCTCTTGTTAATTTATCCATACTATATTTCAAAATACGATGCCGTCACGATTGGTGACTTCTGCCGAAATAGTAAAGACCGACTCATTTTTAGTACTTTCACAAAAAGCACCTGATTCGATGGAAAATGTAATGCCATTTTTGGTAGCCCTATGATTTTCCCAGTATTCATTTTTGTCTATACTGATATCATAATCCTGCCCACAAAATACGCGGTCAAATTCTTCGAAAGACGAATTGACCGTCAAGCCATATATGCTGATAGCCGGATCAGTTATTTCAATTTCTGTTACATATGCGCCATCGTCAGAATAATCAGGCCATGCGGTGACGGTGTAAATGATATGCTCCTTCGGTATTTGAATATTTCCGTCCATAAGCTCCAAGGGGTAATCTTTCCCCAAATATGCCTTACCGCCATACATCTCGTAAGGTGTGTCATGGTCAACCCAATCGACACTTTCCACATTTTCCACAATCCAAAATTCCAATGCGGTATCATGTGGTTTGTCAGGTGTTGGAGAAAATAGAAATGCCCTCCATATAAACCACATTAAAAGCACTATCATTGCAATTATGAGAACGATAGTATATTTTTTCTTTGCGTTCATTATATTCATTTCTTCACCTTTCTTTAATTTAGACGAAATCGGTCACAAAAAGTTTCAATATTTTCAGGAAATACGCACAGCGGGAGTGCCTTGGACACTCCCGCCTTTCTTTGTCTTCACTTAGCCCATTTCCTTGTCAATGTCTCACTACGCTTTCCACTCTGCAAACTCCCTTTGCCCTTCCTCACTCTCGAAAACGCCTGTATTCTTGGGAGCAGGCCACAGGCCAGGGCCTTTACTTCATAGTAGGGTATTCCCATACCGTGGTCATTTGTTTTCCGTTTTCTTGCCATAGGAGCCGCCCCCAGTCTTAAAGCGTCCCCTTGTCAAACAAGCAGGCTTGAAAAGCTGTCCCGTCCCCGGTGATGAAGCGGCCCCTTGCGTCCTTGGGAATCTGGTCAGCAGCACTGGTGTTGTCCTGAATGATTTGAGAGAGTACATTGTCCGCTCTGCCGCACACCCGGAAGTCCAGGTTGTTCTTGATCTGGCCGGGAATCACATTTGCGTCTGGGCGCTGGGCAACACAAATAAGATGGATATCAAAAGTCTGACTCAGCCAGGCCAGGTGGCCAGCTTGTTTTCAAGCTGTTTCGGTACTTTCCTCTTCTCCCTACTCCTACCTGTTCTGTCCAGGGCCTCCGCCACGTCCCGCAAAGACTGCTCTCTTTCACTCATCGCATTCACCCTCCATGATCCATGTGCCACCGGTAAGGAGATGCACGGTTCTCCTCGGCTTCTCAGTCGGACCATGTCTCTAATATATTTGCTCCAGGGGCCGACTTTTTTAACAGTAGAAAACATTGGGGGAAGGAGAATTGGATAAGCTGTCTGTGCAAAACAGCCCGCTACCCCACTGAGGGATGGCGAGCTGTTTTTATGGAAACTCCGGCAATGCAATCACCGGGTGCATGGATATGCAAACTGGAAAATATCAGGCGTAAGAGAGCATCTTCCCCAAAAGCATCAGGATGCATTCAGTTACCGTGCTGAGAATCCAGAGTACCAGAAATATGGTAATGATGGGATGTCTCTTGGCAAAGGCCTTGAAATTTGAGAAAAATCTTTTCCTTCTCTCGAAGCGGCTCTGTTCCCGCGCTCGTTGCTCTTCCTCGGCAGCTCTGCGCCGCGCGTCAGCCTGCCGCTGCTGGGCCGTCTCCTGCTCGGCACGAACAGCCTGAATCTGGGCGAGCCCGCTCTGGCAGAACCCCTCCAGCCGCTTGTCCTGCTGGATTCCAAGGTGATACAGTTCCTCTGCCTTGTCATAGCTCTGCTGCTCCGTTCTCTTGCCCGCCAGTACCAGCGTGGCAACGCCATCCCCCTGCTGAGAGCGGGTAAACAACTGGCTCTCGCTGAAATCACCCAATTCCAGCAGAGCTCTTGTGATCTCCACACGGTACTTCAACAGCAGATCGTCCCGGTCCAGCAGACTGCAGTACACAGGGCGGGCAAAGGCCCAACGCCCCAGATGATAGTAAGTATTTGCCGCAAACAGACGCTCCTCAGTCGTTCCGTCCTCCAGTTGTCGCAGCAGATCCAGCACTTCCCTTTCGTCCATGCTGGCAGGGTCCCTGCAATAGCAGTTGATCAGGTCCGGAACAGCTTCCCGGCAACCCAGTTCCAGCGCCGCCTCTTCAAAACAGCGCTGCGCTCTGGTCAAATCATGGCAATACAATCTACCCATCTGTAGCTTGGTGAGCGCCAGGATCCTGCGGGTCTCCTCAGAGGTATCCCCGCCGTCCATTTTGTGCTCCAGCGTTTTGGCCAGCTCCTCCAACTCTGACAGAGCGTGGGAATGCTCTCCCTGATCTTTCATGTGCAACGAAAAATAGTAGACAGCCCAGGGAGCGCCTGTACGAAAGGCCTGGTACAAGGTCCTCTCATCCATCGCTTTGCAGTCCGCCTCTGTATATGCGGTCTCAGGGGTAACCGTCCCAACAGACTGCAGGGTCTCCGGGGAGGCTGGCTTCTCAGCCTCCGAAGTGCTCTGCTCGATCTGGCTCTCCCAATAAGACGCCTCTACAGAGTCCGCCTCCACTCCCACGCCGTCTCGAAACCGTCTAGCAAGCTCACGCTTAATCCGGTTGCTCTCTTCGCCAATGGTCTCCTGGGAGCGTTCCACCAGCTCGTCTATACTATAATCGTCATACATCTTGCTCTCTCCATTCACGCTCTGTTTGTAGAAAACATTCTTTCTATGATCGGCAGGAAACCAGCGCGATGCTCATGTCGTCCTGTGATTTCTCCCGAAAAACGCTATTCAGATTATACGCCAAGGCCCGGCTGATCTCTTCCTGACTGTGACTCCCCATCCATGCACCCATCCGAAGCAACGCCGGTGCACAGTGCCCGTCATCACGGGCATACAGCGCCTCGCCAGCGCCATCACTACACAGCAAAATCGCCTCTCCCCTCTGCAGCACGCCCCGGGTCAGCCGAAAGTGCTCCTCTGCCTTGGGCGAAGTAACGAACACAGTCTCATTCAGGGCTTCTCCATTTTCAGGGGCGGACAACACACAGGCGGTCTCCCCGGAAATCCGGAACAGGTACCCGTCTCCCAGATGGCCACAGAGATACCTGCCGTCCGCATGTATCAGGCAGAACAGGAGCGTACAGGCCTGCTCCTGCGGTTCATATGGATTTTGTGCAAAGCTCTCCAGGCAGGCGGAAATGACGGCACAGGGGATGGGCCCTGTCTCTCCGCAAATCCAGTCCGCTCCTTTTTCCTCCAGCAACTTCAGCGTGGTCTCGACAGCCGCCATCGCGCCCTGCTGTGCGTATGGACAGCTCCCGGCTCCATCCGCCAGGACCACTGCAGCAAAGTCTCCCCATTTTCTGCCGCCAGCGGAATCCTGGCAGGGAAGATCGCTTTGAATGTGATAGGTACCGCGGCAAGCCGCGAAAGCAATCTGAGGTTCCATATGATTCCTCACAATGATTTTTTCAATGTCTGCAAATCCTTCAGCTCCGGGATATCTGCGTCCAGCACTGGTGACTGGGTGCTTTGCTTGGACATACTCTTGCTTAACCAGGAGAAGAAATTCTCCAGGGCGAAATCCTTCAGATGAATAACCTCCCCGTCTAGCTTAAAACCTGCCAGATCGTTGGCCTCATCTCCAATGCCGATGCACAGCACTTTGATGCGCCGATCCTTTTGCAGAGAGATCGTGCGATCTTCCGCCTCCCGGGTGGAATCCGTAGCGGCACCGTCGCTGATAAGGATCAGCCATGGCTTGTAAGTAGTGATGCCATGGTCTTCATACAGTTTCTGACGCTCCTCAATCTTATCCAGCGCCAGCATAACCGCCTGTCCCAGTGGTGTCTTACCACCGGGCTGTATATCCTGGTAGGCAATCTTCCCGGCCAGTTGGAACTCCTGCTCGACATGGGCCGCATTTCCGCCGAAAGAAACGATGCAGAGCTCCACGGAGTCCACGGCATAGTTGTCCGCGGTAATCTCCCTGATAAAGCGTCGGATCCCCTCGTTTGCTTGTCGCATCCGGCGATCAAAGCGCATGGAATAGGAGGCATCCACACAGATGCAGACAGGCAATCGTGTTGAGGCGTTGGATACCAGATCCTGATTTCTTAACCGCATTTCTTCCAGTATGGTCATAACTTTCCTCGCAATCTGTACAAAAGCAGCCTTTTCCTCATCTCACCCGGCTATTTCAGCGGTGCAGAGCGTTTCTGCGGTCCTTACAGGTGGAGCAGAAACAACGCTTACCGTATTCCTGCATGGCCTTATCATATTTGCTGCCCTGGTAGCGGCGGTGGCAGCCGTCACAGACGATGGTTGCCGGCTGATCCCGCATAGACCATAAAATGGACATGCAGCGGTTACAAAGCAGAGGCTGACGATATTTGACAAGACGCTCATATTTTTCCGCCGCCATATTGGCTTTTTCATGGCACCCCACACATGTAAAATCCCGGAAAAACGTACCGGTGGCGTCATAATACTTTGTGGGCAGCAGCTCCGCCGTGGAACGGCCAGAGGAAATGCTGCTCACATACCGCTGGAACTCGGTATGCCACACAGCCGCGCTGTATTTTGTCTCCCCTGTAAATACGGAGGCGAATTTTTCCCGGATATAAGGCGGGGTATTGTTCCAAATCAGCGCATAGGGGCCATCGGGCACATCTGTGCCCCGGTTCGTCTTGGTCCGGTAGGCAAAGGAGTACGTCTGGATGGCATCCTCGATCTTCTCATTGTTCTTGGCTGCGAAAGGTGTCTGACCCAGCATGATCATGTGGAACAGCAGGGATGCCAGGGAAAACTGCTCATCCTCGATGGTCCGGGGACAAGTGGCATATCCGTCCTTTGAAAGCGCCAGACGCTTTAGAATTTCCGGAGAAGAATACTCGGCCATGCCCACAGGGCACACATACTCGCCAACCTGGTAGCTGTCACAGTCCACGAAATAGATCTTCTCCGGGTCGGTGGGCGATACCAGCAGATTCCTGGGATTTACATCGCCCATCAAAATCTGTCTTTCATGCAGATACGCAAACGTAGCACTGACGCTGACACAGGCCTTGGCAATAGAGAGCCTGTCCCAACCGGGTAGAACGTTTTTCTGAACATGCTCCCCGCACAGCTTGAATATGGAAACACCCATTTCCACAACATTACGAGGCGCCTCTGTCATCAGAAAACCAGCGAATCGCTTGTCTTTTGTAAACAGCAGGGATCTCGGCCAGCACACACAGTCCAGTTCCATGGGGATGGCCCGCATGGCCCGGAGTTTTTCAAGACGTCCGCTGTCGGCATGATGCGCATGATAAATCTTTGCCACCAAACCAGCCCGGCTTGTCTGATAAACGGTACCTTCGCCACCGGGTTGTCCCAGCGCTTCCGTCAGTTGGAGGGGGGTTCCGTTCTCGTCCCACACAGTGGTTCCCGCCTGGGGTACGTCAACTGGGAGCCTCTCAGGCACCGGTTCAGGGGAAGCCACCGTCTGGAATGGCGGCGCTGCCCCGACTTCCTTTTGGGGATCAGATTCCTGTGCAAACGCCGAGCCGATGGATGGCGTTGCGCTCTCACACAGAGCAGAAAGCCGCTGTCTGGAAGCCGTGCGGACCAGGATGCCTTCATCCCGCCAGTTGGTCAGGCACAAGCAGTTGGGCGTTTCAATCGTGTTCAACTGCTCCGCTAGACTCTGATTGGCCGTGATAACGCAAATCGGAGCATCCCGATGTTTGCGGACAAAATCTAAAACAGATCTGTCGGGGTCGATGCAGCGGTCCATGGACCCAACATAGCGGATCAGCCCCATCTTCTGCATGTGGTACAGTTGCAGTCTGGCGACATGGGCCTGCTTTCTGTCACCGGGATCGGCTGCCTCTTGTTCCATCCGATACAGATGAGATAGCGTGCCCCAATCCACCAGCAAGCATTTTTCGTCTCTTTTCAGTATTGGGCTCAGCCCGGCGGCCACCATTTTCATGGCGCTGGGGGAGAGCAGCGTATCCAGATCCAGGATCATGGCAAACTGCCGTATGAGCTCTTCAGTCTGACCTGTGGTCAGTCTGCCGCCGCGATACTGCCCCATTTTGGGAAGGAACAGCGTACCCCGTTCTTCCAGTTGGATTTCGTGGGGCTCCGCCCGCATCTCCCTGGCAGCTCTGGCATCGTAGCAGTAGGCACTGTAATACTGCTTGATCTCCTCTGGAGAGAGAAAGCACACCACCTGACAGTCGGGATCTATGTACGCCCGAAGGGAGCTGAAGGAGCGCAGAGCCCGCGCCAGCTCACCGCTGGGAATCCCCATATCTCGCTCCAGCTCAGTCACTGTCAATGGAGGAAGACGCAGTTTTTCCATCTCCTGACGGAAATACAGATTCCAATCGGCCAAGGCCTCTTTCACATTGAGGGTCTCGCTGGAGGCAAAGGGCTGGACCATCTGATGGAATTCTTCCAAAATCTTGAAAAGGCGGTTCTCGCGCAGGGTATCCAGCATATTGTCGGTCTTGTGGGCAAGAAAATCATTCCTGCGCTGAATAAACTTGCCCAATTGGTCTTCATATTCATAGCGATTGATGCCGTATCTATTCTGCAGTCTTGGCAAAAATGCCTTCCTGCCAGTTCTGGGGTCTACTGTATACAGTAGACATTTTGCGGGCCCGCTGACATCAAAAGAATTCAAAAGCTGCTGTGCGGTTTCCGCCAGCTCCTTTTCGCTTAAACTTTGCAGCCAGTGATATACGGCAGGGACCAGAATGTTGTCCGGAAGTTCCCGCATGATGTCCCGAGTCTGCTTCGGAAGCTCTCTGTTTCTCAAATCTAAGTCCAGCGCAGGCTGGTCGTTTGCTACCAGATATTGATTGACAGCCGCCTCTATCTGGCGGGTCTGATCAATCCAAAGAAGTGAAGAGCGCTCGACATTTGGGAAGGGATGGCCGGCTCTCCGATACTGCTCCGCCCATAATACAGGAAAATCTTCCCCACACAGTTCGTAAATAACACATTTCCACACATTTGCAGTTTTCAGCAAAACAGTCTCCAGCGCGGAGGCGTATTCGTTTCTGATAATTTTCTCCAGTTCCCCATTCATCTGTCCGATCTCTTCCATCAGGCCGCCCTCCCCACGCCCGCGTCAAGCCGCTGCGACTCTCTGCGATAATCTGATTTTATCCCTCCACGGCTTTTCTTTTTTTCAAATTCTGTATAAATCAATCCGTCAGCGCGCTTTTCAGCAGCTTTCTCAGATCCTCCCGTAAATCCTCCGGAGCCAGAAGCCGCACCGCGGGCCCCAGGTACAAAAGTTTCTTCAGGATTTCCCACCGGTCAAACTGATAAAAGCGGAACGACATTCTGTAACATCCCTTCGCTACCTGGCCGGTCTCCTCAAACTGCTGATTTTCAAATACCAAGAAGCACCGCTCCAGTGCACCCCGTGTATGCCGGATCTGCAGCACAGCCGGCTCCGGAGCCAACAACCTCTCAATCGCATTACGGATATCCGCTTCGGACTCCCGGGCAGGGCCCGCCAGTTGAATATGCTCCAGGTTGTCCAACCGCGCCTTGATGGTACGCCTGGCCTCACCGTCATAGAGGATAATCCACCAGCGCCGGTCATAGGCACTGTACTCCAGCTTCCAGGGCAGCGTCAGTCCGGTCCGGGCAGTTTCGTCGTCCCGGGTACGATATGTATAGCGAATCAGAAACCTATGCCGGATGGCATACAACAGCGTGCGAAACCCCTCGGGTCCCGGATGAACGGGAAGCGGCTCCCCCTGCGGCTTATAATACTGCACGTTCGCAAAGGCCCTGTTCTCTCCCAAAGCGCCCGCTAGCTTTGTTAAAATCGTGTCGTCGAAAAACAATTCCGCCTCCGGCAGTTCCAAAATCTCTCGGAGGTAATCCCGCTCTGTCTGGCCTGCGGGAAGCCTGGGCGGACACAGCCCGGCGGACAGGCGATATCCAGAACCCTCTCGCTCCAAAATCCCAGCCCGGCAAAGGGGCACCAGCACTTGATCCGCATAATCAAGACCGCTCCTGCTGGCGATCCTCTGTATTTCCCACTGCGGCATAACATCTTCACGTTCCAGCCTGGCCATCAGTTCCAGAGCAAATTGAAGGACGCGGCTTTGATACTTGTTGAACAGCTTCATCCGTGTGCCTCCCGGTCCAAGTCTCCAAGCATTTGGGCCAGATCCTCCCGCAGCCGGGCGGGAAGATCGTGTTTGCCAGGGAGAACGCGCAGCCATGGGGCATAAGACCGCAGCCATGGCAGCAACTCCATGGGATCATTGACCCATGCTTGGTAGTATTCCCCGCAATCTCTGGTGACAATCTTGCCAATCCGAAGCTCTCTTCCAAACTGTGCTCGCATCCCCGGCGCGTTGTAAAAATGTAATTCCGCCTCTACCAGAATGGGCCCTTCCTCCGGAAAGGCCCCGGAGCAGCCGGAACAGGCAAACACCTGTAGGACATTTTCCTCTGCTTTCTTCCAATCTTCCTCCAACACCCCGCTGTCTGCTTTCAGTTCCTGAATGGAGCTGACACGGCACATCACAGGTCTCTCTCCCATGGCCAGCAGATACCAGCGGCCCAGACGGGTGTCGATCCGTAGCGCCACCGGCAGGACGACCGTGGAACACCGCCCGATTTTCAGAACTGCCCTCCGGCGCTCGCGGATAATATCCAGGAGTTGATACACCAGTTCCTCATCCAACACATTGAAATTCACACTATGGCGTAGAAGGATTGGGGCCTCTTCCGGCTGCGATTGGCCACGGCGAAGCATTTCCCGTTCCAATGTGCGGCGCAAAAAACTGCCGGCTGTCCGCGGGTAGGTGATTCCCGCAGCAAAGCGCACATAGCGGTAAAGGTCCTCCAGCTCTCCGTCACTCAACCCGCAAAACCCGTCCGAAGCCAAGGCAAACCGGTTCTTCTCTCTGCTGACATATCCGTATTGGAGCAGCTCCCGTACCCGGCGGCGGGCTGTGCTGTATTTTGAGGTCTCCTCCATGCAGCGAAGCTCTACCGCCCGGCACAGTTCATCCAGAGAACACGGTCCCTTGGTCAGGGTGGACAGGATAACCAAAAGTTCCGGTAATTCCCTCCTCTCATCCAGCGTGTGGAGCAGATAGGAGTCCGTCATGCGGTTCTCCCCACTGCGTGCGTACTCCCGCTGAATACGCAGGTATTTCTTCCCGGCTTGCCAGAGGGCTGTATCTTCACTATCCGGAAAAATGGACCGAATCAACTTTGCGCCATAGTCATAGTCCTTGACGCTCCCGATCCCCTTCCGGGCAAAATCTTCCCGGCTGAAAAAGCCATACAGATAGATATATCCCAAAAAACGGCGTATCCGCTTGTATTCACGGACACCACCGACCTCAGCCACGGAGACACCCCCTCATGCACCTAGCAATCATTGGCGGAGCAGACAGCAACAGCCCTCCGGCCGCCAATGTAAAATTTTCTATCACAATTATACATACGAAAACAGAAGCAGACAAGTTTGGAATCCTTATTTTTATCCGGGACCCCGGAGCACGGAGGTTCTCTGCTTTTCAGGCATATCCCACTCCATATATTGAAGCTCTGTCCACCTCGAATCACGGACGCGGCGCGTACCCACGGTCACGGTCTCTGTCCCGCGCAGAGATCCGCGCTCATTCTCCGGTCCCGGTCACTCCGGAATTAAAGTCCCTCGGTCCGCCGCAAGCGGGTGGACCGAGGGACTTTTTTGGGGGAAACTCCCGGCAATCGCTTCAACCCTGCAATCTGTTGATCACCACACAGGCCTGCGCTCGGGTCATATAATTGTTGCCGCCAAAGGTCCCGTCAGCCTGACCATTGAGCAGTCCCAGTGCATAGCAGGTCACCACAGCGTCCTGATATCTGACCGGAACCGCCGCCCAGTCCCCTATGTCTGCCCTGGCTGCCTCCATCTGTGCCGTTGTGGGCCCCTGCCGGCCCTGACTTTGCACAATATGATACATGATCTCAGCCATGTCATAGCGACTGATGGGATCGTTGACGCTGGGGCCATAGTCACCGGTATACTCATCCATCATCACTGTACCATCCAGAACATCATGCTCCCGCAGGGTCTCCGCATAGGGCACATACCAGTTGCCTGGTGTATTCGTGGTTCCGGACTCACCCGGGTAGAAGGCTCTGGCCACGAACGCGCAGAATTGTGCACTGGTCACTTTGGCGGAGGGGCGAAACGTTCCATCGGCGTATCCGGTAGCAATTCCTGACTCCACCGCCTTGTCAATGGCCTCTGCTGCCCAGTGATCGGCGGGAACGTCGGTGAATGCACCGTTGGCAGAGATACCAACAGAGGAATCACCGCCGGTGCTTTCGCCTGCAGAATAGGACTTTATACCGCTGTCATCCAACACATAGAACACCGGGGCGGACCCATGTGTCGTATACCAGACTACCTTCCCATTATACACAATGGGCTGGCAGTCGGACAACTCCGGTCCCTGGACGCTGTGAATCTGTCCGATCGTGCCATTGGCGGAATAGGTTGCATAGCGGAAACCCTTGTTGGGCTGCTCATTGCTCAGCGAACCATACAAAACATGCTGGGTGACATTCCACAACAGATAGCCGCCGGAGGGGCCGGTGGACACCAGTACCGGGCAGGATGGGATCTCCGCGTCGCTGTAGGAGGTGCAGTTGGTCAGTTGGCGAAGCGTGGTGTTGTGATTCTGACCGGAACTGGCACGCTGAAAACCGTCCTTTGGTATATATGCCAGATAGAGTTGTTGAGGATCCAGAGGCTGCTCCGCGTAAATGTAGGCTGCCAGATACCCCGTGGAAGTCTCCACCAGACCTCCAACCTGCGCACCTGTATCATTTTGGCCGATCTCACCAGGGAACTCCTGGAACTTCACATAACCGAAGGAGTCCAGTCCACTGTGTGCGAAGGTGCTCTCCCCCGCCTGATCGAAAAAGCGATACAGGATGAACGAACGGGGATATCCGTCCCCCTGATCCAAGGTCACGATGTCCCCGTCACGAGTGGCCATGATAAACTGGTTGAAAGAATGGGACACATAGCCAGTGTAGCCCCCAACCCCGCTGTCCATCTCCATTACCTGCATATCCTGTTCCCGCACGACAATATTCATATTGGACTGGTGATTCTTTCCGTCATCACTGCGGTACATCGTATGGCTGGTGTGGATATACAGAATTCCGTCCGCTTCCGCGCAGCGAAGGCTTCCCGCAGAAAAGGGCATCTGGGTGTTGCCTCCATATACACTGGCCTGTTCCAACCGGGTCCAGGCCTTGTCGTATTTCACCACCCGGACCACTTCCGTATGGTCGCTCTCACTCAGGTTTTGCTGACCAAAAATCAGGAAATTGTACTGCTCTCCGGCAAAAAATCCACCCCAAACGGGAAGCTCCGCCGGGATCGTCCGCCGCTCCAGTAACTGAAACTGCGGACTGTAATCCTCCACTACCACTTCCCCGGCAGTGCCGGCGTAGTCCACACGGGTCAGTCCGCCGCTGGAATTCTCGTAGAGATATGAATCGATGGCCTGCGCGTAGTTTCCGTAATTGTTGTCAAAGCGGTTGTCCGACTCTGCCGGAGCCAGGGCCTCCGCAGGTGCGCAGAGCAGACTTGACAACAAAGCCACTACCATCAGCAAACCGGCAATGTGTGAAAACAGGTTTCTTCTCATCTTACAGCTCCTCCTTTTTTGCAGGCTCTTCAGGGCAATCACAAGTTTATCATGGGGGTTGAATCATATCGCTCTCACACAATTCCCGCTGTTCAAACCGGTGCCATTCTCCGCTCCAGGCGGATATCGCCACGGTCTGTCTCATATCCGTTGCCTCGTCCGGTCCACCATGTCAGGATACAGGGCAGAAAAAGCGTGCCGAGCACTGTGCTTCGGTCCTTCTCTGGCCGCGCAGGGGTTTATGCTTGCAGCTCTTGCCGCACCTCATCAACTGTGTGATAAAATACGGGATATTCCGGCCGCTCCGTGGTATAGGCATTCCAGAATGAGAGCCATGCCCAGCTTGTTTCATACCACTCCTCGTCAAGCCAGTTTCCCAGATCCTCCACCAGCACAAAGCGGTCAAGCTGCTGCTGATATTCTTCCGCGGTGATTGGAGTAACGTCACCATCATATCCGCTGGTACCCCCTCCGATGGCCATTCCATACTCCTGAGCCGCGTCTGGATCCGAGCTTGCTCTCAGCCGCACCCGATCTGTCAGGCTCAGGAACACATCATTGTCCTCATCCATCCCGCTGTAATAGTGCACATAGATCTCCCCGGTAGTACTGTCCCTATAAACGCCGTACGCGCTGCAGTCAATCATCATTCCGCCCCGGGCCAAGTCAACACTCTGGGCCACAGCACCGTCCCAGGTGTAGGCGGTAAACCCCCAGTCCATCTCGTCCGCTTCAGCCCACCGGTATTGGCCAAAGAGCAACAGCTCCTCCGTGCCGTCACCGTCCATATCAATCAGGCGGGCATACATGGCCTGGTCGCCCGCATGGTCCAGCACCTCCAGATAAGCGGCCTTTCGCTGGATCTCCGCGGAGGGAGGTTCCGTCTCCGCCGTGTCACCCGCCGGATTCGCCTCCATCACCGTCTCCGGCAACTCCTCCTCAGGGGCCGCCCGGTCGTGGAGGAACGCCGCTCCGCCCACGGTGCCGGCCAAAACGATTCCCGCCAGTACCAGGGCGCCTTTGCCCCCCAGGATCTTCGCTCCACCGGCTGCGGTCACTTTTGCTGTCATTCCGGAACCCGCTCCCGCCGCGCTTCCTGCTGCGGCACCGCCTCCCGCCGAGGCCGCTCCCCTGAGCACCGTTTCCGTCAAGGCGTGGGCCTTCTCCGGGCTCAAGCTGCAAACAGACGCATCCTTTCGCAGGAAATATGCCAAAAAGGGCAGTAGAGAGAAACTGTAGAGCTTGACACCATCCTTTGTGTAGCGGTCTACGCCTGCCTTTATGGACCTCCTGGCGTAATTCAAGCGACTCTTGACCGTTCCCTCTGTAATCTCCAGCGCCGCGGCAATCTCCTTGACACGCATCTCCTCATAGTAGAACATCAATATACACTGCCGCTGCGCGTCAGGCAGCGCATCCACCAAGTCCATGATCATCCGCCGGGTCTCGTCGTTGTCCAATGCCTTGTCCGGGACCGTCTGCTCATCCGGATCTTCACAGGAATCCAGCACGCTTTCCCCCTCTTCATTCTCAGCGACAGAGGATTCCCTTCCCCGTTTGGCCAAAAACTTCCGGCAGCAGTTTGCCGTCATGGCGGAGAGCCAGCCCCAGAAAGCCGCTGGCTCCCGGAGCTTGCCCAGATTCGTCAGCATGGCGATCAGAATATCCTGCGTGACATCCAAAGCATCCTGTTCGTTCTTCAACATCTTCCTGCAGTGATAATAGACCCGATCCTGTACGGTCAAAACCAACTGCTCCTGGGCCCGGCCGTCTCCATCCAGGCAACGGGCAATCAATTCCGTCATCTCTGCCATATGCTTCTCTCCATTTTCAAAGCTTTTCCTGCGGTTTGCAACCAGGCGGATTCTTGTCAGCTTGTTCCTGCCGTGCAAACAGGATGCAGCTCTCAAAACCGCCCTGATAATAAGTTCCACAGTCAGGCCGATTGGTTTTATAAATTTGAATTTTTTTCATGTGATTCCCACAGGCTCCCTGAAATCGTCACATCAAGGGGCCTCTTTATTTCGGGCAGGCCGCTACCATAGCTATCTTTCCCCAAAGTCTTCCAGTAACACTCATTATACGATTTCACACCGCCAGCCACAAGGTATTGGGCGAATTTCACAGCCGCAACGTTCTTTCTTTTTCCTATGGCCGCGGCGCTTCATGCCATACTGCGGCGGAGGAGCATCGCGCGGCAACGGTACCGCAGAGAAGTGCCGGTTCTCCCGGTGCTGACGGGAAGTGAATCAGGCGACAGTGAGACAAGGCGCAAAAGAGCCCCTGTCGCGGAAATTCCCGCGTCAGGGGCTTTGCCCATACCACAGACTCAGTCCGTCAGGATGGCCCGAACCGCCTCCCGGGTAGTGGTGGCCGGGAACAGCTCATAGCCCAGAAAACCGTCATAACCAGTCTCCTCCAAGGCAGTATACACCCGCCGGTAGGCGATCTCCCCGGTCCCCGGCTCATGGCGCCCGGGGGCATCTGCCACATGGACGTGGCCAAAGGTATCGCCATAGCGACGAATATTCTCGCAGAGGCATCCCTCATTGAGCTGCATATGGTACACATCGTACAGCACCCGCAGCCGGGGAGAGCCGATCAACCGAATCAGCTCAGCCGCCATCTGGGTGTGGGTCAGGAAATTACCGGGATGGTCCGTCACCACATTCAGCGGTTCCAGGTTCAGCGTCACGCCCCGCTTCTCCGCCAGGGCGGCACAGGCCTCCAGTCCACCGAACAAAGCGCACAGCTTTACAGTGTGGGACAGCTCCTGATAGTCCCGCAGGACCCGGCCATTCTCTCCCAGGCCGTTGGAGTGGATTGTGAGACTGGGAGCCCCCAGAAACCGGGCTGCCTCCATGGAACGGTCCAGATAGGCCAGATACGCCGCCCGCTGCGACGGGTCCACCAGGGAAAGCTCCGCGTCCCCGTTGAAGCCGCAGACGGCGACACCCGCCGCCTCCGCCGCCGCCTTCACCGCCGGCAGATCCTTGTCCTCCCAGCCCCAGAATTCCACGGCGTCAAAGCCATCTTCCCCAGCCGCCTGAAACCGCTTCAGGAGGGGCAGCTCCCCATACAGCGTCTCGATGCAGGCCGACCGTCTCCACTTTTTCATACCAGCGCCCCCTCGTTTTTCTTTCCTTCACCCTACACAAGGCCGACGGAATTGTCAAGGGGCCACGAGATTTCACTTACCCCCTTGATTTTTTCTGTCGGTTTCCGGTATACTGTATCTTGTCGAGATGATTTCATCCGGCATACAGGTCTTGTGACAAGGTGCGGCAGACCAATAAATCTGTCCTGTCCCGCCACTCTTCATAAGCCAACGCGACAGCTTTGGCGGCGGGATAAACTTTTTTTATCTTGCCGCAGCCCCCACCAGAATGGAGCTGAAGAAGATTTGGAGATGGAACCATGACGCCCCAGAAAATTGCTCTGCTGACCGACTCCTGCGCGGACCTGTCCCCCCAGATCGCCGCGGAACACCACATTCAGGTGGTTCCGCTGCGGATCCGGTGCCAGGACGGTGAGTACCGCGACGGCGTGGACATTCACGCCTCCGATATATACAGGCGCCTGCGGGCAGGGGAACTGCCCCACACCTCACTGCCGGCAGGGCAGGACATATCCGACGCTCTGGACACCCTTGCGGCACAGGGTTACGACGGCGTCATCGCCGTGATGCTCTCCGGTGGGCTCTCCGGCACCTATAACATGATGCGCCTTCTGGCGGAGGAGCGGCGGGACCTGACTGTCCGGGTCTATGACTCTGTCAGCGGATCCCTGGGCGTGGGGATGACAATTCTGCAACTGGCGGAAGATATCCGCCAGGGCGCCTCCTGGACAGAGCTCACGGAGCGGCGAGTCCCCTCTCTAATTCGGAACACCCACCCCTTCTTCTCCGTGGACACGCTGGAGTATCTTCAGCGGGGCGGCCGTATCGGCAAGATCACTGCCGTAGCGGGGACTATGCTGCAAATCAAGCCCCTCATTACCTTTGCTCCTGACGGGCAGCTCCGCTCCGTAGCCAAGGTCCGGGGCCGCCAGCAGGTGATCCACAAACTGGTAGAGCTGACAGAGCAGGCTCTGAACGGCGGAACGCGCTACAACCTGGCGGTGGCCAACGGTGGTGCCGAGGCGGCTATGGAAACTCTCCGGGGCCAGCTCACAGCCACCCTGCCGAACTCCGACCACCTCTGGGACGGTCAGATGGACGGAACGCTCAGTGTCTACATTGGTGATGGAGTCTTGGGCGCCGCGGTCCAGGTGCTGGAGGATTTTTAAAAGGATGCGCCTCCCCAAAAGCCGATTCGTCATTTCATTTCAATATTCCCAGGCATCCAAAAGGGCATGCCGCCTGTGTACCACAGGCGGCATGCCCTTTCGATTTGTCCGGGCAAACCCGAAAAGCACCTGTCCGACGGCCAACTCCTGTTTGGACTTCTGCTTGTATCTATCCGGTATTTCCCCTCTATGAAACAATGCCCCGTTTGCAGTCTCAGCACATCAACAGCAAGGTGCCGTTCAAGCATACGTGGAACAGGTGCATTTGGTTCCCGCAGGGCTTCAGCGCACCGAACCCATCAGAGTGCAATCGCTCTCATAGACCCGTTCCAACCGGCCCAGTTCCACATATTCATCCACAGTGTAGGCCAGGTACCTTTTTAAAGGCCTCCGTCCCCCGGCAGGGATTCCCGCCTCCCCGGCGTACTAGCTGCCGTTGGAACAGAAGCTGTACCAGGTACCGCCAGGGGCACCCTGGCGGCCTACAGGCCGGTCACCCCCACCCGTTTGTTTTAACTCGTTTTTCAATATGGGCAACATATGTCGCAGGGGCTTGCATTTACGGAGATTGTGTTCAGAGTATCCTGCCTCACTCTCCGTCCCGCAGGTTTTCCGGTGGGCCGTATTGACTGATACAGCGGGCGGCGCTGATCGCCGCCATTCTCCCACACGCAAGGTCACTCTCCTGGTTACAGTATCCATAGAGCACGGCGGCGGATGAGGCGTTTCCCGCACCGGTGGGGTCGACCGCTTTTACATTGGGGACGCTAGGCACTCTGATATAGGTACCGTTCCGAATCATAGCCGCGCCATGGCTGCCCAGACGCAAATAGATCAGGGGAACCCGCCACCGGGTCAACTCCGCCAAGATGGATGACAGCTCGGTCAGACCCAGCAGACACCCGGCCTCTTTGAGATTCAGGGAAAACACGTCACACTGCTCCGCGATCTGTCTGACCCGGGAGCCCCACGCCGGAGTGGCAACGTCGCCGTTGATCTCCCACTCCAGGGCAAAACCCAGCTTTTTCTTTGCCGCCAGAAGCGGCTCCCAGTATCCGTCCGGAATCTTTTGGAACACATAGACTCCTTTGGTCTCCCGGTCGACAAACGACAGGATCTCCTCCGGAGTTGCCTCCATTTTCTCATAGTGCTCCCAGCCAAACCGGGGTGTCTCCATGCGGCTTTCATCCGTCTGATACCGGACTGTCGTCACAGGTGTCGGGCCACAACGTGGCAGAAGTCCCTGGGTGGAGAGCCGATTTCGGGCAAACCATTCGCCATGGTTTTCAAGAAAATCCCCGCCGACGCCGGTCACCAGCACCGCACTGCCTGTCCAAACGCCCAACCCGCTCAAAGCGTAGATACCCGCCCCGCCCAAATAGCATCCGGCGTGTCTGTGGTCGCAACTCCAGATATCATCTATGACCGCCGTGGAGACAACAACATACTCTGCCATCATGAACCTCCTGACAGCCCACGGCTCAGCCGGTTTCCTCCGGCAGAGGGAACCGTTTGAGCCGGGCCACTCCATCAAAACCACGAACTGTTTTCTCAAATTCCTGCTGGATCCTTCCCTGGCGGATCAGTGTCTGATAATATGCCAGCGACCAGGGTGCGCACTTTTCAATCCGGTCCATAAAGCGGTTGTACATGGCTGTTCCAGGCAGGACATCCAATGGGCCCGTGTAAACCGGAATTCCCTCGTCCAGCACATCCAGCACCGCCTCCAGATCTGTAATCCCGTGGAGATAGGGCGAGAGCGTGGTCCACACTGTGATTCCCTGGTGAAAGAGCAAATTGGCGGCATCCAAGACCGGATGTCTCCCCGTCTTTTGGAAAGCCAGCATTCTCTCTATGCGGCTGAGTTCAAAGACAATGGTACACTTCTCCCCCAACCCGGCCAGCAGCGGCAGATCCTGCACGACCCCCTGGGAAGAGGTCATCAGGGTAAAACCGGCGTGGTGCCGCTTCAGGACCTGAAGCATTGACCGTGTGATCCGATAGGTCTTCTCCACATCCTCGTAGGGATTGCAGTAGCTGCCGATATAGATCCGGCCACCGCATGCCCGGTTCGCAAGGTATTCGTCCAGAATTTCCGGTGCATTCACCCGCACCTGTATATTGCCGGCCCAGCCGGGCAGATCGTTCCAGTAGCAAAAGGGGCAGCCTTCCGAGCAGCCGTAATAGGGATTTACATAACAATGGCCGTGCTCCGTAATGTGGAGCAACTCCGCCTGTGTGACACGGACTTCCCGCACATCCATTCCGTCCCATCCCCCTGGTCATTCGATCACGAGCCTACTCTTCGTGGTCCCGCGGCCATCCCGAAAGATCGCCCACTGATTGCGGAATCCCCGGGAGTACACTTCTCCACGGAGCTGGCACAGGTACCCCGCCAAAAGGGATGGAGGCACCATCTCCACAATGCCGGCATTCAGATGGGAGAGTGCCGGGACAAAGACCACTGCCGCAGTGCCGCCTCCGGCTTTCACGGAGCCATCTGTCACAACACATACCGGGCGCTTCAGATGTTCCATATACTCCAGGGCCTCCGCCGTGCGGGAGCTGGCCCGGGACCCCGCCGCGAAGAACAGCATAGTACCGATTTGCTCCGGCGCCGCCAGGAAGAAGTTACAGTGAAGCCACTGCTCCGCGTCCTCATCGGTGGCCATTACACCGGCCTGTCCCATCATTTCGATCTTCCCAAGGAATGCCGGTCCCCGTTCATATCCCGACCCGATAAACTCAAAGGCTTCGAATTCCCTGCAGTGCAGGGCATAATCCCGCACCACCCGGTCTATTGCAGGCAATGATGCCTCCAGCTCTTCCATGGAGCGGAGCATCTGCTCTTCTGCACGGCCAATCTCACACGGCGTGGTAGTCCCTCGCTCCAGAGCCAGCGCGTCTCCCAGGCTCATGAGGGCAAGTTCCGTCAGGGCATATCCCCGAAGCGGCAGCGGCCTTTCCATAGGGGGAATCTGCACGGGCAAAAGATACCTGCAGTATTGAGCGATCTGAGCGGTCTGGTTAGAGGTGATTCCCAGGGTGATCGCCCCGTGTTTTTCATAGACCGCCAGGGCTTCATTGACCCGGGACACCATACCGGAGTTGCTGATGGCAACCAGAAGTGTGTTGGAAAGGAAATCCCCGCTCAAGTCGGAAAAGCGGGCCACTTCTATTGTGGGCAGCACCGTTACCGGCAAATGGGTCCTTGCCTGGATATAGTCCCTTGCCGCCAGACAGGCGGCATAGGAATATCCGCAGCCGGTCAGGATCACCTGCCGGACGGCCCTGTTGGAAAACTTTTCGACTGTGCTCCGGCAGTCACTTTGAATATCTCCATACGCGGAGCGAACCAACGGGGGTATGGTGTAGATGTGCCGCCTGATCTCGTTGTCCAATTCCATGTTTTAATCACCAAGTCCATGATATGGCAAGAGGGCCGCCGGGGCCCTCTTGTTGCTGTTATTCGGCTGACCGGACCCTTAATTGTCCGATCAAAATATTTTTCCGTCTGTGGCGTGCGTTCAAAGGCTTCCGCTCCAATCAGCCCTTGACGGATCCCGTGGACATTCCGCCTACGATTCGCCGCTGGAAGAACAGGAACACCAGCAGCGTGGGAATCAGGATAATCATGGCACCGGCCATGGTCGCGCCGTAGGATGCCTCCTCAGCGAAGCTCAGGGTTTTCAGGCCAACCTGTACCGTCCGCATTTCATTGCTGGAGTTGGCCACGATCAGCGGCCACAGGTACATGTTCCAGGTGCTGATGAAGGAGGAGATGAACACCGTCACCAGCACCGGCGTGGAGATCGGCAGGAGGATCTGGAGATAGAAACGGAAATCTCCGCATCCGTCGATCTGGGCGGCTTCCCGCAGCGTCTTGGATACCGTCAGGAAATGCTGGCGCATCATGAAGACATTGTTCGCTGAGACAAAGTACAAAAGCATGATTCCCAAATACGTATTGACGAGACCCAGACGGGAAATCGTGAAGTAGTTGCTGGTCAGAATCACGTCGCCCGGAATCAGCATGGTACCCAGAACCAGGGCAAAAAGGACTTTCTTTCCCTTGAAGTCCAGAAAGGCAAACCCAAAACCCGCCAGGGATGCCGTGATAACACGGACGGAGCTGCAGACCAGCGAGATGATGAAGGAGTTGAACAGAAATCGGGGAATCATGGATTTTGTCAGCGCGGTCTTGTAGTTTTCCAGATAGAACCCGGAGGGGAAGATCTTGGGCGGGCGTGACAGGATCTCAGAGACCTTCATGAAGGACAGCGACAGGCAGTACAGCACCGGGATAATAATGATGATACCGCAGATCAGGGCAATTACCTGGACCAAAACGCTTTTGGCCGTTTTCTGTTTGCGTGCAGATCTGCCGGCCATCTTTGCACTTGTCATGAGTAATGCACCTTCTTTTTCTCGAAAATAAAGCTGGCCAGAATCAGCCCAAATGCAAGAATGAACGCCAGAACAGCGGCGGCATATGCCGAGCCGTAGTTGTAGATGTAAAACGCCTTCCGGTACATGTAGTAAATGATGGTAGACGTTGAGCTGTTGGACGTGCCCCCCTGCGTCAGGGCGATGACCAGATCGGACATCATCATGCTGGAGGCAAGGTTCGTGCAGAGCAGATAAAACAGCGTCGGGGATGTCAGCGGAATATAAATATTGAAAACCTGCCGGAGCGTGGACGCCCCGTCAAGCCGGGAGCTCTCCAGCAATTCCTCCGGAACATTGCGAACCGCGGAGAGCAGGAAGAGAAACGCCATGCCCACATGGAGCCAGATTCCGATCAGAATCAGCGTGTAGACAACCGTGTCCTTATCGGTCAGCCACTCAATATTCAGGTGCAGATAATAGTTGACGGGGCCAATATTGGGATTGAGCATCAGGTTGAAAATCGTGGTAGCCACCGACATGGACACCGCCATGGGCAATGCCAGCATCGTCTCATAAACCCGGGAAAATTTCCGGGGACGGCAGCAGAGCATGGCAAAGAAATACGCGAGGATTAAAGTGATCGGGACTGTGAACACCGTATACTTGATGGTATTGACGACAGAATTCAGAAACTCCGGATCACTGAGAACCTTCAGGTAATTCTTTAGTCCTGCAAATGCCACAATTTCGTTGTTGGAATTAATCGTGAAAAAACTGAGCGCCACCGTTTTGATAAAGGGCAGATAGCTGAACACGATAATCAGCCCCAGTGCCGGCAGCAAATAGAAATATCCATTTCTTTTTTTGAAATGTCCCTTCTTTTTAGAGGGTGATTCCTGAAGCGTTGCAGGATGATTCCATTTTCCCATGACGTACTCCTTTTCGGCCGCGGGCCGAAGCGCCTTTTATAAGTGAGGCAGGATACCACAAACCGTATCCTGCCTCATGTGTACCTGCTGTTACAATCCCTTAGGTGACGGGATTGGCCTCGTTGTACTCATCCAGTGCGGCATTGCAGCGGGTGGCCATCTCTTCAACCGCCTCATCCACCGTCAGCTCGCCATCGGCAAACTTCGTGCCGACCTCCTGGAAGATGGTGGTGAACTCCTG